>Ga0126378_10002639_pt1 | contig 13314 bp, 13 predicted proteins | sample PanSoiMetPlot_23_FD_92587 | JGI IMG/M metagenome (GOLD analysis project Ga0126378, IMG submission 92587) | Tropical forest soil microbial communities from Panama - MetaG Plot_23 | ecosystem: Environmental > Terrestrial > Soil > Tropical forest > Bulk soil | place: Panama | collected 2016-02-17
GCTGGTCAAGACCAATCCAGACGCTCAGCCGCGCTACAACGGCATGAGCCTATTCATCGCACCAAAACAGGAAGGCTTTTCGGTCGGGCGGAGGCTTCGCAAGCTCGGCTACAAAGCGATCGATACAGCTGAGCTGGTCTTCGAGAACTATCGCTTGCCTGCTGATCATCTGATTGGCGGTGTCGAGGGGGAGGGCTTCTTCCAGGTCGCTGGCGGTCTCGAACTCGGGCGCATCAATGTCGCCTCACGTCGCGTTGGCATTGCGGAAGGCGCGCTGAAGCTGGCGTCGGAATATGCGCAAGTGCGCAAGACCTTCGGCAAGCCGATTTGCGAGCATCAGGCCATTCAATTGAAGCTTGGCGAGATGGCCACGCGTGCCCGTGCGGCGCGTCTTTTGACGCTGGACGCGGCGCAAGCCTTCGACCGCGGCGAACGCTGCGACATGGAAGCCGGTATGGCCAAATATTTCGCCAGCGAAGCTGCGCTGGAAAATTCCATTGAGGGCATGCGCATCCATGGCGCCTATGGCTATTCCAGGGAGTTCGACATCGAGCGGCTCTATCGCGACGCGCCGCTGACCTGCATCGGCGAGGGCACCAACGAGATGCAGCGCATCATCATTTCAAAGCAGTTCATCAAGAGGAATCCCGCGGCATGAAGCCACTTCAGGACGTGCGTATCGTTTCCGTCGAGCAGTTCGGCGCCGCGCCATACGCCACCATGCTGCTCGCCGATCTCGGCGCCGAGGTCATCAAGATCGAGAATGCCGCGATCGGCGGCGATCCGGCGCGCAAGACAGGACCGTATCTGCTGGGGACGAACGACAGCGAATATTACCAGGCCTTCAACACCAACAAGAAAAGCGTCGCTATCGACCTGCGCTTGCCCGAAGGCAAGGCGGCGCTGAACAAGTTGATCAGGACCGCGGACGCGTTGGTCAACAATCTGCGCGGCGACTTGCCTGCGAAGATGGGCCTCAACTACGAGACGCTCGCAAGCATCAACCCCAAGCTGGTCTGCGTCCATGTCTCGGCCTATGGCCGCGACAATGAGCGAGCCTCCTGGCCGGGCTATGATTACCTGATGCAGGCGGAATCCGGTCTGATGCATTTGACCGGCGAGCCCGACGGTCCGCCGTCGCGGCTCGGCGCACCCTCGATCATCGACCATACAACGGGGCTGACAGCGGCGGTTGGACTGTTATCCGCGGTAATTCAGGCGCGTTCGACCGGCAAGGGCTGCGACGTCGACACCTGTCTCCTCGACGTCGCTCTGCATCAGCTCGGCTATGTCGCGACCTGGTATCTCAACGAAGGCCACGCCTCGATGCGGCAGCCGCGCAGCGCGCATTATTCGGTCGCTCCTGTCCAGACCTTTCCGACCTCGGACGGCTGGCTCTTTATCATGTGCATGACCGACAAATTCTGGGGTGAGTTGCTCTCGGTAATCGGCCGCACGGATCTCGCCTCTGATCCGCGTTTTGTGACGCCGGCGTTGCGCCAGGCGAATCGCGCCATGTTGATGGATATCCTCGACGGCGAATTGAAGCGGGAGAGCAACGCTTATTGGCTCGAGAAATTGACCGGCGTGCTGCCGGTTGCGCCCGTTCTCGACCTCGCGCAGGCGCTGGACAGCCCATTCCTGCAGACGACGGAGATGATTCACACCATTGGTCATCCCGCCAAGCCCGGCATGCGCGTATTGTGCAACCCAATCAAGATCGACGGTGAGCGCCTGTCGCAGGCGCCGTGTTCACCATACGGCGCCGACACCGCAGCCTATGTCGGCGAGATGCGCAGCCCCGAGCGCGCGACTTCGCGATGAAGCTCGAGGGCATCCGCGTCATCGATCTCTCGGTCTTCTTGCCGGGACCCTATCTGACACTGGCGCTGGCCGATCACGGCGCCGAGGTGATCAAGGTCGAGCCGCCGGGAGAGGGCGATCCAGGCCGCCACATCGGTCTCTCCGATGGTCCGAGCACGGTGTTCTTCCGCAATCTCAATCGCGGCAAGAAGAGTGTCGTGGTCGACCTCAAGGAGGCCGCACAGCGGGAGGCGTTGCTGGCGCTGTGCGAAACCGCCGACGTGTTCGTGGAGTCCTTCCGACCCGGCGCAGTCGATCGTCTCGGCGTCGGCTATGACGCCGTGCGCGCCCGAAATCCGCGCATCGTCTATTGCTCCATCAGCGCCTTCGGCCAGCACAGCGCGTGGCGCGGCCGACCCGCGCACGATCTCGCGCTGCAAGCCGAGAGCGGGCTCGTCAGCATGACGCTCGGCAGCAACGGCAAGCCCGCAATGTCGGGCATTCCCATTGCCGACGTGCTGGCAGGGCTGCAGGGCCTGTCGGGCGTGTTGATGGCGCTGCTCCGCAGGGAAAAGACCGGTGTGGGCGATTTCATCGACATCAGTATGCATGATGTCACCGTCGGCGGCATGCTCAACATCCTGGGACCGACTTTTGCCGAAGGCCGCCAGCCGATCCCGGCGAATGAGCGCACGACGGGAGGCGCGGCTTTCTACCGTCCCTACGAGACAAAGGACGGGCGTCATCTCGTGCTTGCCGGGCAGGAGCCGAAGTTCATCCACAATCTCCTGCGCGCATTCGGCCGGCCCGAGCTTGCCGAGCTTTGCCTGCGTGGACCCGGACCACACCAGCAGCCGGTCATGGATTTCCTCGCCGGCGAATTCCGCAAGAAGACGCTTTCCGAGTGGCAGGCCGACCTCTCCAAGGTCGATGTCTGCTATGGCCGCGTCAACACGCTGCCGGAAGCGTTCGCGCACCCCGTGCTGATCGAGCGCGGCATGATCCGACGTGACGAAGCAGGCCGACGTCATGTCGGGTCGCCGATCCATTTCCGTCATGAGCCGGCCGACCCCGTGCTGCGCGAGCCCGCGCTCGGCGAACACACGTCAATCATTCTGCACACGAGAACATCGGAGTAGCGCGATGCAAGGCCACGACCGGGTCGGTCCCCAACGTTACCGCGAAAGCTTCGGCCGCTATTACGACGATTTCGTCGTCGGCGATGTCTACGAGCATCGCCCCGGGCGCACCATCACCGAGAGCGACAACACCTGGTTCACCCTGATCACGATGAACACCCACCCGCTGCACTTCGACAAGGTCTATGCGGCGAAATCCGAGTTCAAGCGGCCACTGGTCAACAGCTGCCTCACGCTCTCCATGGTGGTGGGCATGAGCGTGAGCGACATCAGCCAGAAAGCGATCGGCAATCTCGGCTGGAACGACATCAAGCTGACCGCGCCGGTATTCGTCGGTGATACCATTTACGCCGAATCGGAGGTGCTGTCGAAGCGTGAATCGGCGTCAAGACCGGGGCAAGGCCTTGTCACGGTGCGGACGATTGGAAAGAAGGGGGACGGCACGCAGTTCATGAGCTTTGAGCGGACTGCGCTGATCGCCAAGAGAGGCTATGGCATCGAAGACTGACATCAGGCCGCGCCGCGCCCTCAAGGCGCGGCGGTCTGCGCGTGCGCCAGTCAGCGCCGAGTTCGATGAACCGTTGTACATGCAGGTTGTGCGCGTGCTGAAGGACGACATCGTCAGCGGCGTCTATCCCGTCGGTTCGCAATTGCCGACCGAGGAGGAGCTCTGCGACCGGTTTTCGGTCAGCCGCTACACCGTGCGTGAAGCGTTGCGACGACTGCGAGAGGATAGCCTCGTATCTTCCCGCCAGGGCGCGGGCACCACCGTGGTGCCGCCGCGTCCGGCCGATTCTTTTGTGCACGAGGTGATGTCGATCAACGATCTCGTGGCGTTCGCGACCGGCGTCCGCTTTGCGATCGACAACATTGAGATGATCGAGATCGACGACAAGCTGTCGGCACGGACCGGGATCGCGCATGGAGAGCAATGGCTCGCCGTGCGGGGCTTCCGCCACGTCGAGGGAAGCGAACTGCCGGTGTGCTGGACCGAGGTCTACATCAACAGAGAGTTTGCGGCGGTCGGGCGGCTCCTGCTGCGCCACCGCGGTCCGATCTTCCACCTGATCGAGGACCTGTTCGGCCAGAGCATCGTCGAAGTGCACCAGGAGATTGCCGCGGCGCTCATTTCGCCGCCACTGGCGAGCGGCCTCAAGGTGAAAACCGGGACCACGGCGCTCGAGGTGCAGCGCACCTACAAGCTCGCGACCGGCAAGATCGCGCAGGTCGCAATCAATACCCACCCCGCCTCACGCTTTCGCCACGCCATGACAATGAGGCGGGTGAAGGCATAACCCGCCGCAGCGCCCGGGCTGCTTGTCCATCTCGTGCATTTCGCAATATCCGCTTTCTAGCCTTCGGGCTCACCGATCATTCCAATTTCCGGTGCCAGCGTTCGCGAACCCGGATCCATACTCCCTAAGTCACTTCAATGAAGCGTAGTAGGCGGCAAGATTATCCATGTCCTGGTCGCTGAGCGTTGCAGCGATGCCCGTCATCATCGGGTTGGACCGGGCGCCCGACTTGAAGTCCTTCAATGCCTTGACCTGGTCGGCCTCCGGCTTACCCGCCAGTGCGGGGAATGGCGGAGATCCTTGGCCCTTGTCGCCGTGACAACCGGCGCACACGGCGGCCTTGGCCTGACCGGCAGCGACGTCGCCCGCCGCCTGGGCAGCGCCAGCCAACGCGAACCATCCCAGGAAAATACCTGTCGTCAGTCTCAGAATCATCATTATCGCCCCTCTTGGTTTGCGGCCGAAAAATCCCGTTCCATTGGCTTAGGCAGCCGCCTTCGTGAACATGCCGGAAGTTTGGCCCGCTATCCGTTCAAGACACAAATATCGGACCATCCGCCCGCTATTTGACAGTGATGGTGATTTTCTCGGAAACGACCGGCGGATTGAAGGAATAGTGTCTGGCGTCACCCAACACCAGTTGAAGCGTGTGCTTGCCGGGCGGCAATTCGAGATGAGCCTCAGTCTGACCCGCCGGGAAATGTATATGATTCTTGTCCGCCGGGATCGGTTCGTTCACATCGAGCGGCTCGGTCACATCAATCAGCAAATGATGGTGGCCGCTGTTCGGAAAATCGTCGCCCGCGTGCGTTACCCCCATGTTGCGCAGACCAAATCGGCACCAGAACGAGCCCTTGATGGTTGAACCGTTCTGGGGCCAGACGAAATACAAAAGCACGTCCTTTGCAGGCGCTTTTCCCTGGGCCTGCAGGGCATCCGGCACGCAAGCCAGAGCGGCGGTCAGCACCATCAACAAGGCGACCTTCATGAGGCATTCTCCTCGTGCCCTTAGGGAGAGAGAGCGACACGGAATCCGTGCGTTTGGTATCGTGCGTCGTCGTATGTTTCGCGATTTGCCGGACGCACATAACGCGAATCGTTCCGCCAAGAACCGGACCGGATGACGTGCGATGCACAGTCGCCATCCATCCATGCCGAACCGTCGGATGGAGCGCCCTGGTAATTCTTGTGCCAGCAATCCTCTACCCACTGATCGACACCACCGCCCATGTCATACAACCCAAACGGGTTTGCCTTCAAGCTACCGACCTTGATTGGCTGCTCGGCAACTGCAACATCGGTGCAGTTCTTGCAGTTGGCCATTCCGGGTTGAAACTCTTCACCCCACCAAAATCTTGTTTGCGTTCCGCCGCGGGCGGCATATTCCCACTCAGCCTCGGTTGGGAGCCGATATGGCTTGTGCGTAGCACCCGCCAGCCAGGTAACAAATTTCTTGGCGTCGCTCCAGCTTACATTGGTAACAGGCGCCTCGTCGTTGCCCGTCGCTACGAACCCACACGCCTTCGCCGCGGCACATTGATTCCATTCGCGAACCAAAATCGGATACTTGCTCATCGCGAACGGCTTCACGGTCACATGATGAACCGGCTTCTCCGTGATGTCTTCATTGCTACCCATCGCGAACGTACCGCCCCGCAGCATGTTCATCTCGGGCTCGCGAACCGCCGCTGCCTGCGGCGTCACCGGTGCCATTTGCAGTGCCGCCTGTTTATCCGCAGGCGCCGGGGAAGCAGGCGGCGATTGCGGCCGAGCCGCCGCAGCGGGTGTTGCGACGGCGGCGGCCTTGGAAGATTGTGCCGATTGCCTCGCATTTGCATCGGCACTTTGCAACTGTGGCGAGGTCGGGGCTGACGCCACGTCTTGCACTTTGACACGCGGGAACCAATACCAAACGGCCGCCGTTGCAATCCCAAGCCAGGTCAGGCTGATGAGTACGACCAAAACCGTGTCTCTGCGCCGGCGGCTCTTGAACGCGGTCGGATCGGGAAGCACCCGATAGACCCTCACCGGATCGGTGATGTTCTTGACCTTGCGATCCCCGAGCGACTCATATCCGCAAACCAGCTTGTTCTTGATCTGCTCGTAAATTCCCCCCGAAATGTAGACTTGGCCGGGCTCCGCGATGCCTTCAATGCGCGAAGCCACATTGACGCCATCGCCGTAGATGTCGTCTTCCTCGATAATGACGTCGCCGAGGTTGACGCCGATCCGATATTCGATTGCTTGATTCCTCGTCAGCACAGCGTTGCGCCCGGTCATATTTTGCTGAATGACGATGGCGCAGCGCACGGCTTCAAGAGGGCTGTCGAAAATAGCGATAAAACCGTCACCGGTCGTTTTGACGAGTCTCCCATAGTGCTCGATGATGGCAGGCTCGATGAGATCGCGCTGAATCCGCTTGACGCGGACATGCGTGCCTTCTTCATCGAATTCCATGAGGCGGGCATAACCCGCGATGTCGCCAGCGACGATTGCAGCCAGACGACGTGGAGCTAGCGCTCGCGACGGCTCGCTATCCTTGTCAATCCTTCCACCACTATTGATACCGCGAACCTTGTCGGGCATGACTGGCTACCTGAAATCGGCCGCCCCCGACGGCGCGAGCGACGGAGGCTGCGGGGGGAATTTCGTGCGGCATAATCGAGGCAATTTCGTGCGGAATAATACTGTGATTTTCAAAACAGATTACCAGATACTGTCACCGTTGCCAGAGGCATAGGTCAATCATATTGACGTTTCACAGAAAAACAATCTCTCGATCCTGAATTCTCTATTTGGTGCCATAACGTTGCACGGGTGGATTGGGTGTATTGGGCTGGCGCCAGACCAACGAGGGATGACCCCCATCGCGAGACCAACGAGGGATGACCCCGATCGCCCGACGGTGATCCTCCCGCTCCTGGACAGCGATTCGGATCATTCGACGAGCTCGTGCAGGCGGCCGATATGCGCGCCAGGCCTGAAAGACTTCATCGATCGCCGTCGGGTGCAGACGGAGTACGGCTCCTCGATCGGTTTCAATAAATTCCCGTCAGGTAATACACCAGGATGGCGAAGAACACCGCAGCGGTCTTGGTCAGCGTGATCACGAACACGTCCTTGTAGGCTTGCCTGTGGGTCAGGCCCGTGACGGCAAGCAGCGTGATGACGGCGCCGTTGTGCGGCAATGTGTCCATACCGCCGCTCGCCATCGCGGCGATGCGATGCAGGACTTCCAGGGGGATATTTGCCGCTTGTGCGGCGGCAATGAAGGTGTCGGACATCGCGGCAAGCGCGATGCTCATGCCGCCGGAGGCGGATCCGGTTATGCCGGCGAGCACAGTCACCGAGACGGCTTCATTCACCAGCGGATTGGGAATTGCGCTGAGCGCCGCGGACACCGTCTTGAAGCCGGGCAGGAGAGCAATGACTCCGCCGAATCCGTATTCGGATGCGGTGTTAAGCGATGCGAGCAGCGCGCCGGCGACGGCGGCCTTGCTGCCGTCCGCGAACTTTGCGAGCACAGGCCGCCAGGCAAACACGAACACTGTGAGGATTCCCAGGAGCAACGCGCCCTCGACGGCCCATATCGCGGCCACTGACCCGATTTGCGTCACGATCGGGTGGTCCCCAAGGGTGATCTCATGCTTGGCGCCGTAAGAGCGAGGTATCAGGAACGTCAACACGAAGTTTGCGACGCCCACCACAATGAGCGGCAGAATGGCGATCCAGGGATTCGGCAGTTCCTGGCTTTCGAAGGCCTCCGGCTCGTTGAGAAGATCAGTGCCGTAACCCTCTCCATGCGCATGGGCGGCGCGGCGCCGCGTCTCGATGTAGGCAAGGCCGATAGCCAGAACGAAGATGCTGCCGATGATCCCGAGGATCGGCGCTGCCCACGTCGTCGTTTTGAAAAACGTCGTCGGGATGATGTTTTGGATCTGAGGTGTCCCCGGCAACGCATCCATCGTGAAGCTGAACGCGCCGAGGGCGATGGTGCAGGGGATGAGTCGTTTCGGAATGTCGCCCTGGCGAAACATCTCGGCTGCAAACGGATAGACCGCGAAAACCACGACGAACAAGGACACGCCGCCATAGGTCAGGATCGCGCACACGACGACGATGGACAGGACGGCTCTTTCCTTGCCCAGGATACCAATGACGGCGGAAACGATCGACTTCGAGAAGCCCGAAAGCTCGATAACCTTGCCGAACACCGCGCCGAGCATGAAGACCGGGAAGTAGCTTTTTACGAAGCCCACCATCTTCTCCATGAAGACGCTGGAGAACATCGGCGGAACCAGGGATGGATCTGTCAGCAATACGGCGCCGAGAGCCGCGACCGGCGCGAACAGGATCACGCTGTAGCCGCGGTAGGCCACGAGCATGAGAAAGACCAGAGCGGCCAAAACGATCAAGAGATTCATGGCAAGCTCCCCTTGAATGCCCTGGCGAGCCGAACCCGTTCAGGCCGTTGATGTCAGCATGGTCATCCGTTCCAGCTCGAGCTCGCCGATGATTTTGGCGTGGTGCGCGACCGCCTCGCTCAAGAGATCGCGAATCGAAATCACGCCTATGGCGACGCCATTCTCAACAACCGGCAGGTGACGAATGCGGTGGTCGTGCATGCGCTTCAGGCAGTTGCCAAACGTGTCGCCAATATCGGCCGTAACGACATCGCGGACCATAATGTCCGCGACCGGCGTCTCCGGAGATTTCCCGGCGAGCACGAGACGCCGTACGCAATCGCGCTCGGAAACAACCCCGACGATTGCCTTGTTCTCCATGACCACGACCAGACCGATGTTCTTTTCATCCATGAGGCGCATCGCCGAGAGCGCACTATCCCCCGGACCGACGGTCCACAGAGCTTTCGGCTTGCTGGCAAGCATCTGTTTCAACGGCCGATAGGCGAGAATCTCTTCCGGACGTCTGAGCGGATGATCCATGATGCGTAACCTGCGCAGTTCTACAAGCTGGCGTGGGTGTTCCGTGCGTCTGGCGGGATGGTCGCGGGATCGCTGCGAGCCCGCATTCTCTGCAAATGCATGTCTCGCGCCTCGACCATTTCAGGCCGGGAGCCAACCACCGTTGATCTATGTCAAGCCTGCGGTTGTGTGCGTTGCGAAAAATGCCAAGGTGATCAAGCACGACTGCGGGGGGACGCGGACCTGTCGGCGCGCGTGTGGACGAGGTGCCCGAATGGTGCAATCGGTCCTGGGCTTCGAAAAAACGTTGTGAGGCATCGGGGAATTACGCGCATTGCCGGGGCAAATTCCACGCGAGCCGGGGCTGGTGCGCCACTAGCCGGTACGCAGCACGACAACAAGCTGAATGAGGCGCACAGTCCCGACAACATACAGCGCGATAAGTATGAACCGGATTCCAATGTGCCATTGCTGTTTGTTAAGTTGATGCAATCCATGGAGCGCGTTTAGCACCGCAAGAAGCGCGCCGATCACAAGCACGATGTAGCCAGCGAACTCGTCGTAGAGAACCCCAAGTGGTTCGACCGTGGTGGCGTTCCTTATTGCATAAGCTCCGGCAGCGATGATCAACGTCGCCATAAGTAGGTTTCTGACGTGGTCGAATAGCTCCTTCACCCAGCCCTCGTCGAACAATCTTGCGGTTTTTGACCGAAAATACTCGCGCATGGAAGGCTCCAATCTTCGAGGGCCTGGATTCGCGCGGATCGAGCCAGATCCGCGATAAGGATCACGCAAGGGTCTTGCAAGCGAGGAGCGGTGGGGCGCTGCCCCTTGCCGAGCATAATCTGATACCCGAACTGATTTGGCGAATTTTTGGTTTGGCGGCAGTGCCGGGGTTTGACGTTGGCCAAACGGGGCGAGGTCATGCACCGGATGACCGCGAACGATATGGGGACCCTCGTCGCGTTGCCACCGTGCCGCCATGGCCGCCGGCGTCAGCGTTGTTCGCGCCGCCAAACAGACCAGAAGCCTGTTCCCGTAGCCGCACCACGTGGCTCAAATGGCTGCGCCGCGCTGCTTTCGGCTTGCCCAGACGAATCGCCTTGCGCCCTGCTGGTCGAGCACGAATCTCGGGATCGCTCGCACCACATCGGTATCGCGCACCAGCGTTAGCCGGAGATTATCAAGGATAAGCCACTGTCCGTCGACGCGGGCTGCGACCGCGGCGTGATCTTCGTTCGGCAGTAGGTTTCTCAAGACAACAATCTTCACGTCATCGGCGGGGACTCCCGCCTGCAGCAGCGCGACGTATTTGACGATTGCATAATCCTCGCAATCGCCGCGGCTGGATTGCAGCGTCTCGAACGGAGCGCTCCAACGATCCCGCACGCCCCATTGTCGTTCATCGCTGCTCGGCGCGATGGCGAGGTCCACGGCCCGGTTGATCAGTCCGACGCGGGCGCGGCCGCTGCGGCCGGCGCCTTCGGTGATGATGTCGAGCAGTTTCTGTGCTGCGGCCGGACAGGATCCTCCGGCCTGGCAGCGCCGCAGGACATCGAACTCGCGGGCGATATCGACCTTCACGCGGCGCCATTTCTCCAGCACATCGCCGTCGGCCACAGGCTCGGTCTCCATGTCAAACAGAGGCGCCGCTTGCTCGTTGGTCTTGGTGCCCGCGTCCTGCTGCTGGGGCGCCGCGCCTGCCTTTCTTGCCTCAAACGGGGAATCAGCACCGAGGTAATTCGCGGACAGGAAGGTGAGGGGCGCGATCGAGTGCAGCAGCGGCAACGGCTCAAGCAAATGCAAGCCGGAGACGACCATGACGCCTGCCCACGCAAGCATCCGGTGCAGGGATGCGATCGGACGCGCGATACGCCAGGTTTGGATATGGGTCGACATGGGTGGGCCGGTTGCATGAATACGGTTGTTAGCTAGTCCGTCAGCTTCGATTTCTGAGCCACGCCGAACGCAACCCTGCTCCGACCGAATTGCCGGCCGCTCCGGCCTGTCCAGGTGTTCAACTTGCCATCACAGGCTCGTGTACGATCGAGGGTATTTGCCGGATCGCGTCGTCGTATCAGGCTCAGCTGCGCGACGATGCTCGAAACGAACGGACTTTTCGAGAACGCCCTTGCCGCAAGGCGAGGTGACCGGGATTGTTTTGCGGATCGCGAAATCAATTTCGCGGGAGGGATATCAGCCTCGAAGCGGCCATTCGGCGACGATCCGGAATCGCGAGTCTGTGTCGGCCTGCCTGAACAGTGCAATCCTGTCGACCGGGAGCGCAGTCAGTCCGATCGAGAGAAATCGCTTACTCAAGAAATCCACGACCAGTGGGCGCCTCTCACTCTCCAGCCGTCCGGTCAGGGTCATGTGAAACCGATATTCTTCCATGACATAGGGATAACCCCAGTGATCCAGATAGCCACGCTGCCGCGGTGTCAGCCTGTCTGGATTGCGACGCGCGCGATCCTCAGGCGTCAGCGGCGCCCGAAATGGATCGAAAGCGCGGACGCAATCGGCGGCGAGCCGTTCGAGTTCTTGCGATGGCTCCTCCGGGATCACGGCGATGAAGCCGCTGATCGAGTTGACGACGGGCGTGATGACCGGGATACGGCGCGGCGTCCCGGCAAAATTGGCACAGGCGGTGACGAGGGTTGCCTCATTCGTGCCCGGCGCGAGCGCGATTGGCGCCTTCAACGTGGCGTGAAAGCCGTATTTGCGCGGATCACTGGTCAGCGCGCGCCAGTCCGGCGGGACACCGCCGGGGAAGGGCAAGTCGTTTCCGCTCCTTGCGTCGTATCCCAAAAACCCGGTGCCGAAGCGGTCCAGCGCGGAGCCAGCGGCCGCGGCGTAGTAGATCGCATAGCGCGGGTGTGGGGCATCGGCGGAGAGCAAGGGCGCGCTATTCGGCTGCAACCGCGGCGCGTCGTGGCGTGCGCGAGGCGATCAGGCGATCGGCGTCAGTGAGCTGGACCAGCCGGCCTGCTACCAGGACCGCAACGACCCGCGGGCGTTGTGCTGCGCGATCGTCGATCAGGAGGATATCGGCGCGATGTCCCTCGGCCAGAATGCCGCGATCGGCGAGACCTGCGGCCCGTGCCGGCGCCGCGGAAACCAGATCCCACGCCTTTGCGAGCGGCAGCACGCCATCGGCGGCGAGGCGGAACGGCGCCAGCAGCGGCGCCGGGTAATAATAGTCCGACGCCAGCACCGAGCAGAGCTCATTGGCAATCATGTCGGAGGCTTTGGTCCAGCCGGTGTGACTGCCGCCGCGCACGACATTGGGCGCGCCGAATACGATGGCGTCACCACCGGCGGCGGCCTCAATCGCGGTCTCCTCGTTTACGGGAAACTCGGCTATCGCGACACCCATCGCGCGGAACGTCTTTCGTTCCGCGGGCGTCTTATCGTCATGCGACAGCATCCGCACCTTCGCCTCACGCGCAATTGCCGCAAGACGCGCGATCGATCCCGGCACCTCGTCGGCGCGCGACAGCACCTTCTCCACCAGTCGGTCGAATGCCTCGTCCGAAAGCCCCGTGCGCTCGACCATGGTGGCGCGCTTGCGCGGCTTGTTTCGCAGCGCCGTGGTAAGGTCCATATGGTCGTTGAACGCGAACAGATCGACGCGGCCCTGGGCCAGCCATTGGCCGATCTTCTCTTCAGCATTGAGATTGTAGGTCTCGTGGCGGAGGTGGAAGCGCGTGTCGGCAACAAGGCGCGGCCGCATCACTTCGATCGCATCGATCAGCCTTTCCGCATTATCGCCGCTGCGCAGCCCGGGCTCCCACGACCAGGTCGCGCCATGGAACACCGTGGTGATCCCGTTGGCGATGATCTGACGGTCGCTGTCGACGAGCGCGATGTCGATCGGGAAGTCGACGCCGGGGCGGGGCATCATCTGCCGTTCGAAGGCATCGCCATGCACGTCGACAATGCCTGGCAGCACCAGGAGACCGCGCGCATCCAGCTCGCGCTGACAGTGACGTGTGGACTTGCCGACGTCGCGGATCAGGCCGTCCGCGACGGAGAGCGAAGCCTCCAGGATATCGCCGCCGAGCAGCGCACGGCCACCTGCAATAAGAATATCGGTCACGATGCGGCACTTCGTTTGCTGGGACGCAAGCAGGCCTGATACTTATCAAGAAA
>Ga0126378_10002641_pt1 | contig 13312 bp, 7 predicted proteins | sample PanSoiMetPlot_23_FD_92587 | JGI IMG/M metagenome (GOLD analysis project Ga0126378, IMG submission 92587) | Tropical forest soil microbial communities from Panama - MetaG Plot_23 | ecosystem: Environmental > Terrestrial > Soil > Tropical forest > Bulk soil | place: Panama | collected 2016-02-17
GGTGTCACCGGTGGGTTCGACCCCCACTCGCTTCCGCCATTTATTTTTATGGGTTTACGCGGGCATCCGGGGTTGTCTCGCAGAAGACAAGCAGAGCATCGTTCGCTTAGCGTGATAAAAACGTGATGCGACGGAGACCTTTCTAGAGAACGCATTGTCGAAGGAGGCAGCTCCGTGGCCCGACCTTGCTCTCCTTCAGACGAACGTGACTTCATAAAGAACCAACATTTGTTGAAGGATCTGGTTTCGGAAAGTGTCGAACCAATTGTGGATGTACGCGTAAGGGGTCTGTTCAGTGAAAGTTTCTTGCCAACATAATCTCGTAATCTTCCGACTCGGTTCGGCTATACAACAACGACTTGCCATCGGGAGCTAACGCCAAACCAATTGCTGGCTTCTCCACCACATCGATCAGAACTCTCTGGCGCGTGGTGAAGTCGAAGAACTCAATCTTCGACTTTTCGTCGTCAGCTGGGCTGACGAAATAAATCCCTGTGGGGGCAAGGGTCCAGTTGAACCAGTTGAAGCCCTCCGGTTGGTCCAAGACGCGCTCCTCTTCTCCCCCGTTCAAGGGCATCTTCCATATTCCTGATTGTTCCAGCTTGGAAAAATAAAGAAAGTGGCCATCATCGGACTCATTCGCGTACACGCCGCCGTTTTTCGTTATTCGCACTGGCGTCCCACCCTGAAAAGGCACTTTCCACAATTGCAGATGTCCTTCCTCATAGGTGGAATAGAAATAAATCCACTTTCCATCGCGCGACCAGTTCGGCGCCCCATTATCTGCTTCAGGAAACGTAGGCAACCGGCGAGGCCGTCCGTCGGCTATGTCGAGTACATAAACGTCATAATAATGTTTCGACTGAAATTCAAACGCGATCGAATGTCCGTCCGGTGACCAGCGGGCTGTGCCTGCCGTGCCGCGTAGTGAAGTCAACCGCGCGCAATTCCCTCCGTCACTATTGCAATACCAAATATCTGAAAATCCAAGGCGATCAGACTCAAATACAACCTTTTTTCCATCCGGAGAAAAACTGGGCCGGTAATTAATCTGTCCTCTAGCAGTTATAACGCGGGTTGGTGGATTTATCGGATGCATTCTGTCTTTAAGGCTGATGCGCCAAATACCGCTGCTCAAAGTGGCGTGTCCGTATGCCAGCAGGTTTCCCTTTCTGGATATAGAGGGGCCGTATGCTACTGCACTCACACCGGCAATGGGCCGAGGCGGTCCCCCATTTGCCGAAACGCGCCACAAAGTCTGAGGTCCGCCACGATTCGACGAGAAGACGATCTCAGAGCCGTCCGGAGTCCACGCAGGAGAGCCACCCCAAGCATTATCGAAGGTAAGCCTTCGCACATCGCCGCCGCTAACCGGAACGACAAACGTATCCACCGCAAGTCCGCCGATGCTCCCCCGTCCGAAGGCCACTCTCGAACCATCAGGCGAAAAGGCGGGTTCACAGTCATACTCCTGTGCGATCGGCGAAGTTAGCGGCCGTATAGATAGATCGTCCAGAGAAATCAAGGCAATCCTATAGTTGGACCCATCGTTCCGTCGTTCCGCAAAGGCTAACCATTTCCCATCCGGGGACCAATCCAGGTGATCACAGTGTCCACGCAGTCCCGCCGCCGCGCTGTATAAAGTCTTTTCGGCGCCGCCGAGTGCAGAAATCAAATTTATGCTGAATCTCTTTTTCAGGAAACGCACGAACGCGATTTGTCGGTTGTCCGGCGACCATGTAGGACAGCAAACGCCTGGTTTCGCAGTCAACCGCAGAGGTTTGTCGCCGCCGACAAGAGCCGTATAGATCGCGCCATCCTTACCTTCGTATTCTCCAAACGCGACCTGATTGCCGTCAGGCGAGAACGCAGGACGAGCCTGGTTTCCACCCAGAGCTACCAGTGGTGCCACCTCGATCGAGGCAGACGGTGATGGCAAAGGATTCCGGGTACGCGAGGCAGCCAGGGTGAACAATAGACCCACACCCACCGCAGCCCCTACTGTCCATAACCAGCGAGCTCTTATTCTTTGAACACGCGCATGCGCAACGTCAGCAACAGGCGCTTCTGTCCGCGGCTTTTCCACCGCGGCGATAAAACGATATCCCTGTCGAGGCACGGTTTCTATGAAGCGGGGCTTCTCAGCTGAATCATTGAGGGTTTCCCTCAAACGCGCGACCGCACTGTTGAGTCCGTGCTCGAAATCAACAAACGTATCTGCTGGCCACAACTTCTGGCGCATTTCCTCACGGGTAACTACCTCTCCAGAGCGTTCGAGAAGCATGCCCAAAATACGAAAAGGCTGGTCCTGTAACTTGATCTTGCGGCCGTGCTTCCTCAGTTCTGCCACGCGAAGATCAACCTCGAAGACATCGAAGCGAATTACCGCCCGGGATTGGCTAGACAGAGCCATTCGAACCTGCTTTGGCAAAAAAGTGTATCACCGCGCCAACGACCAGAAAATGGACCTCCACCTTGTCGGATCGATCCAGCGGCCATCAATGTAATTTCGCAGGCTTTGTCACTGACGCTGCAGCAACGTGATAGTGCCCATCTTTCTCGCAATGCGCTCAGGTGCCTCAGACCTGCGAAGGCGTTGCTTCGTTCGCGGCAACCTTCTTATTTTGCAACTGGAACGGCACGGAGATCGCAATTCCTAGGACAGCCCAGATGGCGAGTGCGATCCATTCATAAACGGTGAAGTGGCCGGGAACGAAAGGCAGGATTTTTGCCAGTCCCATCATTGCGGTCACGAGCACTCCAAAAGCCGCGGCAATTCGCCCCACCAAATTCGGCTTCATTAATAGGAAGGCGACACACGCTGACATCCATCCAAGGGCCGAAGAAATTGCGCCGACCTCCAGGATGGGGACCAGTCCGGCCTCTCCGAGAAACATGGTGAGTGCCGTTGCCACGCCGACCAGCACAACCGCGATGGATGGAGTATGCGTGTCGGGATTAACGTACTGCAGCTTCGGCAGCAGAAGGTTGCGTCGGGCCATGGCAAACAGCACACGCGACGATGCAATCAAGTTGGCATTGAAACACTGCACCAGGGATACCAATGCGGAGGACAGGATCAGAACCACAATCCAGTGTGCGTGCAGGGCGCGCTCGAACGCCACCGCAGTCGGAAACTGCTGGTTCGTCTTGAGCGCTTGCCAGGGAGCGACATAAGCCACGGCAGAGATCACGATCCAGAAAAACACCATCCCCGTGCCAATCGTGAGCGCGATGGCTAGGAAGTACCCGCTGCTCTTGAAGTCGGGACTTGCCTCCTCACAGTATTTTCCGACGGATTCGAAGCCCGACAACAGCCATGGCACCACCTGCCATACCAGAAAAACTGACAACAGCAGACTGTGGCTGAACAGGGGGCGCAGATTTCCCGAGTTTCCGTGGCCAGCACCCGCCAGCGCAAAAACAATGACCAGGGCCAGGAACGTGAACGTAGTTGTTTTTCCCAATCGCGCTCCGGCCTGAATGCCTCGATAGCTGACCCAAGTCAACGCGATCGTGATGAGAAGCCCCAGGACAAGATGCGGAAGATAGACCGGATAGCCTCCCAGTCGATAGAGTTCGTGGGTATTGAGAAATGGGAATAAATATCCTGCGATTCTTCCGGCAGCAAGTCCTTCGAACGGACAGGTCAGGAAGTAGCTTAGAAACACCATCCAGCCCGTAGCGAAGCTGACGCCACGCGGAAAAAACTGCGCAACATAAGCAGCCTCGGCAGCCTCATCCGGGACCATGGGCACGATGCGGCCGTACACGTAGCCGATCGGCATCAGCATGAGGGCACCCGCAGTAAATCCCAGAAGCGCGCCTAGCGGCCCGCCGCGCTGCAGAATGTCGTCCATTACTACCAGCCAGGCCGTTCCTACCATCACGCCAAACGCGAGGGCGAAGTAATCAGAAAGACCAAGCCGGCGGGCAAGAGTGTTCATCGGGTCGGAAGAACGAGGAATTCGGCGTTCGTGAAAGTCATCGGGTGTACTGAAATCAACTAACTATCACAGCGAAAAACCTTGGCGGCCTGGCGGAAGCCGCCCCAAGGTTGAGTATCTTTAGAATTCGAACCTCAAATCAAACTGCATCACTCGCGGACTGGTGAGCAAACCCGTGTAGGAGCCAAAGCTGTTCGGCTGCTGGATGGAAGCGATACACGCACATGCTGCGCCGCTTTGCAGTCCGGAAAACACGTTGAACCGAGTGAGGTTTGTGACGTTAAAAACTTCCCAGCGGAACTGGATATTTTGACTCTCTTTTGACAGTTTCCAGCGTTTGCTCAGAGCCATGTCGAGGCCTGCATACCCGTCTCCACGAATTACGTTTCGCGAGCCGCTTTGTCCCGGGAACGGATTTTGAAAATCTGCCCAGGCGGCGCTCGGATTGGCGAAAACACTGGCCACGCCATTCTGCTTGAAACGCCCGGTCTGGGGACGCGTCACCATTTGCGCGATGCCTTGCTCGTCCCAGTCCGTGGCCCAGTTGTTCCCGTTATCCACGGTGAAAGGGAAACCACTGGTCCAGCGCGCCAGCCCTGAAAGTTCCCATCCAGCGATGAGGGCATCTGCAACAGAACCGGAGTTGCCACCGAGCGCGTGACCTTTCCCGAACGGGAGGTCAACGATCCAGTCCGCGTTGATTTGGTGAGGAGTGTCGAAATCTGAGACTGCCCGCCGCTGATTCGGGCTCCAGGCGTTCACCAAGCGGCTGCCCGGGGCTCCGACGTTCACGCTGGAACTGAAGCCGAGTCGTGTTGCGCCAGAGGTGATGTCAATCGATTTCGAGTAAGTGTAGTTCAGATCGAATTGCACACCGCGGCCCACTCTCTTGCTGAGGGTAGCCTGCAACGCATTGTAGTTGGAACTTCCGATTGAGCTCCAGCCATACATGCTGGCTGCCTGGTTGTTGACGGCGCTGCCGCCGAGTGGGTAGAAGTTGTTAGCTAGAGGACTGTTATTTGTGGCTCCGTATGCAGAATTAGGCCCGCACGGCCCGGAGCAGAACGCGTAAGCTTGCCCATTGCTATCGCCCAGCCCGAAGAACTCGCCGGAATATAGATCGGTGTAGGCAAGACCCACGACTTCGTTTCCGACGTAAGACAAGGCGGGGTCGTAAAACAAGTCGTAGACAATTGGCAAGAGGCCTGCATTCCCAGACGGGGGCGTGTAGTGCACAGCGTTTCCAGCGGTAGCAAGATTTGCGTAAGCAGGTGCGCCGGCCTGGAGCTGAGGCAACATGTCCTGCCAGAACTGCGCAGTCTTGCCCACGGGTGTCGTGGTGCCGATCCCGTTGACAAACGCATACCAGTTCTGAATGTTGCCCCCGAACTTAGGATCGCTCGGCTGATTGGCGCGGGCAATTTTGGCAAGCGCGGTGATTGCAGAGTAGTAGTCGATCCCGGTCTTAGGGTCGTATAAATCCGCCGGCTGGCGTAGATCGCGCTGCGTCAGCAGATTGCGCCCCAGGCGTCCGACGTACGCCAACTGCAAGGAAAATTTGTTCGGTAGCTCCCGCGAAATGGAGAAGTCGAAGGCGTAGGCGTGTGGAGTTTTGAGCGACTGATCAATGCCCCACGTGATGGCCTGTCCGTCGGGGGGAGGAGTTTGCGGGAAAGCTCCCGGAGGTGGGTTCTGCCAGAACTGTTGATTGGCTTGGTTGCAAGTATAAGAACCGGGCGCGACGCCAGTATTGTCCGGTCCACACGTCGGGATGGTGTTGATGCTCGTAATGCCAAGCGCGGAATTGATTCGCGGCACGTTTGCCGCGTCGTCGTAGCCGATTAGGCAGCACAGGTTCTGCACGGTGGCGGCCAAGCCGCCGGGTGCGTTGGCATCAAACGTATTTGCGAGTTGCAACCCCGCGCGATCATAGACCATGGAGAATCCGCCCCGAATCACGCTCTTGTCATTGTCGCCGAACAAGGTTTTCAACCATCCACCGCTGGGGCGAGGGGAATAAGCGATGGAGAGGCGCGGGGCAAAATCCGTTTTCTCAAAATTGTAGAAACCGGGACCGTTGTTTGCCTTGCCTCCCAAAATGAACGAAACCAGGGGCACGCTGTCATAGCCAATTCCCTGGCGTTGCATCTTTGCCAGTTGGCTCATTTCGTCGCCAAGATTGAATGCCCATTTTGGGCAAGCCAGGGTGGGATCCTGGACCGCGGTCACACAAGTCGGTGACGCCTGAAATCCGTTGACTTCCCACGGTGGCGGGAGCAATGACCAGCGCAAGCCGTATGTCACGGTAAGGTTGGGCTTGACACGCCAAGAATCCTGCCCGTAGAGCTCGTACCAGTTGAGCCCATATTTCCTCTTTATCGCGGTGCCCGGTGCTAAAACGTTGCCACTCTTGTCGTAGTTATAATTCCCGACAACGTCAGAAACCATTCCGAGCAGGGAGAGAACCGGAAGGTCGTATTGTGGGCTGGATGCCGGCTCAGGGAATCCACCGTTCGCGGGGTCGAGATAAAATCCTGTATTCGCAAATCCGGTGGGCGACATCCAGTTGGTCGCGCCTTTACCCAAGCTAAAAGAATGCTGGTAACTGAGCCGGGGATCGCGCGCAACTCCAAACAGTCCTCCAAACTGCAGGGTATGAGCGTGTTTGGTCCAGGAGAAGTCATCGATAAAGCTATTCACGCTAGTTTGCGAATTGTGGCTGTAAGAGACCCCTTGATCGAGGCCGTAGAACAGGTTCCATGGCTGGTTTGTATTGCCGAGGAAGCCAGTGCTCTGGCGGGTGAAACCCCAGCGAAACGTGTTCACCTTGTCCGGCGCGAGAACGGCGGTGTAGCCGAGCGCGAACCCCTTACTGTGGTCTTCTAAAGTGACCTCTGGACTGGCGCCGGGCAGAAACGGCGCCTGCGGATTGAAAATGTTCTGCAGGTTGCCTCGCCAGAACAAGCTGTGTTTCCCATCAGCGGTTAAGTGGTAATCGAGCCGGGCAACAAACCCGTTGTTGTTAAAGCTGATGGGTGCGCGAAAAAGATATCCAACATAGTTCAAGCCGTCGCCGACAGCCGCAGTGTTCGGCACGAGATTGCCATAAGTTTGCTTGAAGTACGCCAACATCACGTCGCTGGGCCCGAGTCCGAGCGGATCAAGTGCTTGGAGGTTATTCGGGCCCTGCGCCGAGTAGGGCGCCAGAGCGAAGTGCCCGGCAGCGTAGTTGTAGCTGGTTCCGCTGATGCCTTGGACACTGCCTGCCGGACAACTGCTTGGATCAGCACACTGATAAATGACCACTCCGTCGCGCATGGCCACACTCGGAATGGTGCGGATCGTGCTCTCTTCTTCGCGTCTCCTGGTTCCTTCGTAGTTAGCAAAAAAGAAAGCACGGTCTTGTTTGAGCGGCCCGCCGATTGCGGCACCGAAGATGTTGCGAAGCAGTTTGTCAGGCTTGTTCGGCTGTCCTGCTTGCAATTCCGAGGATTTCACCAGCCAGTCGTTCGCGCTCGTAATGGTGTTGCGGTGCGATTCGTACAGAACTCCGTGGAAGGCATTCGTCCCGCTCTTTGTGAGCAACGCGACCTGAGCGCCGGAACCGCCGCCCTGGTCGGCGTTGTAGTTGCTGGTGGTCACGCGGAATTCCTGTATGGAATCCTGCGTGATGGGGAGTACGGAGTAGAATGCGTATCCCGTCGCCTGGTCATTGACGTCGATGCCGTCGAGCGTAACGTTGCTCTGGTCGCTGCGGGCGCCGTTGACCGCGCCATTTCTCGAATCCTGGTCCTCAACTGAACTGCGGTCCTGAATGTCGGAGCGATTGCCGGTATATGTAACCCCTGCCTGCAGGCTCAACAGGTCGGGAACATTGCGCCCCTCGAGCGGGATCTCCTTGACTTGCGTTTCATCGAACGAGTTTCCGATAGAGGCATCGACCATATTGAGAACCGGCGCGCCGCTGTTGACGTTGACCACTTCGCTGGCCGCGCCGACTTTCAACTGAATGTTCGAAGTAGCCGGCGTGTTGACTAGCAACTCGAGGCCTGTCTGCACATAGCGGGCAAATCCTGTCGCCGTGACTGTCACGGTATATGTACCGGGAGGCAGCGCAAGCAGACGATATCCACCTTGGGCGTCTGTAACCGTAGTCCGTTGTAGTTTCGCCGCATTAGAGAGGACGACAGCCGCGCCTTCAATGGCACTGCCGCTGGGATCAGTAACTGTACCTTGAAGCGATGTCGAGGAAGTCTGAGAGAGCGCAACCCCGGAAAACACGAGCAGCAATATCGAAAGGAAGCGGAGACGTCGCACGAGCATAAAGCCTCCAAACCGGAGATTTGCTTCTACGCAAGCCACGTGCCGACCGCAGAAAACGCCTGCCATCGGCGACTTTCACGCACACCGCAACTGCATCGAACTTGTTAAAAGCCGAACAGGTTTGGCACCCGCGAACAACTTGTCTAGAAGTGACGTAAGAGTCCCGGTCAGACTGCGCTGTATGCTTTTCGAAAGAAAACGGACATTTCTGCCACGATTCAGGAAATCGTGCCGTGAAAAGCCGTCGTACTTTCCGAGTTGACGGTCGTAAGAAGCGGTCGTAACGGCCGTGATGCGGTTGGAGAAAATGCCGATCAGGCGAGCTACGTCGCCGATCTTCAAGAAGTCGTTGTCGACTCCAAAGGACATAAACGGAATGATTCCAGAGAGCCCGAGAGAAGTCCCCACTTGAAACTCTCCCCCAACGGGCATTAACCTTGCCGGATTATAGCAAGGTTTGTCAACCTTGATTTTGACAGGCGGGAGTTTTCAGGGGCCGATGGTCAACCACATAGTACCGAGTGGTAGAAAAATGAACGGCTACGTTCCGCTAGGTCGGGAAATTAGCGTGATAAAAACGTGATAGTTCTACGTTCATAACGGATCAATTTCGATCAGAACGGGTCAGAACGCATGGGTAAGCAGTTGAAGAATCAGATATAGGAGATTTTCCAAATGGATCAGAACCCCACTCGTGATCTTCAAAACCGGCGGGTGGCATCTAGCGGTGTCATCGGTGGGTTCGACCCCCACTCGCTTCCGCCACTTGTTTTTCACTAGTTTGCAGGTACTCGCGCAAGTCAACAGGTGGGCGATCGAAAAATGTGAAGCGTGACAAAAACGTGATAAATAGATCGCGGTTTTTCGCGAAGAAAGTGGTCTCAAGACTCACTCGTCAGGCAAAGAACCCTTCGGGAGGGAGAAGCTGAACCTTCGGTCGACCCAAAGCAATTTGATCTACCGTTGTAGACCTACCTTCAGCTCGGGTTATTCACATCGAAGAATGACTTGAGCTTTAGAGAGCGCGAGGGATGGCGCAGCTTGCGCAGCGCTTTGGCTTCGATCTGACGAATGCGTTCGCGGGTGACGGAGAATGCTCGACCGACCTCCTCCAGTGTGTGCTCCGAGCCATCCTCCATACCAAACCGCATACGTATGATCCTTTCTTCCCTCGGACTCAGGGTGCGCAGCACATGCGCGGTCCGCTCTTGCACTTTTCTGCTCATAACCGCCTCGGCGGGCGAAATTCCAGCGTGGTCTTCGATGAGATCGCTGAGGTGGGAGTCCCCTTCTTCGCCAATGGGCGTCTCCAGCGAGATCGGCATACGCATGATCTTGCGCACCTTGCGCACCTTTGCTTCGGGAATGTCCATCTGCTGCGCAATCTCTGCCGAGGTAGGTTCGCGGCCAAGGGTCTGGACCAGTTGCCGCGTGGTGCGAACCAGTTTGTTGACAATCTCGATCATGTGTACGGGGAGGCGGATCGTACGCGCCTGATCAGCAATGGCCCGGCTCACCGCCTGTCGAATCCACCAGGTGGCATAGGTAGAAAATTTGTATCCTCGCCGGTAGTCGAACTTGTCCACTGCTTTCATGAGGCCGACGTTTCCCTCCTGGACCAAGTCGAGGAACTGAAGCCCGCGATTGCCATACTTCTTAGCGATAGAGACCACGAGGCGCAGGTTGGCCTCGATAAGCTCGTGCTTTGCCTGCTCCGCCTCCATCTCACCCTTGATGATTTTGCGCTGCGTGCCCTGCAGCTCTTGAAACGTCATGCCCGCATTGGTTTCCAGTCGTCTCATGTCGGCGCGATGCTGCCGGTGTCTGGCGCGGTAGTTTTTCTTTAGTTCTTCGTTGTGTATGCTCGTAATCTTCTTTTCGAGGTCCCTGATCTGGCGGTCTACCGACCGCATTGTTTCTACGGTTTTATTTACCCCGTCCGCTAGGCGCTTGCGCTCCGAATAGGTAAGACATAGGTTGCGGACGATGAGCGAAATCCGAACAATCTCGCGACCGAGTCGCCCACGGCAACGACGATATTCGCGTACCTTCTTATCCGCCGTGCAGGTCGCCATCTGTCCCGCGAGCCGACGGGCCGCTTGGTAGTGCTTGCGCACCTGATCGATGCGGCGCGTGATCAGTTTGACACGGTTCTGCAGAATCTCGTCGGTGATTTCTTCCTCGTCGAAGACGACAGTGTCTTCAATCGAACGTAGACCCCGCTTCAACTCCTGGCCAATTTCCAGAACCTGGTGGATCACAATGGACGAGCGTGAAAGTGCTTTCAACGCGGACAGTTGTCCGCGCTCGATGCGCTTGGCAATCTCCACTTCCCCTTCACGGGTGAGCAGGGGCGAGGCACCCATCTCGCGCAGGTAAACGCGCACTGGATCGTTGTCCACCGAAGGGGCGCTAGGCGATGGGTTGAGGTCGATGTCCTCTGCTGCCTCTTCAAACCTTTGCTCCATAACCGCATGAGGCAGCAGAGCATGCCCTTCAACCATGTCAAGACCCTGGGTGCGAATGGTGGTGAGCAAATCGTCTATGTCCTGCTCGGAATTTACCTCGTGTGGATTGATGTTATTCACCTCGTTGTCCCTGTCTAGCTTTTCGTACCGCCGTCCCACGCGGGAAAAGTGGGTTGTCATCTTGACCCGCACAGCGGAGGGGAAGAACCAACACTACGTGATGCTAGCACGTCATTCGGTAGACTGGGTCGGTTTGAATTTTCGCAAAGGCATTGTGGTTTTGACTCGATGGAGGGAAGAAACACTCGAGAAGGCAGAAGGATCCGATCTCGTCTTCGCGAGATCAGTACCGGCAAGTCTTAGTGCAAGTCGGCATCTGGGAACTTATCTCAGCGGATCGGCGACCGGCTGACCGACAGTCAGTCGGCTAATGTGTCCTGGGAGGGCGAGAGTGATAAATCTAAACTTTGAGGATGGGAAAGCTGACGGCGGAAGATGCTGTCAATGCCATCCAGAGTTCGCGATGTACGGCTGAGTTCGTTCCGGTACCGGGCTGCAGGCGCTTAGGACCGCTTCCTCCCGCTCGTCGCTGCAAAGGTCTAGGTGAAAGCCAACTCCGTGGTGGCGAGCACGTCTCTCGAGCCTGAAACGATAAGTCGGCCCTTGCCATGTTGGTTACACAGAACTGCCCAACCGTTCTTTCTCATTGAGGGGTTTTGAGAGCTCTATCAGCAAACGATCTTCACACTGGCACCTGCAGATGCGGCATGGGACGCCCAGCAAAAAGATGACGACAGGGCCTGCCGAGTAAACGTACCCATCTGCCGGAGCGGGAGACTCGTGCACTATCGGTGGCGATGCCGGTATCGGCATACATCTGGCGATAAATTTTCGAAATGAGAAGAAACGCCAGGCGGCCGCGGCTGGATTTAATGAATCGGGAACGCTTCCAGATGGAAGCGAAGCTGTAAAAGTCGTCCCACGCTTGCTGAGTGCGCAAACGGATTTCTTCCGCGGACATCACGGGGTGATCCCAATACAACTTCGGGCGGAGCGCTTGGGGGATGAGCCAGCGGCGGGTGAGAGGAATTCCGGCAATGGTGGGCGGGTTCGCACCAAGTCCTTTTTCCCAGCGATTGAAATCCACGGTTCCGGGGTAGGGGCTTAAGGTGACGAACTGGGCGAAGGTGACGCCGGCCTGCTTGGCCGTAGCCGCGGTCGCTTCGAAGGTTTCAGGACGATCGCTAGCCAGCCCGAAAATAAACGATCCCAGCACATGCACACCATGGCGTCGAAAAGTCTTCAGGCGCTCAATCAGGTCCTCACCCGCAAGATTGAAATCCTTGTAGACATCTTTCAGACCTGCGGGGGTAACAGACTCAACTCCGACCAGAGCGCCTTTGATGCGCGCAGCTTTCATCGCAGCGAGAAATTCGATGTCTTCGGCGGCTTCCATAGTGATCTGGGTGAAGAAAATCATGTCCTCAGGAAGCTTCGCCAGACGTTCCATCAGTGCAAAGCGTTCAGCCCGAAGTGCTTTTAGTCCGCTCAATCGGGCTGTATTGTTCTGCTCCTTGGCGAGCTTCAAGTCAGTAAGGGTGACAGGATAAAAGTTGTCATCTGCAAGGGCGATGAAACGAAAACCGAGGCGGCGCAGTTGCACAATTTCTTCGATCACAACCTCGGAAGAGCGTTGCCGGGGCCGCTGGCCGTCGGTGCGCCAAACGGAGCAAAACGAGCAATGCTTGGGGCAACCGCGGACCGTCTGTACCGAAGCCCACATGTAGCGATCGCGTGGAATTAAATCCCAACGGGCCTGAACAAAATCGCGAGCTTCGATCTGTCCGCCGAGGTAAACGGGTTGCGGAACACCGGCGTGACAATCCGCCAGCACCTTTGCCCAGACAACGTCTCCATCACCTTTCACCACGGCGTGGGCGGCGCCGAGTTCACGCGCTTCCTCGGGATAAAGCGTGGCGTGAATACCGCCGAAGATCACGTAAGCGCCACGCTCTCGCGCCAGTTTTCCGATTTCGTATCCGCGTAGCGCGTTGGCGGTATGAATCCCGATGCCGACGGCATCCCCCGGCTGAATTTGCCCGGGATCAATCTGAAACAGGGTTTCATCAACAAGAATAGGATCGCCGAAAATTCTTGGCGTGGCGGCGGCAAGGACGTATTGCCAACGAGGGGTGATGACTGCAGTCCCAAATGACACAGTGCTGGGGTTGACCAGGTGCACACTCATTACGTTGCGGTCCCCTTAAGCTGCTCAATTTTTGCGCTGACTACGCTTACCGGAAACTGCGGCGTGCGCGAGTTTGGACTTGCTTCTTGCTGGCTCGGCGAGGTCCGTGCCTTCGCGTCCAGGAGTATACGCCACGAATGTCTGAAGACTCCTGCGAGGGGGACCTGAGCGTGATAAAAACGTGAGTTCTACGTTCATAACGGATCAATTTCGGTCAGAAGGGATCAGAACGCATTCCTGGTAAGCCGTTGCAGAATCAGTTATGGTAGAAAATTTTCTAAACGGATCAGAACCCCACTGGTGATCTTCAAAACCGGCGGGTGGCA
>Ga0126378_10002642_pt1 | contig 13308 bp, 13 predicted proteins | sample PanSoiMetPlot_23_FD_92587 | JGI IMG/M metagenome (GOLD analysis project Ga0126378, IMG submission 92587) | Tropical forest soil microbial communities from Panama - MetaG Plot_23 | ecosystem: Environmental > Terrestrial > Soil > Tropical forest > Bulk soil | place: Panama | collected 2016-02-17
CAGCTGGGCCTTGGTGATCGGCGACTTGACGTCGCCGGGCGTCTCGTTGGCCGCGGGCAGCCTCTTTACCGACTCGAACACGCCCGGGTTGGTGCGGAGCTGGCTGGCGCGGGTCGTGCCGTTGACCCATTCGCCGAGATAGGCGCCGGTGGCGTCCATGTAGGAGTGCAGCTGGCCCAGCCCATCCAGGCGGTCCGGCTTCGTGCATTCGACGATGATGCGCGGGACCGCCTTGGCGGGATCGGTGTAGACGACGATATCCGCTGGCTTGCCAGCGAAGGCGGAGCCCATTGTGACCTTCACCCCGGCCGCCATCTGGGCAAGGTCGTATCCCAGCTCATCGCGGAGCCGTGCGATCTCCAGCTGGCGGATCACCTCTTCCGGCCGCGCCAGCCTCGGCCGGCCGGTAGCCAGGCACGTCAGGTAGAACCTTCCGTTGCTCTTTGACAGCGGCAGCGAATGCCGCCGGGCCGCCGGATAGAGGGCGAGGCCATGCCCGACGCGCGGGCCGGCGAAGACCGAGTCGAGCGCTTCGTCGATCTCCGCTGGCGTCAGCGCCTTCGTCACCGCGTCCCTCCACGCCTTTGGGGTAGCCTGCCGAAATCCGGCCCCCGGCGCCAGCGAACGCGCCGGCCCGCTTGCCCGGTCACGTGCGCTCACCGCTGACCGACATGGCCCGGCCCGCGGCCGAGGCCGCCCGCTCGATCCTTCGGGCCATCCAGCCCCGCTTGTGACCGCGAGCCGGGATCCTTGCCGGCGCGGACCCGCCCTGCACCCGGAGGGCGCAGACTCAGGGCACGATCGTGATGGTGCGGGTCTCGGTGTAGAAGTCACGCGCCGCCGGGCCCTGCTCGCGGGGCCCGTAGCTGGACTCCTTCGCCCCGCCGAACGGGGCGTGGAAGTCCACACCTGACGTCGGGGCGTTGACTCTGACCAGGCCAGCGTCCAGCCGTTCCACCAGCTGAAGGGCTTGCGCCAGGTCGGTGGTGAAAACGGAGGCGACCAGGCCGAACCTGACCCCGTTGGCGATCTCGACGGCGGCCTCGGCGGACGCGGCCGGCAGCACCGTCGCCACCGGCGCGAACACCTCCTCGGTCGCCAGCGGGCCGGCCGGTGAGTCGAGCTCCACCAGGGTTGGCGCCAGGTAGAAGCCGGGGGAGTCCAGCGCGCCGCCGCCGGTCAGCACCCGGCCGCCGCTCGCGCCCACCGCGTCAAGCGCGGACGACCGGGCGGAGTCGCTGATCACGGGGCCGACCATGGTCGACGCGTCGGCCGGGTCGAGCACCACGAGCGCGCCCACCGCCGCGGCCAGGTGCTCGCGGAACTCCCCGTAGACCGCCTCCTCGACGATGATCCGGCTGGTCGCGGTGCATTTCTGGCCCGCGTACCCCATCGCCGCGTAGGCGATGGCGGTGGCGGCGCGGCCGAGGTCGGCGTCGCGCAGCACGATCGAGGCGTTCTGGCCGCCCATCTCGGCCTGGACCCGCCCGCCCCGGCTTGCCACCCGGCGGACAAGGCTCCGGCCGACCGGCACCGAGCCGGTGAACGACAGCGCGGCCACGTCCGGGTGATCGGCCAGCACCTGCACGGTCTCCGCCCCGCCCAGCACCACCTGGAAGCTGCCGGCGGCCAGGTGCGGCGCGATGATCTCGTGCAGCAGCAGCGCCACTCCGGCCGCGGCGCTGGCCGGCTTGAGCAGGGTCGCGTTGCCGAACGCCAGGCTCGGGGCGGCCTTCCAGAGCGGGATGGCGACGGGGAAGTTCCAGGGCGTCACCAGGGCGGCGATCCCGACCGGGCGGTGCCTGGCCAGCAGCAGCGTGCCCTGGCTGGCGGCGGGGAAGGTCTGCCCGTCTGGGAGCAGCGCCTGCTGCGCGAAGTACCTGAGAATGGCGACCCCGCGGGCCACCTCCCCGGCGGCCTCGGAACGGGGCTTGCCCACCTCCCTGATGGTCAGCTCGGTCACCTCGGCGGCGCGGCCCTCCAGCGCGGCGGCGGCGTCGCCCAGCGCCTTGGCCCTGGCCGGGCCCGGCGCGGCCGCCCACTCCCTGGCCGCCTGCCGCGCGCGGCCGATTGCCGCGGCCGACTCGCGCTCGCCGGCGGGCTGCCACTCGCCGATCACGTCCGCCGGGTTGTGCGGGTTCACGCCCGTGAAGGTCATGACAGAGCAGCGTAACGACCTCCCGCCACGCCGACGAGGCGGACCCGAAGCTGCCCCAAGGTCAGGTCGTTGCTGGCCACCTCATCCAGCAGGCACCGCGTGTCCAGCGGGTCGACCCGGCCGACGATGATGTCGAGGCCGGTCCCGCACGGGCCCACCACGTCCGGGTGGATCAGTACCTCACCCGTCCGCCGTGCTGGAGCTGTGAGCCGGCCGGTCCCGGCCGGAGGAAGGCGGTGGCACATGACCGGTGCCGAGCTCTCGCCCGGCGCGGGATCTCACCCGAGCCGGTGCCGGTGCCCAGCACGCGCAGGTTCCCCGACGGCGCCCGACATCGGGCAGGGCCAGCTGCGCCTCGACCGCGCGGCCAGGCGCGTGCCGCTCACCGAGCCCTGGCAGGCGCCGGGCGCTGGCGTGCTCGACGGCCAGACGTTCGCCACCTGGCTGCGGCGCCGGGTCCAGACCCCGAGCGGGCGCGCGTTCTACCGGCTGGTGACGCAGGCGCTCTGGTGCGCGGAGCCGGAGGACATGTCGGCGCTGTGGAGTTCTCCCGTGGCTGCTACGGGGCCTTCGCCACGCCGGGACCCTCACCAGGTTCGGCCCGGCGCTGCGCCGCCCGGCCGGGCCCATCCACTGGTCGGGAACGGAGACGGCGACCCGCTGGGCGGGGTACATGGACGGCGCGGTGGAGTCCGGCGAGCGGGCGGCGGCCGAGGTCAGGACCGCGCTCGCGGGGTGACGCGCCGTGATCAGCCGCGCGAGGCTGGGTGCCCGGGCTCGCCCGGGCCTGCCCCGCACATGGCGAACATGATGGGGCACGGCTAGAGGCTGCCCCGGTCAGGCCGGGTTCTGGAACTCCCCGTCGGCGATGTCGAACTCGCCGTCCTTGACGCCGAGCACAAAGGCCTCCCATTCGGCGGGGGTGAACGCGAGCACCGGGCCGTCCGGCTTCTTCGAATCCCGCATGAGATAAAGCTTCTCGGCGTCGGCCTTATGTGGCCAGCCTGAAGTGTCGGTGGTAACCGTGATTTCGACGCAGTTGGAGCCGCTGCATGAGCTCTTGCGCCAGGCGGTGCGCGAGAGGTTCGCCTTCATGACCGCACTTCCTCGTCCGTGACGGAGTGACCGCTTCCGGCTCGGGCCGGCGAGCCTGGTGATGAACGGCTCAAGGTTACTGGTCATGCGCTCCGCGTACATCACGCCCGGGGTGCGCGGCCGGCGAATTCCATGATCGGGAACGCGGGGCGAGCGGATCTCCCCGGCCGGCCAGATGGACGATGCAACGGCCGTCATCGGCCGCGTTCTTGCAACTCACCACGAGGAGCGGTTAAGGGCAACAACCTAGACCCTCCGCACGGGATCAGCCCGGGTCCCCGTAACGCGCCGCCAGGGCGCGGAAAGGGGCGGGGGCGGCGCCGTGGAGCCACGCGGGGACGCGCGTCCAGCCCGGTACGTACGCCAGGTAGCGGTCTTTCTCCAGGGCGGCGACGATCGCGCGGGCCACCCGGTCGGCGGGGATGGGGGCTGGCCGCTTCCTTCCGTAGGGCCTGCCCCGCCGGTCGAAGAACGGTGTGTCGATCACGCCGGGGACGATCACCGAAACCCGCACCCCACGGCCTCGCGCCTCGTAGGCCAGGCTCTCAGCGAACGTTCCAAGCCCCGCCTTGGTGGCCGCGTACACGGCCTCCTTCTGCACGCCGGTGACACCGGCGATGGACGAGACGAAGACCACCCGGCCCCGGCCGCGGGCGGTCATGCCGGGCATCAGCAGCCTGGTGAGCTGCATCGGCGCGGTGAGGTTGACGGCCACGAGCTCAGAGATCTTCTCGGGCGGCATCTCCGCCATCGGGCCGGCCCAGCCGACCCCCGCGTTGTTGACCAGGATGTCGATGCCGCCGGGCTCGCCGATCCGGGCGGCGGCCGTCAGCGCCGCGCCGGCCAGGGCGGCCGGCCCGCCCGGGGTGGCGAGGTCCGCTTCCAGCGCGGCCGCGCCGGTCCGCCCCGCCACCTCGGCGAGCCGGCCGGGATGACGCCCCGCCAGCAGCAGCCGCGCGCCGCTGGCGGCGAGGGCAGCCGCCGTCGCCGCGCCGATTCCCGACGAAGCCCCGGTGACGAGCGCGACCGCGCCGCTGAGCCGCATGCCGCCTCACTCTGGCGCACCCGCGCCGCCCCCGCAAGCTCGCCGCCGCCGCGTCAGGTCGTCTTCCACCAGTGATCAGGAAATTGGTGGGCATGCAACCCCGCCGATCGCTTGATCACGACGGGAATCCGGGCGCTGTGCGGGTGGTGAGCGGGGCTGCCCGTTGTCAGGCGGTGGCGGCCGGGCCGTCGGGCGTGGCGGCCGGGCCGTCAGGCGGTGGCGGGGGTGTGCTCGGCCCGGCCCATGGTGCCGGACTCGGTCCAGCACCTGACGATGTCGCGCATCGAGAGCAGGCCGGCGACCTCGCTGCCCTCGAGCACGATCAGGTGCCGGAACCCGGCCCGGACCATGGTGGCCGCGGCCTGCTCCAGGGTCCACTCCGGCGACGCGAACACCACGTCCGCGGTCCGGTGGGCGGAGGCAAGCTCGGTGTCGGGGTTCTGGCCCGCGCCGATGGAGTCGAGGATGTCACGCTCGGTGAGGATGCCGACCCCTGCGTGCTGGTCGTCGATGACCACCGCGGCCCCGACTCTCCGCCCGGACATGAGACGCGCGGCCTCACGAAGCGTGTGCGCAGGCCCAATGGTGAGGACCAGCTTCGTCATGCCGTCGCGTACCTTCATGCCCATCACTCCTGCGCTCCGGGGACCGCGCCGCACGCCCAGGCCCCGGCCTGCCGCCGGTGCGCCCCGGGCGAGGACCACGCTTGTGCCTTTGTGACCTACGTTACCCAGCATCCGGGATGCGTTCGCTCAGAGCAAGACAATGGGGCCGCCCGCTGGGGAGGCAGGCCGCCGGGCACGGCCGCCGGGCCGCGAGTGCGCAGGCCAGGTCACTGCCGTGGGTTGAGCCGCTGGAGCACCTCGGCGTGCAGAAGCGCGTTCGTGACGACCGCGCTGCCTCCGTCCGGCCTCGGCCGGCCGCTGAGGTCGGTGAAGGTCCCGCCCGCCTCCTCGACGATCACCTGGAGGGCGGCGAGGTCCCACAGGGAGACCTCCGGCTCGGCGGAGATGTCGACCGCACCCTCGGCCACGAGGACGTGGGACCAGAAGTCGCCGTAGGCGCGGGTGCGCCAGACCGAGCGGCCGAGATCGAGGAACCCGGGCAGCCTGCCCCGCTCCTCCCACCCGCCCAGGCTTGAGTAGGAGAGCGAGGCGTCCTCCAGCTTCGCGACCGCGGACACCCGGCACCTGCTGGCCTTGGTCAGGCTCCGCCCGGTCCAGGCACCACCCTCCCTGGCCGCCCACCACCTGCGGGCCAGCGCGGGAGCCGAGACAACGCCGACGACCACCGAGTCGCCGTCCATCAGGCCGATCAGCGTCGCCCAGACCGGGACCCCCCGCACGTAGTTCTTGGTGGCGTCGATCGGGTCGATCACCCAGCACCGCGGCCCGGCCCCCACCCGGCCGAACTCCTCGCCGAGCACCGCGTCCCGCGGCCGCGCCCGGCGCAGCACGTTGCGCAGCGATTCCTCGGTCGCCCGGTCGGCGTCGGTCACCGGGGTCAGGTCGGGTTTCGCCTCCACCCGCAGGTCGAGCGCCCGGAACCGGCGCGTGGTGATGTCGTCCGCCGCGTCTGCGAGGACGTGGGCGAAACGCAGGTCGTCGTCATAACCCGCCATGGCGCGAAACCGTATCGCTTACGGCCGCCGGCGGCGACGGGGGAGCGCTGGGTGAGAGGGTCACGTATCGCCGCCTTCCCGGCTGCGCAGCAGCCGGCGCAGCGAATCGAGCCGCGCCACAAGCCGCGCGTCGCTGCCCTGGTCGCGCACCCAGTCGTCGAGCGCGCAGTCGGGCTCGTTGTGGCTGCACCCTGGCGGGCACGCGGCCGTGCCCGGCGCCAGGTCGGGGAAGGCCTTCACCACCCGGCCGGGAGCGACGTGCCCGAGCCCGAAGCCCCGCAGGCCCGGCGTGTCGATGATCCAGCCGCCTTCCGGCAGCGCCAGCGCGACCGCCGACGAGGAGGTGTGGCGGCCGCGGCCGGTGACCGGGCTGACCGCGCCCACCTTCCGGTCCGCCTGCGGGACCAGCTCGTTGACCAGGGTTGACTTGCCCACCCCCGAGTGGCCGACGAGCACGCTGATCCGGTCGGCGGCGGCGTCGCGCAGCGGGGCGAGGACCGCGGGGGTGTGCGGGCGCCCGATCACGACGTGCGCGATGCCGAGCGGCCCGTAGGCGTCGAGCAGCTCGTCGGGCGGTGCCAGGTCGGCCTTGGTCAGGCACAGCAGCGGGCGCAGGCCGGCGTCGTACGCGGCCACCAGGAAGCGGTCGATGAGCCGTGGCCGGGGCGGGGGGTCGGCCAGCGAGGAGACGATCACAAGCTGATCGGCGTTGGCCACGATGACCCGCTCGACCGGGTCGGCGTCGTCGGCCGAGCGCCGGAGCACTGACGTGCGGGGGCCGACCCGGACCACCCGCGCGAGCGTGCCCGGCGCGCCCGAGGTGTCCCCGGCCAGCGCGACCCTGTCGCCCACCACCACGCTGCGCCGGCCGAGCTCCCGGGCCCGCATCGCGGTGACGATCCGGTCCCCGACCTGGCACCCGTACCGTCCCCGCTCGACCGCGACCACGAACGCGTCGACCGCGTCCTCGTGCGCGGGCCTGCGCCTGGTGCGCGGGCGGGAGCCGCGCCCGGGCCGTACCCGCACGTCATCCTCGTCAAGCCGAGCGTGCCCGGTGCGCGCGGTCAGGGGTCGCGCTCCAGCATCGAGGCCCAGCGCGCGGTGAACCCGGGGAAGGTCTTGCCGACCGTGGCCGCGTTGTCCACGACCAGCCCGGGGACCGCGAGGCCGAGCACCGCCGCCGCCATCACCATCCGGTGGTCGTCGTAGCTCGCGAACGGCCGCCCGCTGGCCGCCAGCGGCCGGGGGCGGATCTCCAGCCCGTCCGCCAGCTCGGTCACCTCGCCGCCGAGCGCGTTGATCTCGGTGGCGAGCGCCGCGAGGCGGTTCGTCTCGTGCCGCCGCATGTGCCCGATCCCGGTCAGCCGCGACGGCGAGTCGGCGAGCGCGCCGAGCGCCGCGAGCACCGGCGCCACCTCGCCCGCGTCGGCCAGGTCGGCGGCGATCCCGCGGATCCGGCCGGTCCCGGTCACCGTCAGGCCGCCGCCGGATAGCTCGCAGCCGGCCCCCAGGCCGGCCAGCAGGCCGAGGATCTGCCGTGCGGGCTGGGCGGTGACCCGCGGCCAGCCCGTGACGGTCACCGTTCCGCCGGTGACCAGGGCCGCGGCCAGGAACGGCACGGCATTCGAAACATCGGGCTGAACGACTGCGTGCTGGCACCTCACGGTTCCCGGGTGGACGCGCCACGTGTCCGGGGCCTCCCGCCGGGGCGCGGTGGGGTCCTGTGCCCACGCCTCGACGCCGGCACCCGCGTCGCGGAGCATCCGCACGGTCATGTCGATGTGCGGGGCGGACGGTGCCCGCGGGCCGCGGTGGCGTACCTCCACCCCCTTGTCGTAGCGGGGCGCGGAGAGCAGCAGCCCGGAGACGAGCTGGGAGGACGCCGAGGCGTCGAGCGTGACCACGCCGCCGGCCAGCGATCCGGTGCCGCGGACGGCGAACGGGAAGGCGCCACGGCCACCGTCGTCGATCACCGCGCCAAGCTCGCGGAGGGCGGCCAGGATGGGCCCGACCGGCCGCTCACGGGCCCGTGCGTCGCCGCGGAAATCCACCCTGACGGAGGTCAGCGCGGCCACCGGCGGCACGAAACGCATCACGGTGCCGGCGTTGCCCACGTCCACGCCCGCGTCGCCGGATGGCCGGCCCGGGGACACCAGCCAGCGTGAGGCCCGGCCGTCGTCGATGCCGGCGCCGAGCGCGGCCAGCGCCCGCCGCATGAGGGCCGTATCGCGCGAGTCAAGCGGGTTGGCGATGCTGCCGGGCCCATCGGCCAGCGCGGCGAGCACGAGCGCCCGGTTCGTCATTGATTTGGAGCCGGGGACCGCCACCTGAGCGTCGACCGCGCCGCGGGCGGCCGGCGCCGCCCAGTGCCCGGCGGGATCACCGCGCCCGGCCCGCGAGACGTTCATGGGTTGGAGCCTAGTGGCCTGCCATGCGGCCCGTCATTGACCGCCCGCCGGCCCGCCCTCCCGCCGCGCCCGCGTCTGCTTCGGCCGGATATGTCCTGGACTTGGCGCCGGGCACGGTGGAACATGGATGACCAGGCACGTCACAGTGGAGTGAGCGGGCTGAGGTTTGGCGCAGCCGGATAGTGGCTATGAAAAGGCACATTCTGTACAACCCCCCAGCCTGCGGCGTTACTACAGGGTGATCACATGTGCGGCCGGTTCGCGTCGGCGCGCAAGCGCCAGGAACTCCTCGAGGAGTTCCGTATCGAGCGTGACCGGGTCACCGAGGCGCTCCAGCCCGACTACAACGTCGCCCCGACCAAGCCGGTGTACACCGTGCTCACCCGCGGCAAGCGCGGCGCGGACTCGGAGGACGTGGCCCGCGAGCTGCGGGTCATGCGGTGGGGGCTGGTGCCTTCCTGGGCCAAGGACCCCTCGATCGGGAGCCGCATGATCAATGCGCGGGCGGAGACGGTGGATTCCAAGCCGTCGTTCCGCAGGGCGTTCGCCCGCCGCCGGTGCCTGCTGCCCGCCGACGGGTTCTACGAGTGGCTGAAGGTGGAGGAGCAGGGCAAGGCGCGCAAGCAGCCGTACTTCATCCACCCCGCGGATGGCGGCATCCTGGCCTTCGCGGGCCTCTACGAGCTCTGGCGGGACAAGTCGCTGCCCGATGATCACCCCCAGGCCTGGCTGTGGACCACGGTCATCATCACGACCCGGGCCGAGGATGAGGTCGGCCGCATCCATGACCGGATGCCCATGGTCATCGAGCCGGCCCGGTGGGGAGACTGGCTCGACCCCGCCAACGCCGACAGTTCCCAGCTGCATGCCCTGCTCGCCCCGGCCGCATCTGGCATGCTGGCGTCCTACCCGGTGTCCACGCTGGTCAATTCGGTGCGGAACAACGGGCCCGCGCTGATCGAGCCGCTACCGCCACAGATGGACGGTACGTCGCCGGACCGCGGCGGGTCCGGCGGAGGGGAAGCCGGCGATTCTGCGGACAATCCGGGTGAAAGCTCCCGTTCCAGGCATAATCCGGGCGGAAGTTCCCGCTCCGCGCACGACCCGGGCGGAGGTTCCCGCGGCCGGGCTAACGGCGGCAGGTCCCAGGACGGGCCGATGACCGCCGGGGCCGCGCAGGAGGCGACGGCCGCCGGCGGGCCGGCAAGGGCCGAGGACCGGTATCGCCGACCCGCCACCGCCCCGCTCACGTTGTTCTAAGGACGGCAGCAACGGCGGGGCGGCTCACCGGAGCGCTGCTGCGCTTTCGCCCCCCGTGCCGACTTAAGGAGGACCCTTGGACACTGGCACCGCACGCAAGCGCCTTGAGGAAATGTGCGGCGAACTCGATAAATCCATCACGGTGCTGCAAGGCGAACACCCGGCCGTCCGCGGGGGAACGGACTCACCACAAGATCCGGCGGACGCGGGCACGACGCTGTCGGACAATGACCGCACCGAGGCGATTCTCGCGGCGGTGCAGTCACAGCGCAGGCAGGTCATGGACGCGCTGCTGCGGATAGAGCGGGGAACCTACGGGGTGTGTGCCGACTGCAAGACCCCGATCCCCGAGGGCCGGCTGGACGCACGGCCAGAGGCCGTCCGGTGCGTGACGTGCCAGTCGAAGCGTGACCGCGGCCGCTACTGAGTCATCCCCCGGGCGGCCCGAGCCGCCCCGCCGCGCGCTTGCGCGCGGCCGCCAGCAGCCTGATCCCGAAGGACTCCTCCGGGCCGGCGCTGACCGGCCCGTCCCGCCAGGCCCGGAGTTCGGCCTTGACCAGCCGGGCCATGGCGCCTGGGTCGCGCCGGAGCACGTGATCGACCATGGACGGGGACAGCACCGTGCGCGGCCTTATCCAGCTGACCTCCAGCCCCGCCTCGGTGAGCACCTCCCGCAGCTGCCCGGCCCCGAAGCAGCGGGTGATCGTCCCGTCTGGCCAGGGGATGAGCACGACCTCGGAGTGGGGCAGATCGACCAGGTGGGCCCAGTGGCGCTGCTCGGCGAGGATCGCCATGCCAAGGACGAGGGAGTCGACGGAGGCGAGCAGCGCTCCCCCCGGGCGGAGCACCCGCGCGATCTCCGCCGCGAGGTCTTCGGTCATCAGGTGACGTGAGAACGCGCCGTTTTCGGCGATGACGCCGTCCGCGCACTCGTCGGCGAGGAAGGCCAGGCTGCCTGGCTCGGCCATGACCACGCGCATCAGGCCCGGCGCCCGCGCGGGGCGCCCCCGGCCGGCCGCGAACGGGGCGCCGCCGGTGGCGAGGTCCTGGCCGGGAACGGCGTAGGCCGGCGGCACGGGAACGACGCGCACCACCGCGTGCCCGGCCGTGGCAACCTGGCCGGCGCCGCCGCCGTGGCCGGAAATGTCGATCAGAAGCTTCCGTGGGGCCGGCAGCCAGGCCGCGAGCTGTGCGTTCGCCACCGCTTGGTGAAACCGCCAGTACGCAGCGAGGGAGCCTGACCCAAGGACGGCCAGGGGACTGGCCGGAGATGCCGACACCTCGACTCCATCCGCCGCCGGTCGCGCCGCTGCCATGCCTGCGCTGGTGAAGCGATGGCGGGTCAGGTGGTCCGTCTGCCGCGCAACCGTCATGACGGGTTTTCCCCACCGCTGGCCCGCCCTCACCTGGCAGCGCGGCTGTATCGGCGTTTCGCCCGGGCGGCGGCGCGCCTGGAGCACGATCTGAGCTGGGCGCGGGTTTCCAAACGGGCGCTTTGGCGGAATGAACCCTCTGCTGCTCCTGTTGCACCGGTCGTGCTCCTTGCCTACTGTCCACCCTTGGACGATGCTCCTGCGGTAGCCGCCTTCGGCAGGCCCAGCCCGGGGCATGTATTCTCCCGCCCAGACGACATGCGCGAGCGGGCGGGGAAAAAGGCGTCCGAGGAGGTGGGTCTGGTAACTGAGACACTCGAGCAGCGAAGCGAGCGGTTCGAGCGCGAGGTGCTGCCGTATCTGGACCAGCTTTACTCGGCCGGAATGCGGATGACCCGGAACGCGGCAGATGCCGAAGATCTGGTACAGGAGACGTTCGCCAAGGCCTACGCCTCGTTCCACCAGTTCGAGCCCGGCACGAACCTCAAGGCCTGGCTGTTCCGCATTCTGACGAACACGTTCATCAACACCTACCGCAAGCGGCAGCGTGAGCCGCAGCGCGCGGGCGCCGAGGAGGTGGAGGACTGGCAGCTCGCCAGGGCCGCCTCCCACACGTCGTCGGGGCTCAAGTCGGCCGAGGCAGAAGCCCTGGAGCGGCTGCCGGACTCCGACATCAGAAGTGCCCTCCAGGCACTTCCCGAGGAATTCCGGATCGCCGTGTACCTGGCCGACGTCGAGGGTTTCGCGTACAAGGAGATCGCCGACATCATGGGGACTCCGATCGGCACGGTGATGTCGCGGCTTCACCGCGGGCGCCGGCAACTGCGTGAGATGCTTCAGGAGTATGCGGAGGATCGCGGCCTGGCCAGGGCGGCAACCGCCGCTGGGCCCCAAGGGGAGGAAAGCGGGCCGTCAGCGGACGGGAGGGGCACGAGATGAGCTGCGGGAACCCTCACGAGGTGCCTTGTACCGAGGTGCTGGACCGGGTCTACGCGTACCTGGATGGAGAGCTTGGCGTGCCGGACTGCGCCAAGATCCGCCAGCACCTTGATGAGTGCGGGCCGTGCCTGCGTGAGTTTGGCCTGGAAGAGGCCGTAAAACAGCTGGTGCGCAAGCATTGTGGCCACGATGCGGTGCCGGGAGACCTGCGGGCGAAGGTACTGATCCGGATCCAGCAGGTAAAGGCGGAACTCGCGGTAGGCCCGGGAGCCGTCGGGCCGGGGCTCACCGGAGACTGAGCGCACCTGGCGGCGGGGGCCTCGCGGGCCGCCCCGTGCCTGGCGCGCGGCGCCGTGAGCGCCCACCCACGCTGACCGAATGACCGCCGTCGCGGTCTCCACACGGCGTGAAATAGTGGATACTGCTTAGAGTAGTTGGATAACTACTTATTGTTCAATATGGCCACTGACACTACGGCGGCCGGTTGATCACGTTACCCTGAGTGCTGGCACCGGCATTGACGTGCCATGATCCCGCGCGGAACCGCCGGCCTGCCGTACGGAGGTGACCAATGCGCCAGCCCGGTGGTTCCCCGGCGCCGCGGGCGGCGGGTGCCCCGCAGGGAAGCGCGCGGCCGGGATCGAGGGTCACTGGGGGGTGACGCTGCCGGGATGGTCACCGGTTCTGCACGCCGATCGCCGGGCCCCCGCGGCCTCTCGCGCGCCGCGTGGCTGTACGCGAGCGGGGTCATTGCCGCGGCGGCGTGGGTGCTTGCGCGCACGCTCACGTCCGGCCTGATCTGGCACGGCGCTCTCCAGAACTCGGGTGCGCTGGCCGTGCTGGCCGTGCTGTTCCTGGTCTGCGACTCGACGCCCACCCTCACATCCCGGCAGTCGGCCTGGTCGCCAAGCTCGTCGGCGACGCTGGCCGCGGTGGTGCTGCTTGGCCCGGCGGGTGCGGTGGCGGTCGGCGCTACCTCGCTGCTGAGCGTGCGCAGAGGGCTCCGGTTCACCCAGCGCGTCTTCAACGCCGCGATGTACGCGCTCAGCGCCTACGCGGCGGCCGAGGCCTACCTTGCGCTTGGCGGCCACACGGGCCAGCTGGCGCGGGGCTCCTACACCGGCATCATCGGCCCGTTCGCGGTGGCCGCGCTCGTGCACGTGCTCGTCAACCACGGGCTGCTGTGGGGAATGCTGGCGCTGATCCCGAATGCCGACGCCGGCCACCGCAAGTTCCGGGTCGGCCTCGACCTCCCCGTCCTTATCGCCTCCGACCTCGGCTACGCGAGCCTGGGCCTGCTCGTCGCCGCGCTCTGGAACGAGGCGTCCGGGCCCTACGTGGCCATTCTCGTGCTCGCCCCGCTGTTCGTGGCGCGCTGGGCGATGGGCCAGTTCGCGGCGCAGGAACGC
>Ga0126378_10002643_pt1 | contig 13307 bp, 13 predicted proteins | sample PanSoiMetPlot_23_FD_92587 | JGI IMG/M metagenome (GOLD analysis project Ga0126378, IMG submission 92587) | Tropical forest soil microbial communities from Panama - MetaG Plot_23 | ecosystem: Environmental > Terrestrial > Soil > Tropical forest > Bulk soil | place: Panama | collected 2016-02-17
CGGCAACAGCACGCGGTGGTCCTCCCCCATCCTGTATGCCATCAGCGTTTTGTCGAAGACCTCCTGGGGCGTCGATGCCCAACCCATCAGCCAACCCATGTCGCGCGTGCAGAGCGCATCGGTGTGCTCAGAGCCGAAGTCGCCGGGCGGATCCAGGGTGCGGTCCGCGATCGCCATATGGATCGGGATCCGCGCGCCCGAGATGAACGAGTACAGCTCGTAGGCGAACGTGATGCCGACTCCCGATGACCCGGTGAAGGCCCTGGCGCCGGCCGAGCCGGCACCCAGCGCCGCGCTCAGCTGCGCGTGCTCCCCGTCGGCGTGGATGTACTCGGCGTCCAGCTCGCCGTTGGCGATCATCTGGGCCAGCGTCATCATGATCGCGGTGTAGGGCCGAATTGGATACGCCGTCACGACGTCGACGTCGGCGTACTTTGCGGCGAGTGCTGCGGCCGTGCACCCCGAGATGCGGACCACGTTGCCGCGGGCAGGCCCAGCCTCGGCCTTGACCGCCATCCCTACACCTCCTCGAAAAGCCGCTCGATCGCGGCCGCCTGACGGCCGTGACTGCCGATCTCCACGGCGAACGCAGTCTCCATCCGCGTCACGTCCCCCTCGAAGTCGAGCTCAGGGACAAACTCCAGGCAGCCTGTCGGGCACTCCTGGACGCAAACGCCGCAGCCCTTACAGTAATTCAGGTTCACCGAGTAGTGGCCGTTCTTGCGCTCGTCGCGCAGGATGCTCGTATCCGGGCAGACGACCCAGCAGTTGTCGCAGCCGTTGCACACGCCGCAGCTGAAGCAGCGGTCTGACTCGCGTACAGCCATCTCCTCGGTGTAGCCCAGCCGGACCTCCAGCTTCTGCGACCTGACCCGATCCTCGGGCTCCCGCTCCATGTCCCTGGTTCGCGGCGCGTGCTTGAAGTAGCGCAAGTTCAGGCGCCTGAGGTCGTCGATTACGTCCGGCTGCTCCTCGGGGATGTCGATCTGGCCCTGCTGCAGCAGCAGGTCGATCGCGTTTGCAACCTTGCGGCCGGAGCCAACCGCCTGGACGACCATGCCAGGGCCGTCTACGATGTCGCCGGCCGCGAAGAACTTGGTGCCCCCGATCCGGCCGTATTTGCGGTCCGCCTGGATCAGTCCGTTGGCCGGAACGCTGCTCGGCAGGAACCCCAGGTCGCTGCGCTGGCCGATGCAGACGATGACCGTGTCGCACTCGACTTCCGCCTCATGGCCAGGGATGATCTCAGGCCTGATCGTGCCGTCCTGAGCCTTCGCCAAAATCGCGCGGGCCGTGCGGACGCCGCGCACCCGGCCATCCCGCTCCAGGATCTCCGTGACCGCGGTCTCGTGGACCAGCACGCAGCCTTCCGCCAGGCCGTCCTCGCGGTCCTCGCCGACGACCGGCATCTGCTCTGGTGTCTCCAGGCACAGCATCTGCGCACTCTCGGCGCCCAGACGCAGCGCTGACCGGACAGCGTCCAGCGCCGTGTTGCCGCCTCCGACGATCACCGCACGCTTGCCCACGCTCACCGGCCTCCCGAGCCCGATGTCGCGTAGAAACTCCAACCCCCCTGAGACCCCCTCCAGATCCTCGCCCGGGACGGCCAGGGGGCGCCCGAGCGGCAGTCCGACAGCAAGGACGACGGCGTCGAACCGCTCAAGGTCTCCCCAGGCGACCTCGCGGCCGAGGCCCTGGTTGCACGCGATCGTGACCCCGAGCGCTTCGATTCGAGCGATCTCCTTGTCGAGGACGTCCTGGGGCAGCATCCACTCCGGGATGCCGCCGCGAAGGAGCCCGCCCGGCTTCGGCAGCGCCTCGAAGATCGTCACGTCGTAGCCTTTCCGAGCCAGCTGGTAGGCGGCGCTCAGGCCGGCCGGTCCGGAGCCGACGACGCCGACGTGCTTGCCCTGCTCAGGCCCGCGCTTGACGACGTCGCTGGGCAAGTTGAGGCCGAAGTCGCCGAGGAAGCGCTCCACGCTGCGAATGCCGATGGGGTCGTCGTACTTGCCCCGGTTGCAGGCCGATTCGCACGGGTGATAGCAGACGCGGCCTGTGATGGAGGGGAACGGCATCGCCTCCTTGATCAGCGTGTAGCCTTCCAGGTAGCGTCCATGCTTGACCGCGTCCAGGTACCCCTGGATGGGCTCACCGGCCGGACATGCGTGGTTGCACGGGGGCTTCTTGTCCCGGTAGACGGGGCGCATGTAGCGCCAGTTGCCGGTCGGGAACAGCAGCTGGCCCTCTCTTTGGGTGGGTGCCGGAGTCACGCCCGCGAAGGGAACCTCCAGGTGGATCGGGATCCGTGTGCCCTTAGTCGACATCGACTCCCTCCTACGACGCCGTCACGGTGTGGACTGCCTCGGCCAGCTGCTCCGCCTCGAGGATCCGGCACTCCTCATATCCCCGGCGGGCACCATCGGGGTCGGCGACTACATCCTGGAGCGACTCCAGAGAGACGCATCCGGTGCCGCGCGCGGTGGCCCCCAGGAGCGGAGCCGAAATGCCGCCTCCGACGGCAGCAAGCTCGGCGGCCCCCTCCGTGGACAGCCGGTCATACCCGAGTCCGGTGAGATTCTTGTACAGCCAGCGCTGACTGTCCTCGCCTACGGCGTCGACCACGACCAGGCGCTTGACTTTCCGGAGATCGGGCAGAAAGCGAGCGAGATACTTCGGATTGCGCTTGGAGTTGACCACTACGACGCCCTCTCCCGGCGGTGTCGTGCGCGTATAGTCCACGGCTTTGATCAGGGTCTCCTCGACCAGTACCACGATGTCTGGGCGCGGATTCTCGTACGTGAGGGTGTCCTGTATCTCGCCGTCGCTGATGCGTGCGTACTTTCGCACGAGGCAGTTGGTGCGGTCAGGCGAGTCGACGTAGTCGGAGATGTAGATCGCGCGCCGGCCGTCGCGGCGCGCAGCCTGGGACAGAGAGTTCGCGATGTCCCGAGCTTCCTTGTCCATGATGATGCCGCGCGTCCAAACGGTGATTTCGTGATACATGGCTCAACCCTCCTCATCCCCGTCCGCGGCAAACACCCGCTCCTCGATCTCACGAACGTGCTGCAACATCTCGGCTCGGGCCCCTCTTGCGTCGTGGCGCCGCAGCGCGGCCAGGATGCGTACGTGGCCGGCGTGCGAGTAGGCGGGCCGGTCTCGCTGCTGCAGCGACTGCTCTCGGGATTGGCGCAGGAGGTCGACGAGCGTATCCATCACGCGAAGCATCACACCGTTTCGGGCTGCGCGAGCAATGCCATAGTGAAATGCGGTGTCCTCCTCGAGCGCGATGAACCCGGCCTCCACCTTGCGTCGTTGGACGTCCAGGACGGACTCCAGCTCGCCCAGCTCCTCGTCGGTGATCAGCGCCGCCGCGGACTCGGCCAGGGCCGGCTCCAGGACACGCCGCACCTCCCAGAGCTCTCGCATCTGCGTGTGACTCTGGAGGAGGCAGAGGGCCAGGGGCTCGGTCAGTTCGTCGGCGCTGACCGTTCGGACATAGGTGCCGTCGCCCTGCCGGCTCTCGATCAACCCCATCTGGTCCAGTACGCGGATCGCATCCCGCACCGAGTTGCGGCTGGCCTTGAACAGGTCAGCCAGCTCGCGCTCAGGTGGAAGCCTGTCGCCCGGCTTGATGCGACCTTTGCCGATAAGATCTTTGATCTGATCCACGATCTCGTGGTAGACCCTGGTTTTCCGAACGTGCCGTATTTCGAAGCTTCCGGTCATCTGTCTGGGGCTACCCACAATTGGCACCATGGTAGGACCATTGTCGCCACCCCCATTTGCACCTGTCAAGGAGAGGCTCAGCCTGAGGGAGGCGTGACGGCAGAGCGGAGCAGTTGCACGTCCAGGTTCAGCCGCTGCTTGATGTCGCGCAGGAAGGTGAAGTCAGGGCTCGCGAGGTTGGGAAAAAGGCCGCCGTCGAGGAGGTCCTCGAGGTATGCGTCTTTGTGCGCATGGCCGAGGTAGCCCAGGATCTGCGCGGCCGCCGGCGAGCTCACGACGCCGTCCTCCAGCGCGTGCATCAGAGCCCGTCTCAGCCGGAGCCGGATCAGCGGCGCCAGCAACGCTTCGTACTCGTCCGCCGTGAGATGCGGCCGCCGTCCCTCGACGAGCTCGCGATCGAGACTCTGCACCCTGCGGTGCCACTCGGGAGCCGTCCGGAGCCCCAGCAGCTCCCGCAGCGCCTTGCTTTGCTTCTCGCTGGCACCAGCCACCCCTCCGCGATGGTAGCGCGGGCTACAGGTGAGCTTCGCCGAGAAGCTCCGCTGGTGATCGGTGACACCGGCCGGCAGGCTTGCGATTGCTGACCGCGAAGCCTGGCCCCGGCTGTCGATGCTCAACGTCCCGGCTGAGCGAGCCACTGGTCGAACTCCCGCCAGGCCTCCCATTCGGCCCGATAGCGGACCGCCGGCCCGGACTCGTCAGGTATGAACAGCCCGATCAATTCGTCCGGTAGCGGGCCGCCAACGAACAGCGTCACGAGGTCGATCCCTTCGGCGAGCTGTGAGAAGACACGATCAGGGTCCCGGTCACGAAATGCCGACTCCTCCCAGCCGAGCTCTCCGCCACCGGCTCCCAGGACTCGCAACAGCAGCCGCTGACCCCGGCGAGTGAGCCAGAGCGACTCGGCCTCATTCCGCACCAGGGCCTGGAGCTCGAAGTCCGCCTCAGGGTCCCTTAGCCGCTTGAGGACCGCCATTGCGAGCTCGGCGAGGGTCATTGAGCCACGGCGGCCGGGGTCGTGATCTCGCGCAGCGCGCGTCGTTGTGAGCTGGGCGCGCCGCCCGCGTCAGCAGTCGCCGGCAGCTCAGCTTCCCGTCTTTGCCCCGGTGGACGCATCGTGACGGCGGTAGTAGCTGATGGCGCCGGTTGCTTCGAGGTCGCCAAGGTGGATGGCCTCGACGTCGACGACGATGTCGATCTGGGTGCTGACAACGACGCCCTCGCGGGGAAGGTGGGACTGCCAGGAGACTCCGAAGTCGTGGCGATTGATCGCTGTCCGCGCCTCCAGGCCGATGCGCCGCATGGTGCCTTTGTTCTCATCGCCAAGCCAGAACGGGGTCTCCCACTGTCCCAGATACGTGACGTCCAGCGCCACGGGCCGCGTGACACCGCGAATGCTCAGATCGGCAGTTGCCTTGAACTGGCTGTGGCCGATGCGCTCAGTACAGCGGCCCTGGAACGTAATGAAAGGATGATTCTCCACGTCCAGGAAATCGGCGCTGCGGAGGTGCGCGTCGCGATCTGGCTCGCCCGTCCAGATGCGGCTGGCATCGATCTGCCCGAAGAAGGTTGACGCCAGCGGTTTGTCGAAGTCGATGTCCATCTGGCCGTGGAGGTCCTTGAACAGGCCGCGCACCCAGGTGACCATCATGTGGCGCGCGCGAAAGGCTGCCTCGGTGTGTCCTGGTTCGAAGATCCACGTAGTCGTGGTCTTGTCCTTCGGTGCCCCGTCCAGGCCGGTCATACGTCGGCCCCAAGGCTACGCAAATATGAGCGACGGCAGCCCTCAGCCTCAGTTCGCCTGGGCTGCCCGTCGCCCTCACTCGGATTGCAGGATCTCGGCGCCGCGGCTTCAGCCGGCTCGGCGGGCCGGCGGGATGGCACGGGCCAGGGCGATCTCAAGCCCCTGGTCACAAGGAGCACCGTCTCGACGTGTAAAGCCACCGACGCCACACGCTGTCCGAGGCTGCTTAGCGGCGGATGATGGCCCCTTTGGTACCGCCCGTCAAGACGTCCTTGCCGTCCTGGTTCGAGCAGCGGACGTCGAACTCTATATACATCCGGTCGCCGCGATCCTCAACGACGGTCGCAGTGCAGAGGCACTCCACGCGGTCGCCGGTGAAGACAGGCCGGTGGAACCAAAATGTCATCTCCTGGGCCAGGTAGTCGAGGTCCCCTCAAAGCTTGGTCGGAATGGTGGCCGTCAGGAGGCCGTGGGCGATCAACCTGCCGTGCCGATCGACATCGACGTGATGGACCCCATGATCGTGGGAGATGCCCGCGAAGGCGCGCACGTCATCGACAGTGAAAGTCCGAGCATAGGTACGAGTCTCACCCACCCGAGGGATGTCATCTCGAGAGTGGGCGTGCGATCGGGTCGACACTCCGTTCAAGAGCAATCATGCCATGCCGCCGATCACGAGCCCGCCCGCCGCCTTGCGACGCCATGCGCGGGCTCGGAGGCGGGCTACTGCTCCCGTGTGCAATTACCTTGCCAGCTGCCGCGCCTGCTGGCAGGCTAAGCACGCCCGACTCAGCGTACCCTTCGCCGGACATGCAGGCCGTCAGCCGCCCCTACCCGCCCGCGGCCCGCCAGGACACCGTGGACGAGCTCCACGGCCGTCGCATCCCGGACCCCTACCGCTGGCTGGAGGACCCGGCGTCGCCCGAGACCGTGGCCTGGTCCGAGGCGCAGGACCGCCTCTGCCGCGAGGTCCTGGACGCCCTTCCCGGCCGCGAGCACCTCCGCCGGCGCTACCGCGAGCTGTTCTCGGTCGGTTACGTCTCCGGCCCGTACTGGCAAAGCCATCCGGAGCGCTATTTCTTCACGCGGCGGCTGGGTGGTGACGAGCACGCCACGCTGCTCGTCCACGAGCCCGACGGCGGCGAGAGGGTGCTCATCGATCCCATGGCGCTCGACCCCTCGGGGACCACCACCCTCGACATCTATTCGCCGTCCTGGGAGACGGAACTGCTCGCCTACCAACTGTCGAAGGGTGGCGACGAGGAATCGAATCTGTACGTCATTGAAGTCGCCAGTGGCCGCCAGGTCGAAGGGCCGATCGATCGCTGCCGGTACTCCGGCGTCAGCTGGCTGCCGGGCGGCGAGGCCTTCTATTACACGCGGAGGATCCACCCTGACCGGTGCCCGCCCGGCGAGGAGCAGCTTCACCGCCGCGTGTACCTGCACCGCGTCGGCGCCGATCCTGAGCAGGACGATGAGGTATTCGGTGACCGCCACGGGCGGGGGTGGTACTTCAACGCATCACTCTCGCGACCGGACGCCCGCTGGCTCCTGATCAGCGCCTCGATGGCGGGCACCAACCGCAGCGACCTGTACATCGCCGACCTGCGAGCCAACGGTGTTGTGACTACGGTCCACGAGGGGATCGACGCAAAGAGCTACGGCCAGGTGGCGCACGACGGGCGGCTATACATACACACCGACCTGAACGCCCCACGCGGTCGCCTGGCGGTCGCCGATCCCACCAGCCCCCAGCCAGAGCACTGGCGTGACCTCGTCCCTGAATCCGACGCCGTGCTCGGCGGATGGGACGCGCTGGCGGACGCGCTCGTCGTGGCTCACCAGCGCGACGCAATCACAACCATCGCCCTCCACGACCGTGAGACCGGAACATTCCTCGAGCAGCTCGAGCTGCCAGGAGCCGGCTCCGCGGCGGCCTACGGGCGGCCCGAGGGTGGGCACGAGCTCTGGTTCTCGTACACGGACTATGCGACCCCCGAGCGCGTCTATCACCATGACCTGCGGTCGCGCGAGACCCGGGTGTGGGCGGAGCCGCCGGGCTGGTCGCCTCAAGCGGGCATGACCAGTCGCCAGGTCTTCGTGACCTCGAAGGATGGGACGCGGGTTCCGATGTTTCTCGTCCACCGGGATGGCGCTGAACCAGACGGCAGCCGGCCTGTGATCCTGACAGGGTATGGCGGCTTCAACGCGTCGATGACCCCCGCCTACTCACCCGTGTACCAGGTGTGGGCAGAGGCGGGCGGTGTTCATGCGATCGCAAGCTTGCGCGGGGGTTCGGAGTACGGCGAGGAGTGGCATCGCGCCGGCCGCCGCGAGCGCAAGCAGAACGTCTTCGATGACTTCATCGCATGCGCTGAATGGCTGCTTGCCAGCGGCTGGACCGATCGCGAGCACCTGGGTATAAGCGGCGGCAGCAACGGCGGCCTGCTGGTCGGCGCCGCCCTGACGCAGCGGCCGGAGCAGTACCGGGCTGTCGTCTGCTCCGCTCCGCTGCTGGATATGGTCCGCTACGAGCACTTCGGGCTCGGCTCGACGTGGAACGATGAGTACGGCAGCGCGACGGTTCCGGAGGAGCTGGCATGGCTCCTCGGGTACTCGCCGTACCACCGGGTTGTGGAGGGCGTGTCCTACCCGGCAGTGCTGTTCACCATCTTCGCGTCGGACACGCGGGTCGACCCCATGCACGGTCGCAAGATGTGTGCGGCTCTCCAGTGGGCGACCACTTCGAACCCGGCCGAGCGGCCGGTCCTGCTTCGGAGGGAGACCGAGGTCGGCCATGGCGCCCGCGCGCTCAGCCGGTCCATCGAGCTGTCCGTGGACATGGCCTCCTTCCTGGCCAATCAGCTGCGGCTGAAGCTGCCTCCGGCATGAGCGGCGAAGGCTGTGAATCGGTTAGCGATTGGCGACGAGCAGTTCCAGCGAGTCGACCAGGCGCGGTCCGGGCCTGTTGAAGTAGGCGGATCCGTCCAGGACGAGAACGCGGGCGGCGCCCACGGCGTCGATCTGGGTTCTGACCAGCTCCGCCTCTTCCAGCGCCCGATCTCGGGTGAACCCGCACGGCGCGAGGATCAGGAGCTCCGGACGGGCAGCAGCGACGTCGTCCCAGGAGACGGGGACGGATGGGACGCCAGGTCGTGCGAGCGCGTCTTCAATGCACGCCAGTGCAAGAATGTCGGGAGTCCAGTGACCGGCGCGGTACGGTGGGTTGATCCATTCGAGGAAGACCCCACGGACCGGAGCAAGCCGGCGCGCAGACTGCGAAGCGGCGTTGATTCGAGCGCGAAGACCAGCCATGAGTGGCGCAGCGTCCGTACGGCAGACCGCACCCAGTTCCTGGATGTCGTCGAGGACGTCCTCGAGGGAGTGAGGATGCTGACGAATGACAGGGATTCCTTCCAGCTCCGGCGCAACCTGGTCGGCCGTGACCGCACAGACCCGACAGACGTCCTGCGCTACCACGAGGTCGGGCTCCAGCGCGCGGATGGCCTCGGTGTCGACGCCATACAGCGGGCGCCCCTCCATCGCCTCAATGGATACCGCGGCCTCGATACTGGCGCTTTCCTTGTCCTGAAGCCTGAGCGTGGACTCCGTCACGACCGGTAGCGCTCTTGCCGCAGGTGGGTAGTCGCACTCGTGAGTCACCGCGACGACCTGGTCGCCAAGTCCGAGAGCGAAGAGGGTCTCGGTTGCGCTCGGCAGGAGAGAGACGATCCTCATCAGATCAGGAGACCACAACCGAAACAGCGCGAGGGCCAGGTTTGGCTGAAATGAATGCCAAGCATGCGCTGATGTGGTCGGGCGGCAAGGACAGCGCGCTGGCGCTGCACCGGGCGAGGGCCACGGGCCTAGAGGTCGCACGCCTCATCAACTTCTACGACGCGGCCACCGGGCGCGTGCGCTTTCACGCCACGCGGGTCGAGATGGTGCAAGCTCAAGCGGCTGCGGCAGGGATAGAGCTCCGGGCCATCGGCACCAGTTGGCCCGAGATGGAGGGTCGACTTGCTGAGGAGCTTGACCGCCTTCGCTCCCTGGGTTTCACGGGAGTGGTGTTCGGCGACATCCATCTCGCGGACGTCCGCGCCTGGTATGAAGACCGTGTGACGGCCGCCGGGCTCGAGCACATCGAGCCACTCTGGGGTGAGCCCCCGTCCGAGCTGGTGCGCGAGTTCGTCGAAACGGGAGGCCGAGCCGTTGTCACCTGCGTGGATCTGACCCGCCTGGACGCTTCGTGGCTGGGGCGTACCGTCGACGAGGGTTTCGTCGACGACATCGCTGCCAGTGGCGTCGATCCCTGTGGTGAGAACGGCGAGTACCACACCTTCGCGTTTCGGGGCCCGGTGTTCGCTCATGCGGTCGGCTGGCAACCGGGCCGGCTGCGGTCCGAGGCTGGATTCAGCCAGCTCGATGTGAAGCCCCTGTAGGTTGGCGGACGTCGCCTCAAAGCACAGGGATTAAACTCTCACCCGCGGTAGGGCAGACCTGCCTGCATGGTCCACTGGGCCCCACAGGTCCTTCCGCGTCGCACGGCGCTCAGTTGAGCGAGAACGCGAAGAGGTTGCGCCGTGCCGGCACGTACAGCCGGCCCGAGCTCGAGCTCAGCGACACAAAGTGCTCGCCGTACCCAACGGCGACCTTCTGGCGCACGGCTCCGGAACCGGGGTCTTAGGCCCCAAAGGTATCCGCCCTCAAAGTCGAAGTCCCACACCAAGCCCGCGGCGACAATTGGCGAGCCGGAGCGGAAGTCGGGGCTTCGCCAGGCGACGTCGAAGCGAGATCCGGTGACTCGAACTGCGGTGAGACTGTGATCGCAAGGCACATAGACCAGTGGTGACCGGAGGCGGTGGCACCTATCGCGTAGCAACCTTGTCGAGCGGCTTGCCGAACAGATGGCCGCCGATGCCACCAAGGTGAGTGCATCGAGCACATAGCCGATGCCGTCCTTCCCCACCTGGAAGACCCTGTCGCCCTCCAGTAGGGTAGGCCCGACGCTGCCCAGGTCGAAGTCGACCTGGTTCAAGCGCCTCCAGTTGTTGGGAGCGAAAAGGTCCCGCCGCGACAGGCTCGGGGAATGCCGGACCACAGCGTTGTTCCCGTCGTACTCCTTGAGCTCATAACCGCCCTGATGCAGTCGTCGGCGTGGCCGGCGGCTATTTCGACCACGTGCCTCCCCCACAACTCGACGCCTTCGGCCTCGGGATCAGAGTGCCGACGTGGGTGATCTCACCGTGGTCCAAGCCGCGCCATCTGGAAGGGAGACTTTATGAACACACGTCGATCCTGAAGTTCATAGAGGCGGTCTTTGGCCTGCCGACGCTTGCATCAATCAATCATCTGTTCGACAGCTCGACGCCGGTGGGATCCAACTACCAGGCCGCGGCGACAGGTGCAGCGGCTGGCCCGCCGGCGCCGCCGCGCGATAACCGCACCGACATCGGCAACCTTTTGGAATGCTTCACCTTCTGAGCGGAGGGTCAGCGACAGGCAAGAGTGACGATGATCAGTCGGCCGGCCCGGCGCGCCGTTTATGTCACATGTAGACGCCGGCGCGAAGGCTGTCGAGCTGCCGACGGTCCCGCCATTTAGGCCAGAGGTCTAAGTCCGGATGCTCATGGCGCGGCGTAGCACATCACTGTTCGCCCGTGCTCGCTCGAGCAGCGCCAGCTGTGCCGCCTCGGCGTTCTCGTGGCGGCCGCCCCAGGCCCGCAGCGCCGACGCCTGGAGCGCTCGGCCGAAGGAGAAGCTGATCCGCCAGGGGTGCGGGCCCAGTTTCGCGATCTCATCCAGGTTGGCGGTCGCATCCACCTCCGACTGGCCGCCGGAGAGAAACGTGACCCCGGGCACCTCGGCCGGCACGTGCGCGCGCAGCACCTCGACCGTGCGCCGCGCAACCTCGGCCGCCGACGCGGAGGCGAAAACCGCCGAGCCCGGCGTCACCATGTTCGGCTTGAGCACCATCCCCGACAGCAAGACGCCGTGCTCGCGAAGCTCCGAGAAGACTGCCACCAGCGTGCGCGAGGTGGCCGACGCGCAGTCCTCCAGCGAGTGCGCACCGTTCATCAGAACCTCGGGCTCGACAATTGGCACCAAACCGCCGTCCTGGCTGACACGCGCGTATCGGCCGAGCAGCCAGGCATTCACCTCGATGGCCGCCGCCGACGGCCGGCCCGGACCAATGTGGAAAACCGCGCGCCACTTCGCGAATCGCGCGCCGAGATCGCGGTACTCGACCAGCCGAGCGGCCAGGCCGTCGAGCCCATCTGTCACCTGCTCCGCCGAGGATGGTGCCAGCGCCACCAGGCCGCGATCCACCTTGATGCCGGGGATCATCCCTTGCGCTGCCAGGAACGTGGCGATCGGCCTGCCATCCGGCATCCCCTGTCGCAGCGTCTCGTCGTAGAAGATCACAGCGCTGATGAACTCGGACAGGCCGGGAGCGCCCACGACGATCTGGCGGTAGTCGAGGCGCTTCCCCTCTGTGGACGCCACGCCCAGCGACGCGAACCGCTTGGCGATCGTGCCGGTGCTCTCGTCGGCTGCGAGGATCCCCTTGCCATCGGCCACCATCGCGCTGGCGGTCGAGGCGAGCAGTTCCATCATCTCATTCAAGAAACTACGACACCTCGCCGGGCGGGAACAGCCGCCTGCGGTTATCGCGGTCGGTCCACTGACACGGTCGCGAGGTGGCGGGGGCGCAGCCCAACAGATGCATTGGCTACAAATCTATAACCAAGGGTAGAAGTTTTTCTACCAAGAGCGTATAAGAACTCGCATGAGTAAGGATGTAAATCAAGAGACATTGACAGCAATCGCCGCCAGCGCTCAGGAGGCGATCGACACCGTGGCCGCGTCGCGGCGCGGGCAGGCCTCGGATGACATATTTGTGGCACTCAAAGCTGAGCTCGCCAAACGGGCAGTGACACATGCGATCTCGAACGAGGCGCTACGCTCGTACGCGGCTGCCATCGCCGCTGGCCGCGAGGTCACCCTGGACCCCGATGACCTGGAGGCTCAGGCTTAACCCTGATCATGGCTCAGCCGTCGCGTGCGCCCAGCTGGCCCAGCATCAGCCCTTGCTGAAGGGCTTCAATCTGAAGATTCCGCCTGACACGCCCGTGCCGTCGCTGCGCGAGGTATCTGGCGCGCCAGGTTCCCAGCCGACGTCCGGCTCGTGGTGGACGGCACCTGCCAAACGCCGATCTCGTCGTCGTTGCGAAGCCGGCGGCGAGCGATCGCCGCCACTCCCGACAGCAGCTACAGCGAGAGTGTTGCCATGACGGTCTCAGCCGGTCAACGCATCACCGTTGTGTCGCACGCTACCGGGCTCAGTCATGACGGTGCTGTGGCCGCGCGTCGTTGCAGCTCCTGGTACACGGTGGTAGGGGAAACGCTGAACAGTTCCGCCAACTCCTCCTGGGTGTGGGTCGCGGCACCGTGGAGAGTTCAAGCAGGTGTTTGCGTTGTGAGAGAGCTTGGGTTATCGCCGGAGCGACGCGTCTAACTGACGGATCAGTTCTCCGACCCGCCCACCGCCAAGCGGGGCGACCGGGTAGCGCCTCAGGACGTCCACTACGACGGGATGCGCAAGGATCCGCGACTGCGCGATGTGGTCGGCTCCGACGGTGGGATCGCCTCCGGCGGAGAGTTCGAACGCTCGGGCGGCATGAGCGGCCGATCCGAGGATGTGCTTGACCTGAGTAGCTCTTGCCAGGGGGTGGAGAAACGCTGCACCGATCGCGTGGCCGGCCGCGCGCGCAGCGTCGCTCGCCGCAGCCTGTCCTGCATCGCGGGCCTCCTGAGCCGCCCGGTGTGCCGCCCA
>Ga0126378_10002645_pt1 | contig 13306 bp, 8 predicted proteins | sample PanSoiMetPlot_23_FD_92587 | JGI IMG/M metagenome (GOLD analysis project Ga0126378, IMG submission 92587) | Tropical forest soil microbial communities from Panama - MetaG Plot_23 | ecosystem: Environmental > Terrestrial > Soil > Tropical forest > Bulk soil | place: Panama | collected 2016-02-17
ATCATCAGCAGCGAGTAGCGCTGGGGCGTGAGCCCGGACTGGCGGGCGATCTTCTCGCTCCGCCGCATGAAGTGCCGCAGCGCAGAGCGGAACTCCGCCACAGCGATGACGTCGCCGATCGACGGCTGGATCCCCTGAGCCATGGCGCGATTCTAGGGTGATTTCGGCGCGCGCAAAAGGACGCCAGCACGCGAAAATATGCGCGTGAACACGTTGGGCATGAGATCCTGCAGCGTGCCGGCCGGGCCGTAGTAGAAGGGCACGGTCGTCTCCCCACGGCCCTTCTCGAGCGAGCGGAGCACGTGCGCGGCGACGTCCTCCGGCCCGATCACGAGCCGCTGGGCCGGCCGGGGCAGCCAGGTCTGCGGGAAGCCTTCCGTCTCCGCGAATCCCGGCTTCACGGTGTGGACGCGGATTCCCTCGCCCCGCAGTTCGGCCGCGACGGTGCGCGAGAAGGCGAGTTGGGCGTGCTTCGACGCGGAGTAGGGACCGCTCGGCGGCCCGGACACGACACCCGCGACGGAGACGATGTTCACGACGTCCGACGGTGCGCCCGCCCGCAGCCCCGGCAGGAACGCGCGCAGGCACCAGACGCCGCCGAGATAGTTGATCCGGATCACGCGCTCGATCACCTCCGGATCGCCGTCGAGGAAGCGCACGCGGCCTGAGATACCGGCGTTGTTCACGAGCAGGTCGATCTTCGGGTGACGCTCGAGGATGCGGCCTGCAACAGCATCGACGGCTGCTCGGTCGGAGACGTCGCACGGCTCCACCTCCGCCTCGCCGCCGAGCTCCTCGGCGAGCGCCTCCATGCGATCCGTTCGGCGCGCCAGCAGGACGCAGAGATCGCCGCGGGCTGCGAGGAGGCGTGCGATCTCGGCGCCGATGCCCGAAGAGGCGCCCGTGATGACCGCGACCCGGCTCACGCGGACAAGCTAACCACGGCTTCTCTAGGATCGCGCCATGTCCGGACTCTTCGAGGGAAAGCGGGGACTCGTCCTCGGCGTCGCGAACCGCCGGTCGATCGCCTGGGCGATCGCACGGCAGCTTGCGGATGGCGGCGCCGGCCTCGCCTTCACCTACCAGGGCGAGAGGATCGAGTCGACCGTCCGCGAGCTCGCGGGCTCGATCGACTCGCCGCTCGTGACCGAATGCGACGTCCGGTCCGACGAGGACGTCGCGCGCGTGTTCGGCGAGGTGGGGGAGGCCTTCGGCGGCGAGCTCGACCTGCTCGTCCACTCGGTCGCCTTCGCCGCGGCCGAGGACCTCGAGGGCCGCTTCACCGACACGCCGCGTGACCGCTTCTGGCTCGCGGTCGACGTGAGCGCCTACTCGCTCGTCGCCTGCGCTCGCGCGGCGGAGCCGCTGATGGAGAAGGCGGGCGGCGGCTCGATCCTGACGATGACGTACCTCGGGGGCGAGCGCGCCGTGCCGCACTACAACGTGATGGGCGTCGCGAAGGCGACACTCGACGCGTGCGTCCGCTATCTCGCGTGGGATCTCGGCGAGAAGAACATTCGCGTGAACGCGGTCTCGGCGGGTCCGGTGCGGACCCTCGCCGCCCGCTCGATCGCCGGGTTCACGACGATGGAGGACATCGTCGAGGAGCGGTCACCGCTCCGCCGCCACATCACGGCCGACGACGTCGGCTCGGCGGCCGCATATCTGCTCGGCGACGGCGCGGGCAACGTGACCGGGACGACGCTGTACGTCGACAGCGGCTACCACGCGATGGGCATGTAGCGCTCGCGCTCAGCCGCTCGAGGTCTCGCTCGCCTCTCCCTCGAAGTCGGTCGGCCGCCCGCGCAAGGCGCTCGACGCGCGATAACAGCCCACGATCACCGCGACCGCGAGCAGCTCACCGATGGTCACGGCAACGCGGAGAGCCAGGGAGATCGCGGTCGCCGGGCCGAGGCCGTACCGGGGTGTCAGAACCGCGACGAGCGCTCCCTCACGCGCGCCGAGGCCGCCGGGAAGCAGCGGCACGATGAAGCCGATGAGATAGCCGATGGCGTAGATCGCGATCGCCCAGACCAGGCCCGGCGACGACACGTCGGTCAGCCCGTTCGCGAGGATCAGGACACCTGCACCGGTCGCGACCCACGCGACGACGTTCACGCTCGCGACCAGGATCAGCTGCCGCCCGCGCAGGAGCGGAGCATCGATGTGCGCGCGCCTGAGAAGTCGTTGCATGAGAGGTCCGAAGAACTTCGGCCGCACGGCGACGGCGAGGACGAGCACCGGCACGGCGACGGCGAGGCCGAGCAGCGGCGGCCAGGACGCCATGGCGGCGAACGCGAGCAGGCAGGCCGCTGCGCCGGCCACGAGCGCGGCCAGGTGCTCGTACGCCTCCGCGGTCAGGATCTGGTCGCGCGTCGCCTGCAGCCGGTCCCGCTCGCGAACGCGGTAGACGACCGCGATCGCGCCGCTCGGCGCGTAGCGGAGCACATAGGAGTGCGCCCAGATCAGCATCGCCACGGCGAAGGGCGGTCGCGCCTGCAGCAGCCGCAGGATCATCCAGAACGAGACGGCCTGCGCGAGCGGTGCCGCCGCGAAGGCGACCGCGCCGAGGAGGAGGACGCGCCAGGTCGCGCCCCAGTTCATCGCCGTGATCGCGGGCCATTCGCGGCGGACGGCGAGGGCGATGCCGGCGACGACGAGGACGAGCGCGATCCACGGGAAGAAGCGGTGGAACTGGTCGACGACGCGTTTCACGCGAGTACTTCGGGTCGCCAGCGGTCGCTCGCAAGCAGCGCCGTGTCGGAGTCGGGGTACTCGTGGAGCGGGATCCCGGCCAGCCCGAGCGCGTAGGAGAAGAGATCGAGCGTGCGGAGCCGTCCCGCGGGCAGCGGCGCGCTGGACCAGAGCGGGACGATCGTGTGCGCGCGGTGCAGGCCGCCGTGCGACGCGTGGTGCTCCGGCCACTCGCGCGAGCTACGCAGGTCGAAGCCCTCGCGCGCGGAGACGAGCAGATCGCCCGTACGCGCGGAAGCGAAGATCGACGCCAGCGCGAACGCGGCATCGGGCCACCGCTCGTCGTATGAACGCGCCAGCGCCTCGGTCGGCGTCACGCGCTCGAAGCGATCCCTGAGGATCGATCCGCGGGCGAAGAGCCCGCCGTCGGCGAACCCGACCTCTGCGACGCCGTCCGCCGTCCACAGTTCGGCGGCATGCGCGTCGTCTCCCCGAATTGCCACGCTGTCGATGCCCTCCAGTCCGAGCAGCGCCCTCGCAAGCTCCCGGCAGCGCGCGGTCGACGGTCGCTCGCTCCAGCCGTGCTCACCGCGCAGGTACACGTTCGCCATCGCGTTGCCCGACTCGCAGACGCAGGCCTCAGGATGGCGCTTGCCCACCAGCGGGAACGCGATAGTCGGACCGACCCGCTCTTCGACGAGCGCGCGGAGGTCGAGATGCGTGTGGGTATCGGTCAGTCCGTGATCGGCGGTCACGACGATCTCGCCGTCGAAGTCGCCGAGCCGCTCCGTGAGCATCTGGTCGATCCGGTGCAGCGCCGCCTCGGGGCGGCCGCCGGCGATGCCGTGCACGTGACCGAGTTCGTCGACCGACGGGAAGACGGCGAACACGATCTCGCGGCCCTTGCGCAGCCCGCGCCCGAGCTTCCGCCCCGTGCGGTGGTCGGCCTCGCCCCAGAGGTGCGTGAAGTGGGCGAGCGCCCAGATCGCGTCCCTGCCGATCTCACCGCGCTTGGGGAGATCCTTCCCGATCGGGCTGGACGCCGGCCACGCGTGGCGGGCGAACATCGTCACGGCTTTCGTGTCGTCCTTCATTCGCCGTGCGTCGGGACCGACGTAGCTGCGCATCCCCCGGTGCGGAAACGCCGTCTTCGTGGGCCGAGTGCGATCGAACCAGCGGATTCCGGGGACGTTCGCCCTGCCGGGCGAACAGCCTGCGAGCAGCGGGAAATACGCAGGACCGGTCGTCGACGGGAAGCACGAGACGGCCGTGCCGCGGTATGGGAGCCGGGCCGCCACGAACGGAAGCTCCGGCGCGACTCGCTCGGCTAGTTCGAGGGGGAGACCGTCGATCACGATGAAGGCCACCCTGCGCCCCGCGCTCACGGCGTTCGGCATCCGCGCGAGCCTACGCTCGTGCGCGGGATCACACAATACGGCGAGGCGCCGTCACCTGCGCCCGCGGCCTGCAGAAAGAACGACGTCAGAAGGCGTTCGCGCCGGCTAGCGGATGCCGGTGTCGAGCCTGAACGTCACCTGCCGGTAACGGTCGCTCGCGACGGTCGTGCGGACGGGCGCGACCACCGTTCCTGTGGCGGAGGTCACGCGGTACGTTCCCGGCCGAAGCGCGAGCCGGTACCTGCCCGTGCCGTCGCTGCGCGTGTGGGCCACCACGCGGCCGTGGCGCCAGAACCTGAGCAGGGCGTGTGGTGCGGGACGGGCGCACGACATCCCGACCTTGCAGACGGGGTAGCCCGGATCGAGGACGACCATGCCGCGGAGCCCGCTGCTGGAGCCGGTTCCCCCGGCTCCGAGCAGAAGGAAGAGGGCGAGGAGCAGTGGTGCGGCGATCCTCTTCACGCTCGACCTCTAGATAACCGCGGAGGGCGGAACCCAAACGGGTCCCGCCCTCCCCGGGGGTCAACTAGCAGCTCGTAGGCCGCAAGGTGAAGTTGACCGTCGTCGTCTTGCCTTGCAGGATCTTCGCCGACTTCGTCTGGGGGATCCACCCGTTCGCGGTTGCGATCAGCGAGTAGGTGTCCTTCGGTCCCCAGAAGGCGTAGTTCCCGTTCTTGTCCGTCTTGGCCGTCCACGAGAAGCCCTTGCTGCCGTCCGCGAAGACGACTGCGGAGAGGCCCTTCGTGACGTTGTTGCAGTCCTGCCCAGAGACCGTCCCGGCCAGCTTGCCCCACGTCTTCGGGGGAGTCACGTTCATCGTGACGCCGATCGGGCTGATGGTCTGCGGAGCGTTGGCATTGACGAGGATCTGCCCGGTGTACGTGCCCGGCTGGGTGACGCCCTTGTCCGTCGTCGCCGTGAACGTGACGGTGACGGTGACGGAGCCACCTGCCGGAACGTCGAACTCGACCGGGTTCTCGCTCAGCCACGGCACATCGGTCGTGCCGCACTGGTCTAGCCCAGGTCCGAGCACCTCGGAGTCCGCCGTCGGCGAGAAGCCGCCGGAGGACCCACCGACCTTGTAGAAGCCGCATCCGCCGCCGGCGCGATACCGCGGGAACAGGTTGTTCGGAATCGCGGACCAGCTGTCACTCGACGGTGTGTATGCGAACCCCTCGTTGGTGATGGTGCTCGACTGGTTGATCACGCCACCGGAGATGACGAGTTCCCCGGTCGGCGCACCGGCGACGCCGCCCCACAGGTCGGTCGGCAGGTTGGCGATCGGGCTCCACGAGTCCGAGCTCGGGTCGTAGACGTACCCGGTGTTGAACGTGGTGCCGCCGTTGATGCCACCGGCGCAGTACACCTTGCCGTTGATGCCGCCGCACCCTTCCCAGGAGTTCCCGGTCGGGTAGTTCGCGGCACTCGACCAGCTGTTGCTGGACGGGTCGTAGACCTCGACCTTGTTCGACGCCGTGCAGTTGCCGTCGGCACAGCCGCCAACGAAGTAGATCTTGCCGTTGGCGGTCGCGACGCCCGGAGCGGCCGTCGGGCTCGGGTTCGGAGCCACGGTCGTCCAGGTGTCACTGCCCGGGTCGTAGACCTCGGTCGCTGCGATCGGGATGCCGCTGGTGTCCCAGCCGCCCGTCACGTACAGCTTCCCGTTGAGAGCCGCCACGCCCGGCTTCTCGCGCGCGTTCGCCATGTTCGCGATCGGCGTCCACGCGTTCGAGCCCGGGTCGTAGACCCAGCCCTTGTTCAGGGTGTTGAAGCTGCCGTCGACGCCGCCGACCGAGTACTCCTTCCCGTTGATGAAGTCGGCGCCGTTGTCCATGACCGCCGTCGGGTAGCTGGCGATCGCGGCCCAGGTCGGATCCTTCGGTGCTCCGGCGAAGACAGCCGGCGCGTGGTCGTTGGTGTGACCGCCGAGCCAGGCCGGGCTGGGCCCGCCTCCCATGTCGTCGTCGGGGACCTTGATGTTGGCCACCGGCGCACCCTGCATGCCTAGGATCTGGAACCCGCCGCCCTGCTCGTTCAGCTTCACGTGTCCCGGTCCGGTTCCGTCGTTGTGGAACGTCAGCGTCTTGGTCGCCGTGGTACCAAGGGTCAGCGTGCTCGAGAGCGTGCTCGGCGTGATCAGGAAGTGCGGCGCGCCGAGCGCGAAGTCACGCCTCACCGTGCCGTTTCCGACCACGTTGGCCGTCTCGGTGTCAGGCGAGTGCAGAGACGCGGTCGCCGTGAACGCATGCGATCCGGTCAGGGTCGAGAACAGGTAGTAGAACCCGCCCGGATTGTTCGGGTCGTCCGGAACGGCGGCCGTCTTGGCCTTGTCGCTGGGCGCGTCGTTGCTCGTCACCGTTGCGCCGTTGATGGCGGCGTGGGTGCCGAGGTCGGACACGTTGCCCTCGACGAGGCCGCCCGGGATCGTGAGGCAGTTGCTGCTGTTGTGCACCGTCACGTCGTCGATCTGCCACCAGAAGCCGAATGTGCTCGTGAAGTGGAAGCGCAGCTCCACGTTGCCCTGGTTGGCAGCTTGCGGCAGCGGGACGTTCTCCAGGTCTGGACCCGGCGCCGGGTTGCTCGCGTCGCGGTGCCAGACGTTCGTCCACGTCGAACCACCGTCGATGCTCACGTCCACGTCACCGGTCTGCGGGAACGGCTCGCCGGCGAAGAAGTTGTTGTGGAACGTGACGAACGGTGCGGATGCGCTGGAGAGGTTGAGCGGCGGTGACACGAGGGACGTGTCCTGCGTGCCGCTCGGCCCGTAGAAGTCAGAGTTGATGTCGGCGAAGTTGCCGGTTCCGCCGGTGTTGTTCTGCTGACCCTCCGGGTCGCCCTGCTGCCAGATCTCACCGTTGCCCAGCGGGTCGGTGACGCTCCAGCCCGCCGGCGGGAAGGTGCTCCCTTCGAAGCCCTCCGTCAGCGACGTGTCCTGCGTGTAGCCAGGTGCGATGCAGTCCGGAGTCGCCTGGAGCTGCACGTCCTGGGTCACGTTGGTACCGCCGACGACGATGGATACCTGCTTCGACTGGTACCCCTGGATCTTCGACGCGAACGACACGTTGTAGGTGGCGTTCGCAGGCAGCTGGATGCTGTAGTGGCCGGTGATCGGGTCGGTGAAGAACGGCGACGCCGGATCGTCCGGCACGTCGATTCGTGCATACAGCGGCCACCCGTGACCGGAGCCGTCCGTGACCGTGCCGCTCACCGTCACCGACGGCTGCGGGACGAGCGCGACGTTCTCGGTCGTGGTGTTGCCGTCCGTGATCCCGATACCCGACTCGGTGTCGGTTCCGTACCCGAACGACGAGTACGTGACGTCGTACGTCCCGACCGGCAGGTTGATGCTGTAGTGGCCGCTGGCGTCGGTCGTGGTGCTGCCGAACGACTGCCCGCCGGAGGACACGTCCACCTTGGCGCCCGCGATCGGGTTGCTGGTGACCGAGTCCGTCACCGTGCCGGTGAGGGTTCCGCTCGGACCGGCGGTGCAGTTCGGGAACTTGAAGCTCCCGATCCGCGTGTCCCAGTTGAACGAGCTGGTCGTCTGGTAGTACTCGTTCGTGTACCAGAACGTGCAGTCGTCCGACGGGTCGACGGTGATGTCGGAGTAGTCGCCCCAGCGGCTGTTCGTGTCGACCTGGCTGCCGGTTCCGGCGAAGAGCGTGTTCTCGCCCTGCGCCAGCGTGTTCGGCGGATCGGTCGCCAGCCTGCCCGCGTACCGGATCTGCGGGTTGATGCTGGAGGACGAAGCACTGAAGCCGACGGCGATGTCGCCCGATGCGTCCATCGCAGCGCTCCCCATCCAGCGCCACGTGTTGTCCGGCTGGTAGGTGCTCTGCTGGGCGAATCCGGGCGAACCGGAGGTGGCGTTGTTGATCTCCCACCAGCGGATTCCCGCCACGCCGTTCGAGTCCACCGTCATGTTCCCGACGAGCGCCTCGTGACCGTCCGCGAAGCGTCGGTAGTCGTTCCGGAACATGCTGCGGTCGCCGAGCGTGTCGAGTGTGTCGCCGACGCCTGCCTGCGGCACGCAGGCCCCTGCCGCTCCTCCGCAGACCACGTTGAACGGATCCGGCGTGAGCGTCCCGCCCAGGGTGAAGGTCGAGTTCGACGGAGTCGTGAAGTCGACGTGGAAGCGCCAGAGCTTCCAGGTCGGGTTCGTGCCGATCTCCGTGAACGGGTTCGGTGCTCCAGCGGGCGGTTGGATCGACCCGTCGAAGTCCGCCGGCATGAGCTGGTCGTCCGTCGGGCCTAGCATCCCCGTGCTGACGACCGTCGCCGGGTTGCCGGCGAGCATGTCCGTCCGGTCGAGCGCGAAGGGCTGCGGGCCGAGGAAGGCCGTGCCCGACGCGTTGAAGACGTTGTAGCTCAGGTAGTACGCGTCAGGCCACGTGCCGAGCTTCGGATAGTCGTAGAAGTTGTTCCCGAAGATCGAACCGAGATCGAAGTCGTAGCGGTTCCACGTCCCCGTGGCGTCGGAAGACGTCGAGACCGCGACGCACTCGTGGGTCGGTTGCGCGGTGCCCGCCAGCTGGCTGATGACCCAGCGGCCGGCGAGCTTGTCGTAGAGGGCGATCGGGTCGCCCTCGTTGTTGTTCTCGCAAACGCCGCCGAAGCCGTTCCAGATCGACTCGATGCTGATCGGCCCGAGCTCCGAGTTGCCGTTGCTCTTGTCGAACACCTGAAGCGCCACGTTCACGATCTGGAGGTACTGCGTGTCTCCGACCGCGCCGTTGGTGTCCGGCGGGGCGCAGCCACAGCTGCTGTTCGGGGCGTCGATCCCCTCGAAGTTCTGCTGCGTGGCAGGCATGTTCGCCGCGGCGAGCTTCGTCTGCACGCCGGTGCGCTTGAGCACCCGGTGCGTGTTCGTGACCTGCTTGCCGAGCGGCAGCACCGGAATCGCCTTGTGGCTCGCCGCCGCCGTGGCCGGGATCGCCATGGCGCGGAGAGACCGCGAGGTGTCGTTCCTCGACGATCGGCCGACCACGACCTTGCCTCCACCCACGCTGGTCAGAGCGGTGCCCGTGCTCGCAGCGGCCGCCCCACCGCCTTTCGCGGCCGATTGAACGGCGCCGGTGGGGCTGGGACCCTTACCCCAGGTCCAGGCGCCGGGATCCTGTGTGCCACCTGTCGCCGCCCCCGCGATCGAGGCGACCACCACGAGGGCCAGGATCAGAGAACCGAGAAACAGCGTCCGGTGCGGGCGCCAAAGCCGCCTCCCCGAGGCCGCTGACGATCTGAGTCTGCGCATTTGTTGCCCCCTCTTCGGTCGCGTGTCTGGGCCGCCCCGAGTGCTCAGAGAGGCCGGTACTCCCCGGGGCCCGCGCCTTGGTGCGTGCTCCGAGCTTTGGTGGGGCCGTCGTAGGACGACTCCCCTTCGTCCGTCTCGGCAGCCTCGGAGGCCGCTGCGGTCGGATCTTCGGTCTTGCGGTTCGAGACCCGGTCACGCGGCTGTCGTTTGCGTTTCTTCAACGGACCCGGCACCACGCCGACGCTAGGAGGCCTTGCGGCACCTTGTAAACGGGGTGCCTACCCCTAATTAATTCGTTCCGGCGGCTTGCCCGGCGACGGAGTCGAGGATGTCGCCGAGCTCGTGCCGGGACGTCGCGCCCAGCTTGCGCATGGCAGAGCTCATGTGATGCTCTACGGTGCTCCGCGAGACGGTCAGCGACAACGCGATCTCCCGGTTGCTCAGCCCGTCGCTCGCGAGCTGCACCACCTCGTGCTCGCGCGGCGAGAGCTCGCTGCCGTAGCCACGCCGTCCCGCCCGGTGCGGTGGGATCAGGCCGCGCCGGCGAAGCGACGCCCTCACGCGCCCCGCGTCCCATGGGGCGCCGAGCTCCCGGTAGCCGTCCATCGCCCCGACGAGCAGTGTTCGACCTCTCTCCGGATCCTCTGCGAGGACGGAGCGGCCGCGGTACTCGCGCGCCCTGGCCGCCTCGTAGGGGCGGGGCAGCCCGCGCCAGCGGCGCTCGGCCGTCGCGTAGTGGCGGGCGGCCTGCTCGGGCTCTCCGCTCGCTTCCGCGAACAGGCCTTCGCACACGTGGAGTGCGGCGCCGGCGGCCGGCGCCTCCCGGCCTTCGAGCCCGTTACGGAAGCGGTCGACGAACTCAGTCGCCTCCTGCGGTCTCCGGGCGCCGAGGAGCGCTTCGACCATCAGCGGCGCCACGTCCGTCGCCCAGGTCCAGACGCCCTTCTGCTCGACGATGTCGACGGCCGGTGCCGCGGCCGTCAGCGCCGCATCGGGCCGGTCCTCCGCCAGCTTGATGCGGGCGCGGCCGCTGCACACCCAGGGCACGATCGTGATGTCGCACAACTCCTCGTCGGCCAAGCGCTCGAACGTCCGCGAGGCAGCCGCGACCTCGCCGCGGGCGAGCCGGAGCAGGCCGAGAACCGCTTCGAGGTCGGCGTGGTGCGGCAGCCGATCGTCACCCTCGTCCAGCAACAGCCGGACGCGCTCGTCGAGGCCGTGCCACGCCCCGACGACGAAATCGAGCTGTGTCGCCGTCACCTCTGCGATCACGTGCTCCCGGAAGCATCCCGGGCCGGTGGCGAGGTTCCGCCCGATCATTTCCCGAGCGCGGTCGTAGTAGCCGAGATGGAGAAGGACGTCCGCCAGATTCCCGGACGCCCGTGCGTATTGCCGGGCCTCGTCGATGGCGCTGCCTGCGGAAGGAATCTCGTCAATCGCCTGCCAGGCCCGTGGGTCGCCGAGGACGAGCAACGTGCAGGCCCGGTCTGCCGACAGCCTGATCTGCAGTCCCCGGTCGTTCGATCGCGCGGCCTCCTCCGCGGCTCGATCGACCCAGGCGAGGTGCTCGTCGAACCGCCCTGCGCGGAAGGACGGTTGGGCCAGGAACGCCATGGCCATCGCAGAGAGGTCCGGTCGCGACTCCAACAGATCGAGCGCCTGTCTGATCTGCGCGTAGCCCTCGGCGTCCTCTCCGGACTGGCAGAGAAAGCGCCCGAGATGCAGGCGCAGCTCGCCCTGCACATCGGGAGGCAGCGTGGCCTCGTCGAGCAGCGGCCGCACGACGTCCGCCGCGTCCTTCTGGGCGAACGAGTCGAACGCCTCGATCAGGAACTTGATCGCCAGCCGCGCCCGTTCGACCGGCTCGAGCCCCTCGACGTCGACGGCCTCCCGGAGGAAGCGGAAGGCCGTTACCGCGTCGTCGTGGGATCTCGCGCGATCGGCGGCCGCCTCCGCGTAATGCGTCCATTCCTTCGTCCTGCCTGCCACCCGGTAGTGGTGCGCCACGCGGGCGAGGGGGACGGGTTGCGTCTCCTCCAGGGCCTGGGCGGCCCGCAGATGCAGCCGCCTGCGCAACGGCGAGGGGAGAGCCTCCTCCACGGCCTGGCGGGCGAGCTCGTGCCTCAGGCAGAAGCGGTCTTCGCTGGCCTCGACGAGCAGTGCGGCCGCGAGCGCCTCGCCGAGTGCCACCTCGGTGCGACCTCTGCGCACCTCCGCGACCCTGGCGAGCAGGCCCTCGCCGGCGGGCACACCGACGACGGCGGCTGCGCGCACGAGCGCCTGCGTGCTCGGGCGGAGTTTCTCCAACCGCTCGAGGATCGAGTCGCGCACCGCCTTCGGCACTGCGAGCTCGTCGAGCGAGCGGCGGACCCAGGCGCCCTTGCGCCGGACGAGATCGTGCCTGTGCTCGAGCAGGCGGAGTACTTCCTCCACCGCGAACGGGAGGCCGCCGCTGCCCTTGAGCAGGTAATCGGCGAACTCGTCGGAGATCGCCTCCGCCTCGAGGATCGTCCCGGCGAGGATCCGGGTTTCCTCCCGGTCCAGCGGTCTGAGCGTCAGCTCCAGGCGGGCGATGGTGTTCGGGAGCCGGACGCACAGCGAGGGCAGGGGCGAACTGGGGGGCAGGTCCTCCCGGCGATACGTGCAGACGAGCGTCAGCTCGGAGGGCAGCTGCGGGCAGAGGAAGCGCAGGAACTCCAACGTCTGCTCGTCCGCCCAGTGCAGATCCTCGAGCACGAGAACGCTCGGACCGAACGAGCCCAGAAGCTCCCGTAGGGCGCGAAACAGGCGGTGCCGCTCCTCTCGACGATCTCCCAGCGGCTCCAGCGCGGGCGGCAGAACGGGCGTCAGCTCGGGCAGAACGGGGCGCAGCGCGCCGACGACCGGGTCCAGCTCGGTCCGGACCTGCAGCGACGTGCGCAGTGCGTCGAGGAGCGGACCGAGCGGCAGAGGCTCGGCCAGGTGCTGGCAGCCGCCCGACCACAGCTGGCGGGCGTCGAGCTCAGGGGAGCGGAGGAACTCCTGTACCAGCCGTGTCTTGCCGACTCCGGCCTCTCCCTCGATCAGGACGAGCGCAGGAGAGTGGTCCGCCGCGCTCAGCAGCGAGCGGAGCTCCTCCCCTCGACCGACCAGCGACGACGAGGACAGGCCTCGCGAGAGCACGTCCGCGGCGTCCGGCGCCTCGCGAGAGGGGCTTTCGAGGGTCGTCGGGACGGTTCCCCTTTCCCGGGGGTCCGCCTGCGCCGCAGGTGGGCCTCCCGTGATCCGCATCTCACCCCCCTGACTGCGAAGACCATATCGGGTCGTGGCCGTCGGCGCCGGAGGCTCGACGTTGGCGGGACTCGCCGGGTCTCGGGTGCTCCGGCCGGTTCCCCCGAACGGGCGCGGGACGGGTGAAGAAAGTTGCGGCTGGGGCCGATGCCAGCTGCCTACAGTTCACACGATGGAACCCGACGGTCTGACCGGAACGCGCCTTGCCGCGGCACGCAAGGAAGCCCACCTCTCGCAGCGGACCCTCGCCGCCGAGCTGGGAGTCAGCGTGCGCACGATCCAGAACTACGAGGCCGGAAGGTTCGTCCCCTACCGCCATCTGGACGCGCTCAGCCGGGTGCTCGGGCGGAGCCCCTCCTGGCTCCTCTACGGTCGCGAACAGCCGGACACGGATCTACTGCTGGCGAGCGTCCGGGAGCAGCGGGCCCGGCTGCTGCAAAATCTCGAGCGTCTTCGTGAACTCGGCGAACAGCTCGTCGACAACGTCTCGCGGTCTCCGGCGCTCGACGGCTCGCCGTCGGACGATCAGTAGCTGCGTGGGGCTGCGGTAAGTGCGCCGCCGCGATCGTGGCATCTCCGGATGCGCCCGACCGCCCGCCCGCCGACACTGCAAGCGACAGTCGAACTGAGCGAGAACGAGGTGCTCGGTGTACTGCCGGCGCCGCTGGCGATCACGTCGACGCAAGCGTGGATG
>Ga0126378_10002647_pt1 | contig 13302 bp, 16 predicted proteins | sample PanSoiMetPlot_23_FD_92587 | JGI IMG/M metagenome (GOLD analysis project Ga0126378, IMG submission 92587) | Tropical forest soil microbial communities from Panama - MetaG Plot_23 | ecosystem: Environmental > Terrestrial > Soil > Tropical forest > Bulk soil | place: Panama | collected 2016-02-17
GAACGTGTGACTGGCATCGAATGCGACGCGCTTGTTGCCGTCGAGGAATGGGTGATTGTTCGCGAGCGATTCCATCAGGGCCGAGGCTTCTTCTGCCAGACAGGTGTAATAGCCAGTTTGAGGGCGGAAAACGGCGGCCTCCAAGGCCCCCACATCTCGCACGCCATGGGAACCGCTGTAGCTTTCGATCTGTCGGTGATGAATGGCCAGGACTTCGGCTACCGTGAGGTAGACACGCGCGGCCATTCTTACTTGCTGTGGGCGAGCTTCTCGTACAATTTTCGGTATTGCTCGTTAGAGCGACGGGAGGCTTCCAGTACTTCCGAGCGGACTAGGCGCTGAGATGGAACCACATTGTGGAGATAGAACTCCAACGCCCGCTCCAGCACATAGCGCTGTGGCTGCCCGTTCTGTTTGGCAACCGCAACCATCTCCTCATACAGCCGCGCATCAATTTCTGGAGTGAACTTCTTGGTGGCTGGCATGGCATTACGCTCCAATATCTGGTTATTTTAGCCCTCCCCCAAGAGAAGTCAATATAAATCTTGATTATTCATTTGCACCGTGGCGGGTCCTCCGATTCTCTGGCGCGTGCTGGTGTTTCTCTGTGTCGGCTGGATCGATGGTGCGAGACCCACCTGGCCAAGTGCGAAGCCTTCGATGGCGGGGACGATATCCGAAAGTTAGAAGAGTTCCTTCGGACATCGCTTTCAGTCTACGCCGCAGGTGCGGCTCCCAAATCGATTATGTAGTCCGTTTGATATTGCTCCGGGCTATTGGCCGTTGCCGCGATAGTTTCGTGGGTCGTCGTCACGTTATCTACGACCCATTCCAAGTTCTGGCTTCCGATCTTGCGCCAAATGTAGACGCCCACGTTCGGAGGTGGAGTCCCAACCGCGACAGTTTCGTACTCTCGAGTCGTGGGGTCTCCGTTGTACTGGTAGACGAAGCGAATCATTGAGTTACCCTTACGCGCCGCAACGCCCGGTTTCTAGAGAACGCGGACATATGGCGCAGTTTTTTTTTGTGATACAATCCTCGCTGCCCGCCAGCCATGCGGCTCTGAAGCCAACCTTACCTCAGCAAACTAGCGCATCGTTGCTCTGGGCCAAACGCCAAAAAAGCTTGACTGTCAGTTTGGAAGGCCATATTTGGCTTCGTGGTCGGTTTAATCTTCGTTCTCTCGGGCGCTCATCTTGTGCGACCTTGGCCTGTGCCTCGAGATTGTCACGATTTCCTTCCCGGCTGCTCTTCGACCAGAGGTGCCGTGCCTGTGCGTCCAGAGGAAATTTCTTCAAATTCGAGATTGGCGTTGCCAATTCTCAGGATGCGGTAGCGATTCAATAAAACCTCGCCCTCGCCCAAGACATACACTTCTTCGCCGTCACTTAAGAAGGCGCGACGGGGCGTACCGTTGGGGACGTTGCCGAAGCCAAAGAATTGTAGATTGCTCGGCAAAGTCGGAGGAGGCGGGGGAGGGGTGGGAGGTGGCAGCTGCGGACCGACAATCTCGGGCTTCGGCTGGGGAATCTGCGGAGGAGCTTGTACCGGGTTGAACGGATTGCGCCCTGAGCTTTTGTACTGGGTCTTGCGAGCGCGCTCGATCTCCTCCAGGCGAACGTGAGGACTGTCGATATTGAGCAAGGGATCATCTTGGACATTCAGTAGGGCATCGGCGGTGACTACCAGCTTGCCGCGGGAATTCGATAGCCACACTACCCCCGCGATGAGCACCAATGCAAGGGGAACGCCGATTTGTCGCTTGTCCTTCACGCCACCGTCCGGAAATGGGCCTTGGGGTGTAACCCGACATTCATAAACATTTGCAGGCCCTTACTTGCACTTTCCGTGGCCAGTCAAAGACTCTGCCTGATAAATGTTGGCGGCACGTTGCAGCCCGTTTAAGAAAAGAATTACGTCGTCGTTACAATTCCACTCAAGGGTGGCCTCCATGGCCACTTCGGTCGATGGCCGACGGTCTACCTCAAGGGTGTGCCACTGCGCAGAAACGTCCTCCCTCATTACCGTTCGCCCGAGCTTAACCCCTAATACGTCTCCTTGCTGTCCCTGTTCGTGCTAAGAGCCACTTCTCCCGGTTCCCGCGGTTAATCAGCAGGTGGCGAACTGCTCTTATCCCAGGCATATCTCGGCCTCCCCACCACTTTCTCCGAAAACTTTAGACAAGGTTTTATTTCCCCGTAACAGACGGTGGTCAACATCCACAGGCCGTAAAACGCTTGCGAGTTCCGCTGCCCGTCCTCGGCTCACGCGGACTCTGCTTTTGCTCGTTCAAATTTTTTGTCTTTAGGAGGAATTATGCTTTCTCGCTTCAGGAAATCTCTCGCCGTGATCGCCGCGGCCGTGCTGACGATCTTGCCGGCGGGTCCGGCCTTTGCCGACGGGTCCCCGACCGCGACTCCCATTAAACATCTTGTCGTGATTTTCCAGGAAAACGTGTCATTCGATCACTATTTCGGAACTTATCCGGTGGCGCTAAATCCTGCAGGTGAACCGGCTTTTCACGCTCAGCCCGGAACACCTTCGGTGAATGGGTTTACGCCCGCCCTGCTTAACAGCAACCCCAATTTGAACCCGGCAAACGATGGGGGCGCCACCAACCCCTTTCGCCTGGATCGTTCGCAAGCAGTTACGCGAGATCAAGGTCACGGCTACAAGGCAGAACAGTCAGCCTTCGACAACGGGCTGATGGACCTGTTTCCGAAGTTTGTCGGGAGGGCCGGCTCGCCTCCGGTCGGTGGGGGAATTCTCAGCACCACGGGCCTGAATCTTGGATATTTTGACGGAAACACCGTGACCGCTTTGTGGAATTACGCCCAACACTACGCCATGAGCGACAACTCATACAGCACCGTCTTTGGACCGTCCACCCCCGGTTTATTGAACCTCGTTTCCGGTCAGACCAACGGAGCTGCCAACATTTCTGCGGGCGCGGCCGGCTTCGCGGTGGTCGACGGCGGAAACGGCTCGTTTAGCGTCATCAGCGATCCTGATCCGCTGGGAGATGTTTGCTCGCAACCTGCGATCACAGTTTCCATGAAGGGAACAAACGTCGGCGATCTGCTGAGCGCGGCAGGGGTTTCGTGGGGCTCGTTCATGGGCGGATTCAACCTTTCGACAGTCAACGTGAATGGAACGACCGGATGCGCTCGCTCCTCCACGGGATTGTCGGGTACCACTCGCGACTACATCCCGCACCACGCGTTCTTCCAGTATTCCTCCACGACGTCCAATCCGACCCATGCCCGTCCGGCTTCGATTTCCGAGATTGGCCATGACGGTCCGGCCAATCACAACTACGACTTGACGGACTTTTTTGCCGCCGTCAGCGCCGGCAATTATCCCGCAGTCAGCTTTCTGAAGGCCCCCGCGTTTCAAGACGGCCACGCCGGCTACTCCAATCCTTTGGATGAGCAAACATTCGTGGTTAACGTTATCAACTTCCTGCAACAAAAAACGGATTGGAGCAGCACGGCCGTTGTGATCCTGTATGACGACTCTGACGGCTGGTACGATCACCAGATGAGCCCAATTGTGAACCAGTCGCACGGTCCGCTAGACGCCCTTTCGGGGACCGGATTCTGCGGCTCTGCGGCTGATTCCACGGCATTGCCGGGAGTTGATCCTACCAACTTACATGCGCTTGGCCGTTGCGGCTATGGCCCGCGCCAACCACTCTTGGTCGTATCTCGATGGTCGCGCACTAACTTTGTGGATCACTCCGTCACCGATCAGAGTTCGGTGCTTCGCTTCATCGAGGACAACTGGCTCGGGGGCGAACGCATCGGCCAGGGCTCGTTCGATGCCATTGCCAATTCCATCACCCAAATGTTCGATTTCAGTCAGAATGCCCAGGCCAATCAGGGCAATCTCCTGATTCTCGATCCCAATACCGGTCATCCGGTGCAATAGCCAGTCGCTAGATCCATTGGAATCCGGCATCCACAAACGTCATCGGGCCCGGCGGGACGTCCCGCGCCGGGCCTCTATATAAGCTTTCCTGGCTCCGAGCCACCGGGTGGGCTGGAAGCAGACCAGAGAGGTAAATCCACGACGAAAGCTAGGACTGCCCGCCCCAATGTTCGCCGTCTTTCAGAGTCTCATCGCAAGGAACGCCACTGGGACCATGTATGTAGCGGTTGATCATTCGATATATCAGCTAAATAACCTTTGGCAACACGCAAAAGACGACGAACGGGCCACCTAAGGATATAAGCGATTAGGGTCCGGGACATACGTAACCTCTTGGCAAGTACAATACCCACAATCACCGCCATTTCAAGCCACAGCATACCCAAGCTCCAACTGTGACTTTTTCACCGCCGCAGGGGTTACGGTGCAATAGGTCAGCTTGCGGCGTCTCACTTCATTGCGAGCATACGCCAAACGTCCAATTGGCGCTATATGCGGTGGAGCAAAGAGCCCGACAATGTCCGCGGGTAGCGTGGCGCGGTGGGACAGAGGTTCCGAATGGACCATGTGCGAGCTACCCAACGGGCGATCACCAAGAACTTCCAACGTGAATGCACGGTGGATGCGCTCTCGCTCGAAATGCGAGAGCCGCCTCGGTCTCCCTTTCTTCGCTGCGGATGTTGAGGCGCTTGGTCTTCTCGGCTGGCCACTTCGTAAACCAACGAACACCAGACAGACGTGCTGCTCGCGGAAGACTGTTGGGTTTTGAACCGCCCGATGAATGAAAGATCATCCCGTCGTTACCTTTTTAGAAGGAATCTGCACAAGAGTACTCGAATCTTACCGTCGACATCACCGACGACTGCACCGTCTTTAGTTAGGCTGGACCCGACCGGCAAGCAAACCGTGAACCCAAAGGGATTCGACGTCCACTGGGTACACGCTATCTTGGCCCTTTTCGATCTGATTGCGGGATCCGCTTCGGCCGAATGAACCAAGGCTAGGTACTGTGGCGAGAACGCGTTAGCTGGAAAAGAAGGGCGTCGGTTAGGCAGCGGACTCTTCTATTGCCCCCTGCCCAAGAATAACCCGTCCGGGAAAGGTCAGGACGGCCCTGATATCTCGCCGTTTGCCGGTTGATTTTGCGGCGAGCTCGCGCCTTCTGCTTTAACCCAAAATTCTCACTCGAGTAATCTGCCTTGGGAAGGGCAGGAATACGCTTCCGCCCTGGTTTCCCAGCCGCTCGGCGCCATTTCTGTCGAGGAGTTTTTTGAGACCCCGAATTATGCAAAACCTAGAAAACATTGCCTTTCGGCCTAGGGGGAAAAAATGTTCAAATCACCAAAACATTGCGTCAGCCACGCACTCTAGCTGTGAGGTTGGCCTTTGCCTTGTGGCCGGTCGCGCCAAGTTCATTGGCCATTCCCCATGCAAGCAAAATTCCGGCTCCGGGCGCCCGGCCATACCGCCTGGCTACTCTGGCCCTGCCTGCTACCTGAGGTCGGCCCGCGGAGCTGTATAGATAAGGGTGGAGGAGGGCACAGGTGCGGACTAGCGCCGAGATTCTTGGCGAAATGAACGCTGGCCTGACTGTTGAAGGAGCGCCTTTTCTCGACAACCGCGCCGCATCGGTACCGGAGAGATGGTATGCCATCTACACGTGCGCGAACCATTAGAAGCGCGTGGCAGCAGAGCAGTTTGCGGCGGCGCGTGTTGCAGGTTCCCCGGGGTTGTCCAGCTGGTGGGTTTCAACGGGAGCCCGACGCCGATGCCCGAAGAAGATCTGGAGAAGATTCGGGAGTTTATGGGACAAGCGTGTCGCGTGGAGCCGCACACCTGCAAAACAGGAAGACGGGCCCGTGGTGCGAGGCCCACTCCCTGGCATGGAGCGAATCGTCCTGCGGCGCGAGAGTCGCAATCGCGTAGTGTTTTTCTCCGAACCAATCCAGCGATCCATGGCAATGGAAATAAGACGAAGCGGATTTCGCAGGGACCTGAAAAGTTTGTCCAAAAATCAGAATTGAGGAGAGTTCCATGAAGGGTGTGATTTTGGCGGGGGGCACGGGGTCGAGGCTGTATCCGCTGACGCGGGTTACGAATAAGCATCTGTTGCCCGTATACGACAAGCCCATGCTGTACTACCCCCTGCAGACGCTGGTGGATGCGGGAATCCAGGACATCCAGATCGTGACGGGAGGCAACAACGCAGGAGACTTCCTGCGGCTGCTGCGAAACGGGAAGGATTTTGGCCTGAAGCAATTAAGCTTTGCTTACCAGGAAGGCGAAGCAGGGATCGCCGACGCGCTGCGGCTGGCAGAGCCGTTCGCGGCGGGCGAAAAACTGTGCGTCATCCTGGGAGACAACATCCTGGAGCACAGCATAGGGAAAGCGCGAGAGAAATTTGACCACCAAGAGGAAGGCGCGCTGATTTTGCTGAAGCAAGTCCCGGACCCAGAGCGGTTCGGCGTACCGAGGTTCGAAGGTAGTCGGATTGTGCAGATCGAGGAAAAGCCCAAACTTCCCGCATCACGGTACGCGGTCATCGGTGTTTATTTTTACGATGGCACGGTGTTCGACCGCGTTCGGACCCTCAGGCCTTCCGGCAGGGGCGAATTCGAGATCACTGACGTCAATAATTTGTATCTGCGGGATGGGCAGCTCAGTTACGACAAGATTGAGGGTGGATGGACGGATGCGGGGACGTTCGAATCGCTGTGGCGGGCAACCAAAATGGTCCGAGAAAAAGTGCTCCTAGCTGACCAACAGGCGTTGGCCGCGGCCCGGCTCCAGGAAGAGTGGAAAAGCACCGCGAGTGCAAGCGGAGCCGCAACAAATTTCTGAGGGTGGAGGCGATTCAATGAAGGTCCTTGTAACCGGAGGCGCGGGCTTTATCGGCTCGAATTTTATCCGGTACGTTTTGGGATGCCGGCCAAATTATACGATCTCGAATTATGACAAGCTCACGTATGCCGGAAATCTTGATAACCTTCACTCGGTCGCCTCTAATCCACGCTATCGATTCATCAAGGGTGACATCTGTGATGTTGGCACCACGGAAGCAGCAATGCGGGGATGCGACGCAGTTGTCCACTTCGCCGCCGAGTCTCACGTCGATCGCAGCATTTACGAACCCGCTCCAGTGATTCAAACGAACGTCACGGGGACGTTTGTATTGCTTGAGGTCGCTCGGAGGTTAGCTATTTCGCGGTTTGTGCACATTTCGACGGACGAGGTTTACGGTGATCTCCGGCCGGGTGCATTCGCGGACGAAAATGCTCCCCTGCAACCGAGTAGCCCCTACTCTGCTTCCAAAGCGGGATCGGACCTGCTTGTTCGTTCTTATGTTCGTACCTACGGCTTTCCCGCGCTGATCACTCGATCCTCAAACAACTATGGCCCTTACCAATTTCCGGAAAAATTCCTCCCGCTCATGATCACGAATGCGTTTCAGGGCAAGTCCCTCCCGATTTATGGCGATGGGAAGCAGCAACGTGAATGGATACATGTGGAGGACAATTGCCGGGGGATTCTCGCCGTTCTCGAACGGGGCAACATCGGCGACGTTTATAATATTGGAGGACAGGATCCGGAGGAGAACCTTTCTATAGTTCGGACTGTGCTTCGTCTCACCGGGAAGCCCGAAACCTTGCTCTCTCATGTGCAGGACCGGCCTGGCCACGATCGCCGTTACGCTCTGAGCTGCGCCAAAATCAGATCACAATTGGGTTGGAGACCAGAGATTCCGCTAGAAGACGGCCTGCGTCAGACGATTGAATGGTACAAAGAGAATAGCGCCTGGGTTGCGAACGTCTGCGCAGGTGAATACCTCTCTTATTACGAAAGATATTACGAGAATCGGGAGAGCTCTCTTCAAGCCATTGCCGCGGGGTCGACATCCGGGTCTGACAATTGACTTCTGGCAAAACCGCTTGAGTTTAAAGACAATATGACTACTTCGAGGCAACCTTAACAATCACGTTTCTTGAAAACGGCTAGATGGAACGCATCGAGACTTCTCTCACTGGCGTCTACGAGTTGCGCCCAGTCGTTCATCGTGACGGCCGCGGTTTCTTCTTAGAAACCTACCATCGCGCTAATCTCACGCATCTGGGGATCACCGACACATTCGTTCAAGACAACCACTCCCTCTCAGTTCGTGGGATTCTTCGCGGACTCCACTATCAACTGCATCATCCTCAAGCCAAGCTTTGCCGGGTGATCGAGGGTGAAGCCTTGGACGTCGCAGTCGATATCAGGGTCGGCTCACCTAACTTTGGAAAATGGACCAGTGTTCGTCTCTCTGCGGCGGAACAGAACCTAATCTACGTTCCAGCGGGCTTCGCCCACGGTTTTCTGACCCTCACGAACACGGTTCAGTTTCTTTATAAGTGTAGTGACTACTACGCTCCTGAAGACGAACAGGGTATTATTTGGAACGACCCCGCTCTAAATATTTCCTGGGGTATCGCGACCCCGGTTCTTTCAGGGAAGGATGCAGAAAATCCCGCGCTTGCCTCAATTCCCAAAGAGCATTTGCCAAAATACATGCCCACATGACGCTGACGATCCTACTAACGGGAAAGACTGGCCAGATTGGTTCTCATCTTTATCCACTACTAGGAAATCTGGGTGAGGTGGTTGCCCCAGATAGGAATCAGCTAGATCTGTCGAATGCGGATGCCATCCGTCGTGTAGTCCGTGATCTTCGGCCAAGCTTGATCGTCAACGCGGCGGCGTGTACAGCCGTAGACGCTGCGGAGACCGACGAAGGGAGCGCTTACACGATCAATGCTAGCGCACCTGCGGCGCTTGCAGACGAGGCAAAAAAAATCAGTGCTGGCATCGTGCACTACTCGACAGATTATGTCTTCGATGGGCTGAAGACCATTCCCTACGTAGAGTCGGATGCAACGAATCCCATAAATGCTTATGGAAGAACGAAACTCGCCGGCGAAAAAGCTGTGCGTGACTCTGGGGCGTCGCACCTCATATTTCGCACCTCCTGGGTTTATTCGACACGGGGCCGAAATTTCATGCTGACGATCTTGCGACTGGCAAGTGAGCGTGAGGAGTTGAGAATCGTCCGGAATCAGGTCGGTGCCCCGACCTGCGCAGCAGATGTAGCGGCGGCCACAACTCGAGTGTTGACATACATACTCAGGAGAAATAACTACCCTTCTGTTATCTCAGAGGCCAGTGGAATCTACCATATGACAGCGGCGGGCCAGGCGAGTTGGTATGATTTTGCTACGGCCATTCTTGAGGAGGCGCAAGCGGTGTCGTCTAGCCCGTCATGGTTCATCGCGGCCACGCACGGGCGGAGCTTGATAGCAAAACGTGTGGTCCCAATCTCCACAGAGGAGTTTCGGTCTCCAGCGGCTCGGCCTGCTTACTCCGTCCTTTCCAACTCGCTCTTGGCTCAAAGGTTCGGCGTCGTACTACCCAACTGGCGACATCAGCTGCAGGGTTGCTTTGACCCCGGAGGGCACTATGTGCGCCGGAGCAAAGAGCCCGATGATGTCCGCGCCTAGCTTCCCAAGAACGGGTTGGGGCCGCGGTGGGATAGCGGTTCCGAATGTACCGGGTGTGAGCCACCCGACGCGCGATCACCAAGAACTTCCGATGCGCATGCACGGTGCATCCGCTCTCGCTCGAATGCGAAAGCCGCCTCGGTTCTCTTTCTTCATTGCGGTCTTCAGGCGCTTGGTGTTCGCAGCTGGCCATTTCGTGAGCCAACGACACTATACGGACATGCTGCTCGCGGAAGATTGTCGGGTTTGAGACATCGCGAACTAGATCCCGAGTAGCGGTCCAGGTCGGCAAAGAGCACCGCAATGGTAGGTGAAGATACGACTGGCCGCAGATTCGCTCAGACCCAACATCGCCTTTCGCGCGACGAATTTGAGAGTGGCTAACCAAGCACGAGAGTGAAAGCGATGAACTGCGTACTCGTGATCGAACAGTTTGAGACGAACAACTCGAAGCCCGGACGTTTCCAGCGTGAGTGCGAACGATTCCGGCGTGTACGCGTTGATGTGACCAATGTCCAGGCTCGTCTGTAGCGCGCGACGCGAAGTTCTCAGATGCAGTTCGCATGGCACCTCAACGTAAACGTACTTTCGTGAAACACGCCGCAGTTCGTGGAGAAATCCACGCTCATCGGTAACGTGTTCAAGCACATGGACGGAGTAGACCAAATCGAAGGTTTTGTCTTCATATGGAATCGTCCGTCCGTCGAAACCATGAATATTAAGGTCTGCTCGGCTGTGTTGGGAATTTTCCGTCCCTATTTCTAACCCAGCAAAACGATTCCCAATCTTTTTCTCTGCCAACTGTTCAAGCACAACTCCCGTGCCACAACCTACATCGAGCACGTTCTCAATCGAAGGCTGCAGGCCAGCCAACATGTACTCGATGTTGCTAACCCTGCTGGCTGCACCTAAACCTCGCCATTCGTCTGCGAGACGCCCGTATCCCCCATATTTTTCGGAATACAATTCCTTTAAATCCGGGCAATTAAAGAAATTGGTCGTGGTCTGGCCCAGCGCCATTGAATCCCTCCCCCCTAGCCTACAACATCCTTAGTGCGCCTCTAGATAAGTCACCTGCGTAAATCTCCACAATGCGCCCGTCACGCGAACACGCCAAGCTTTCTTTTACTAATTACAGCAACTCTCTGACATGAGATTACGCACCCATGAACATTCTGTGAAAACGCTGCTAGCCTGGATAAGTGGGCGCCCCCACTCTTGCGCGCCCGTCGATCCCTGTAAGACGGGTCATGCTCATAATTCCAAGCAGGTTCGTTCTGGAGCGGTGGATGGGAATCGAACCGGTCTCGAGGGAACAATGACCGCCCTATCACACTCGAAAGGCGCCCTGGCGACGACTCTTGTCTTCACGCTGTTCGTGCCCGTCAGTCAACAGCGATGGAGTGATACGAATGCAAACATACCAAGTGTCGGCCAGCGGGACTTGAGCAAGTCTTCAAAACCTGCCCACGCGCCGTGCATGAATCCTGGCATTAGGCTGCGCATGCTTACGCCGCCGGAAACCAGGTAGCGAAAAGGCAGAAACGAACGAACCTGCTCGATCGCCAGTTCGGGGAAACGCGACTCGAATTTTGCGCGGTCGCGATCGAAGACGATCCACGGAACTGCACCGTTTGCGCCGGAGAGCGGACCTGAAGACGGAAAAGACCAATCCACCGCCTCCGGATCAAAAGGTTCGTGGTGAAAATGCTTGTACACGAACCGAGACCAAGGGGTTACCCAGGGCTCTATCATTAGGATTTTTCCCCCGGTGCGAAGACAGCGTGAACCCTCAGCAAGAAAACGGTCGACCTGCGGTATGTGATGGAGGACGTTGGTCATCACGATTGCTCGTAATGAACCGTTTGCGAAGGGCAATTGACGTGCGTCCAACACAACGCTGACTCCCGGACAAGGTAGAATCTCTGAGGTAATTAGGTCCGGGATGAATTCCGAGCAGAAACCTCCGCCAGAGCCAACCTCGAGGGTCGGGCCGTCTCCTTTGGGCAGCGCAGCCCACAGGATTGTGTACCACTCGTCATAAATCGCCTTCAGGAATGGCTTTGACCATATGATTTGCTTACGACGAGAGCTCGTTCGCGGATCATCGAGATCTAGCGAAGCCGTCAACGGATGTGCCAAAACTCTCCGCAATAGTGGATCCAGCAAGAGTCAACCTCCGGGTGAAGCCAGGCAGGATGGCAACTACCAATCGTTGACACGGACTGCAGAGAGCGTGTCTGAGTCCGCTCTAATCACCGGCCGATTCCTGAATTGACTTGGCGGGTACATTCCGGATGCTTCTCCACGAGGTCGGCAGAATGAGAAATCCACAGAACCGACCCGGACACCGACTTTTATGACTCAGGGTGGCGCACACCGTCACGCGCTGCCAAGAGCCCGGTTTGCGTCTGATGTTGGGCTAATTGGCGGCCTTTATGAGCACGATTCTCTCGTTGCGCTGAATTTCGCTAGGGCTCTCACTTTCCGTGATGGGATTGTTTCGCCCTGCCGCCCGGGGCTGAACACGAGACCGCTCGACACCGTGCGCAACCAGCCAGTCGACCACGGCGTTTGCTCTCTCTCGGGTGATTTCCGAGTCGAGTTCGGGTGGTTTGTCGGGAGTGAATTTGTCGCTCTCGACGGTGACAGAAATGTTGTTGTTCTGGTTGAGGTACTTCAGTATCTCGAAGAGAATGGCGGACGGTTTTTCCTGAATCGCTTGTTCGACGCTCCAGAATTCAATTCCATAAATATCAACACGATTGTGAGCTTGCATTTCGCGGGAGATTTCCGCGGCCGTCTTGACCGATGCCCAGACTTCCGGAGGCCCCTTCACAGTGCTGACATTGTAAGACTCGCCCGAGAAGTTGATGAGAGCCCAGATATCCTCTTTGCGAGCGGTGATTGTGGACGGCTTACTCGAGAATTTGATGATGAAGCCGGCCTGGGGCAGCTCCCTCATCATGTTGTCGAAGGCAGCGTCTTGCATCATTTTCGAGATTTGGTATTCGCGATATTCAAAAGCACCACGCACCTCTTTGTCCCGAGCGTACCCTTGGGCATTGGGCTTTAATGGGAAGGTTACACTGACGGAATCTCCGTGCTGGCAGCTCACTACACTGGCCCCGGGTATGGGCCAGAGGATCGTGAGTGGCGGACAGCCGGAAGCGTCTTGATTGCCATCGGTCTGGTCCGTTTGTTGAGCCAAGCACATGGCCGGAAGCATCAGGACGCAAACGCAGGCAAGCGCGATTGCAAAGGATAAGCAAATTCGAAAACGGCATGTGGTCATGACACCTCCCGATACGCGTCGCTGCCATCAGCGGCAGATGTTCTAGAGTCCCGTGTTCTGCAGTTGCAGGATGCCCACGCCGGGTGCAGAAGCATCCAGGCCAAGCAGCAAGCAAGTGTTTGCGTCGACGACATAACAGGCTGGATTTAGAGTTGGGATTTGCGGGGCCGGCTGGCCAGTCGCCGGCGTGATCGTGAACGTCAAAGGGAATTTCCCATTGATTCCTGCAGTATACGATCCGCTCAAAGCTGCATTGGAAGAGGGGCTGCCCGCGGCAGGTGCCGTCGTGGTGAAGGAATTGACATCCACGGTCCCACTAATTTTCGAGGTGCCATCCGAAATGACCTGTCCGGTAGACGCCTGTGAACCGAGCTTGGTGGCGGCCGAGAACTGCGCTGCGTAATTGCCCGCGAGAGCCGAGGCGGAAATTGGGGGCAACAAGGTTTGCGGGTAAGCCACGCCGGCACCGGAAGGACCAGAAGTTCCAGCGGCTCCGCCGTCGAGTTCGATTAGATAGAAACTCCCGTCGGTTGTGGGATAAGCGGC
>Ga0126378_10002648_pt1 | contig 13300 bp, 13 predicted proteins | sample PanSoiMetPlot_23_FD_92587 | JGI IMG/M metagenome (GOLD analysis project Ga0126378, IMG submission 92587) | Tropical forest soil microbial communities from Panama - MetaG Plot_23 | ecosystem: Environmental > Terrestrial > Soil > Tropical forest > Bulk soil | place: Panama | collected 2016-02-17
TAGCATCTACCGCCATTTCTTCAAGATTGCCGCGCGGGATGGCGCAGGCGCCAAGGCCGAGAAAATCGGCGCGGCGCAGGTGTTTGCGCTTCCCAATCCGAGCGGCCTCAATGCCAGCTTTCCGGGGTTCAAGGACAAACTCGTCTGGTTTGAGAAACTGCGCGATTTCGCCAGGTGCTAGGCCAGTGCAGCGACGGATCGTGCGGGCCGCCGGGTGATGATGCCTTCCGCGCAGGCGGGCGCGGGCTTGCCTTACGCCGCTTTGGTCGCCTTTCGGGCCAGGCTGGTCTTCGCCAGCGGCAGGTCTCTCACCCGAATTCCGGTTGCGGCGTATACAGCATTGCACAGTGCGGGCACAAATGGTGGTACTCCAGGTTCGCCGACTCCACCGGGAGGGGCCTTGCTGTCCACCAGGTAAACATTGGTTTGATGAGGCGCCTCGGTGATGCGCGCGACCGGATAGTCGAAGAAGTTTGATTGCATGACTGCGCCGTTGGCCGCGGTGATCTCACCGGTTCGCGCGATACTTGTGCCGAACACGGCGGCGCCCTCGAACTGCGCCTGCACGAACTGCGGGTTGACCACCAAGCCCGCGTCAACCACCGTATCAACCCGCGGAATTCTTACTTCTCCCGCGTCGCTGACTTCGACCTGCACCACCGTGGCCACATAGGTGAAGAAGCTGCGATGTACCGCCACCCCCCAGCCGCTCCCCGCGCCGGTCTTGCGTTTCCCCCATCCCGATTTCTCGGCCGCAATTTCCAGGACCCGGCGCAACCGGCCCGTGTCGAACGGGTATGAGTCATCCGAAGCGCTGGGCTTCCTCGCCAGATGCTTGAGAGTTTCCTTTACCCACCTCAGCGAAGCCGAGTAGCGACCTTCCAGATCGACGATGCGCGGTGGTCCAATCAGCTCGAGCAGGTAGTCGAGCGGGTCACGTCCCGCGGCATGCGCCAGTTCGTCGGCGAACGTTTGCACCCCGAAGGCGTGATAGATGTTGGCAACCGATCGCAGCCATCCGATGCGCACGTGAGCGTGCGCAGGACCGTTCTCTACTCGCAGGTTGGCGATGTCGAAAGGAATGTCGGTCCATCCCTGCCCGAGAGAGCCAGGACCCCCGTACACCGCGGTCGCGTCGAAAGTTGACGCGATTGGCGGAAACGTCGAGCGCTGAAGCCAGGCAGTAGGCATCCCGTTGCTGTTGAGCGCGGCCTTCAGGTACATGGCCGCCACGCTGTTGTAGTAGCCGAACTGGATATCATCTTCGCGCGACCAGACCACCTTGACAGGGCGTCCTACCGCCTTTGAGAGCAGGGCGGCTTCGACCGCGTAGTCGGGCTTGGATTTCCTTCCGAACCCGCCGCCCAGCAGGGTCACGTAGCAAGTCACGTTTTCCGGCGCGAGACCCAGCTGATCGGCGATAGATTTCTGCACCGCCTGGGGATCCTGGGTGGGTGCCCACACCGTTACCCGGTCACCGCGCACGTCAGCGAGCGCGACCGGCGGCTCCATCGATGCGTGCGCCAGCAGCGGCACGTAGTATTCCGCTTGTACCAGCCTGCCAGCCTTGGCGAATTCCGCATCGACGTCGCCCGCGCTGCGCGCAACGAAGCCTGGCCGGCGCGAGGTCGCGCGGAGCTCTGCTTTGTACTTTTCGGAGTCGTATCCCTGGTTAGGGCCGGCCTCCCATTCGATGCTCAATTTCTTGCACCCCTGGAATGCAGCCCAGGTGTTGTCTGCGACGACTGCGACACCGCCCAGGGGCTGAAAGCCGCAGGGCGGTTGAAAGCTGGGGATCGGGACCATTTGCCGCACTCCGCCCACCTGCAGTGCTGCACGGTCATCAAGCGATTTCACTTTGCCTCCGAGTACCGGTGGCCGCCGTACCGCCGCGTAGAGCATCCCGTCGACGTGCGCGTCCATGCCGAAGACCGGCTCTCCCTCGCAAATGGCGCGCAGGTCGTAGCCCGGCATCCATTTTCCGATGTAGCGCCATTCCGAGGCCGGTTTGAAAACAAGCTCGCTGCGATCCGGGACCGGCAATCGGGCCGCCGCGGCGACCAGCGCGCCGTAACTCATGGCGCGTCCGCTCGGCCGATGCACGATGGTATGCTGGTGCGCCTGGCATTGGTCGGCGGGCACCTTCCATTGCGCGGCGGCCGCGCGAATCAGCATCAGGCGTGCCGTCGCGCCACACTCGCGCATGGTGTCGAAAAAGCTCCGGATCGAATGCGATCCATCGGTGTCCTGCGAGCCATAGCGCGCATCTCCGATTGCCTGGTCGATCTTGACTCGGCTCCAGTCGGCGTCCAGCTCATCGGCGAGCACCAGCGGGAGCGAGGTACGGATTCCGGTCCCCATCTCCGATCGATGAGCTACGATTCGCACGGTGCCGTCGGTTTCGATCGCGACGAAGACATTGGGTTGGAGCACCGACGCCCCGCTGCGGCGCTTTTGCTCGCCGGTTTGCGCGAACAGCAGGTCCGGTGCAAACGACGCGCCGAGCACCAAGGCGCCCGTCGAAAACATTCCGCGCAGGAAGCGGCGGCGGCTCAAATTGGTTATGGTCGTCATGCGCTTTCCTCCGCCGCCGCCTTGATCGCGGCGCGGATGCGCTGATAGGTTCCGCAGCGGCAAATGTTTCCCGCCATCGCCTGGTCGATATCCGCATCGGTGGGCCTGCGATTGGTGCTGAGCAGGGAGATCGCCTGCATGATTTGTCCGGCCTGGCAGTAGCCACATTGAGGGACGTTGAGTCGCATCCAGGATTTCTGCACCGGGTGAAGCCCACGGCTCGAGATTCCTTCAATGGTCGTGATTTCCGCGCCGGCCGCCGCGCTCATCGGAGTGACGCAGGAGCGAATCGCCTTGCCTCCCCGATGAACCGTGCAAGCACCGCACAGACCCATTCCACATCCGAACTTCGCTCCATACAGGCCGAGTTCATCGCGCAAATACCAAAGCAGCGGCATCTGCGGATCGCCGGTGAAGGGTTTTTCGCTTCCGTTGATTTTGAGCACGATCATCTGAAACATCTCGCTGTGGGGAACGGCATTGTATCAATCCGCCACCCGGGTCGGCGGTGGTGCCGGCAAAAAGCCTGGCTGACTCCCGGGTTCTTTCATAAAAGCCTCCCGCAACGGTAGACCATTGTCCACCCACAATCGCGAAGGTCGCGACCCGTTGACCGCGGCCTCACAATCGACCACCAGCAAGGGCCGTAAGTTGCGGCGCGATTTCTATGCACGTCCGGTACTGACGGTCGCACGGGAATGTATCGGAAAGATCCTGGTGCACAGCGCCCGCGAGGGTGAGACTGCCGGGCGCATCGTGGAAGCCGAAGCCTACCGCGGTCCGCTGGATCTCGCGGCGCACAGCTCGCGGGGGCTGACCAAACGCACCACGGCGATGTTTGGTCCGGCCGGCCACGCCTACATCTATCTCCTGTATGGCATCAGTTGGGCCCTCAACCTGGTAGTCGCGCGCGAGAACGAGCCGCACGCGGTCCTCATCAGAGCCCTGGAACCGATGCGTGGCCTGGCCTTGATGGCCGAGCGGCGCGGCTTGCCGCCGGAGTCGCGCAACCTGACCAATGGTCCCGGGAAATTGACGATGGCGATGGGAATTACCGGCGCGCTGTACGGTGAGGATCTCTGCGGCCCGCGCCTGTTCCTGGAAGAGGTCGATACGCGGGCGATTAAAGTGGGCCGCTCGGTGCGCATCAATGTCGACTACGCGGGCGATTGGGCGCTCAAGCGGTGGCGGTTCTATGAGCGCGGCAATCGCTTCGTATCAGTACGCCCACGCGACTGAAACATTCGTGAGCATATATTCGGCTGCCGCATGTGGACCGACGGGTGCCCGGGCGCTAGGACTCTCTAGTACGAAATCGCGTTTGGTTGCGAGGTATGGTCATGCAATCGTTGCGACAAGCTTTGACCGAGGCCGAGAAACGAAACGTCGCCATCGGCCATTTCAATACCTCCGATCTGACCGCGCTGCGGGCCATAGTCGACGCCGCACTAGAGCTGAAACTTCCCGAGCTGATCGGGGTATCCGAGGGTGAGCGGGAATTCATCGGCACCCGCACCGCTGCGGCACTCGTCGGCAGTCTTCGCGATGAATCGCCGTTTCCGATTTTTCTCAATGCCGACCACACCCACTCGCTGGAGAAGGTCAAGGAAGTGGCCGAAGCCGGCTACGACGAAGTGATCTTCGACGCATCGAAGCTACCGCTCCAAGAGAACCTGAAGCAATCGAAGCGAGCGGTGGAGATTGCCAAATCAATCCGCCCGGAGATCCTGGTCGAGGGCGAGATCGGTTACATCGGCTCCTCTTCCGCAATTTTGGAGAAGCGTCCGGAAGAATCACTGCACCTGACTGACCCCGAACAGGCTCGTCAGTTTGCGGAGGAGACCGGCGTCGACGTAGTCGCGCCCGCGGTCGGCAACATGCACGGCCTCCTGCGCGAGATGGTCTCCGGCCAGGCGCACAAGCATCTGGATGTGCCGCGCATTGGCGCGATCAAACGTGCCGTGGGAAAGTTCATGACCCTGCACGGTGGCTCGGGCACCGCTGACCAGGATTTCGTCGCTGCCATCAAGGCCGGCATGACTATCGTGCATGTCAACACCGAATTGCGGCTGGCCTGGCGCCAAGGTGTAGAGGAAGGATTGCGGAAGGATCCCGACGAAGTGGCGCCCTACAAGATAATGCCGGCGGCCTACCAGAGGGTGTTCGAAGTGGTGAAAGAGCGCCTGACCCTGTTCAATTCGAACTGACTACAGTCCTTGACCTTTTCGGCCGCTCCGGGCCGCAAAAGTGGTTGGATTCCCTCCCTACGGCACTGGTCTGATCGTACAAGGTATTTCTTTGCGTTCTCAGCGATTTTAAGAGAATAATTAATATTCTCAATATTGGTCTTGACAATCTGCATTTTCTGAGAAATATTCTGCTCTATGCGACCGATGCTTCTTAAGTGTCCTTCGTGTCAGGGCAATCTCTCCGTAGCGGAACTTGACTGTCCCTCTTGCACTTTAGCGATCAAGGGGGAATTCACCCTCCCCGCACTTTTGCGCCTTGCGCCCGCACAGCTCGACTTTGTGGAGGTGTTTCTCAAGAACCGCGGGGTGATTCGCGACGTGGAGCGTGAACTCGGGATCTCCTACCCCACCGTGCGGGCACGCCTCGACGAAGTCCTCGCCGCCCTCGGCTACCAGGTGCGGCCCTCCGAGCCGAACTCTCCTGACGAGGCTTCAGGCCAGCGACGAAAAATTCTGGAAGATCTAAAAGACGGCAAAATAACCCCCGAGCAGGCGCGCGATGCGCTGGGTGGCGGCCGCCAGGCCGATTAGTCATTTTCTGGAGGAAGCGACCATGAGTGAAGTCAGCCTCGATGGAATTGAATCACTGCAAATTACCCGCGCTGACGGGAATCTGACCCTGGTGGGTGGCGGCCAGGCGCCGATCGAGATTGAATGCAGTCTCGACCCCCTAGTCAAACGTGACGGCGCACGCGCGGAAGTCACGCTGCTCGCCAGTGCCACCATTCATCTACCCGGCGGGGTTGCGCTTGAAGTCTCTGAGTGCGCCGGGCAACTCGACGTCGAAGATATATCTGCTCCCATCGTGCTGGGTCGTGTCGCGGGTAACGCCCGCGTCCGGCGCATCGGCGCGCTCACGCTTCGCAATCGAATCGCTGGCAATGCACGCCTCGAACGGGTTGGTGTGGTAGAGGGTGGCGAAATCGCGGGGACGCTACGAGTCGAGCGCGCCCGTTCGGTGTCGCTGCAGAGAGTGGCGGGCCATTTCGAGGCCGCGGAAATAGAGCTTGCTGCGGCCGTGGAAAAGATCGGCGGTCACGCCTTCGTCGAGAGAGTCGGTGGCACGCTGCGGGCCGAGTCGGTGGGCGGCCGGCTTTACGCCGAGCGAGTCGGCGAAGTCGACGTGGAAAACATCGGCGGCAAGGCCCGCATCATCGACGCGGTCGGCAACGTACGAGCGGGGAGGGTAGGGGGTCGTGCGGTGGTGCTCGGCGCCGGCGGCGACCTCAAGATGGCCACCATCGGCGGCCACGCACTGGTAAGCGGTATAGGCGGTGGCGTTGAATTGCCGGAGGTGGGCGGAGCACTCGATATGCGCGGCCCGTTTCCGGCTGGAAAGTTCTGGGGCGCCCAGTGCCGCGGGCGTATCTCGGTCGAGGTTGACGCGGCGGCGTCACTCGATGTGACTGCCATGTCGGGATGGGGCCGCGTGCGGGTGTTTGGACTCGACACCGCAAATCTTAAGCGTACCGATCGCAATCGGGTTCAAGGCACTGTGGGCGTGGACAAAGCGCGCGAGGAGCGCACGCGAATGGCGCTGGAGACGCGCCACGCCGACATCATTTTCGCGCAGGCCGGCGCTCGCGAGCGCGATTACTGCGGGCGCGGAGCACGCTACGCGCGTCACTTTGGGGCCTTCGATGAGCTGGGCGAGATTTTCGCCGAGGAATTTGGAGAAAAGATCCCCGATTTCGTGAACTCGATTCTCGGCGCGGCGGGCCAATTCGTGGCCGGCGGTGGCATGTGGTCGGGCAGCTTCATACGCAATGCGGCCGAGGAGGCGATCCGCACCGTGCGTGAAGCTATGACGGAGGCCGAGCGCGCCTTTAGTGACCTCGGCGAGAAGCTACCCCGCGACATCGCATCCAGCATCGAAGAGTTCGGCCGCCGGCTGGCGGAAATTATCCGCCTCGCGGCGCGGGAAGGGCGCGGCCGCACCCGTGCAGGACGTGACGAAGTGCGCGATCGAATTCGTGATGCCGCTGTGCAGATGCGCGACTCGATTCGCGCCGCAGTGCGCGAAGCGCGCGCGCAGGCCGCCAAAGGCGAACCCGCGCGCCAACCGTCATCGGATACGGCTTCACACACGCGGCCGTTCACGCCTGCCGCAACCCGCGCCGACATCATGGACATTCTAAACGGCGTCAAAGAGGGCAAAATCGAACCGGCGGAGGCCGACGAGATGATCGCGGCCCTGATGGAAGTGGAGCGCGCGACGGAATCTCCCCGCGACGGCCGCTAGACTCGCGTCTATTGTTGGCGTCTGGTTGGCCTCGACGCTTGGAGAGACATGCCACAAGCGCGGTCAGTCCCGAGAACCTTGCGGGGGCTTCCACGTTTCCGGTTCACCTCGCCAAGGCCAAGCGCGCCCGACTATTTTGACCTGCGGTTCCAGGGTTCAGCTTGACTGTCTGCCACAACGCGTACTAATCAGCCTAAGCCCGGAGGTCGGCGCGCGATGGTCAAGCGAACAGGCATTGTCGCCCTGCTCATGTGTCTCAGCATGGCTTCCGGGGCGGCACGCGCGCAACTTCCCCCCGACCAGATGACTTCCAAGACGCTGGGTGCTCCACAGCCACACTGGGCATTTATCCTGGACTCGGTGTTCCCCGCGCCCTCGGTCAGCAAGGTGCACATCGTCGACCTCGATTCGAAGAAACTGCTCGGGCAGGTCAACGGCGGCTACTACAGCAACTTCGAGTACTCGCCCGGCCATCGCGAGATGTATACGGTCGATACTTTCTATTCGCGCGCCTGGCACGGGACGCGCATTGATGAGGTTACGATCTTCGATGCGAGCACGCTGGTCTACAAAAGTGAGATTCACATCCCGCCGAAACGAATCCTGATCGTTCCCAAGATCAACACCACCGGCCTCACTCCCGACGGCCGGTTTCTGCTGGTCGCAAATCTGACCCCGTCCACCTCGGTCAGCGTGGTGGATCTCAAGGCGCGCAAGTTCGTCGATGAAATTGAAACTGGCGGCTGCGTGCAGGTGCTAATCGCGGGCAACCGCAAATTCGCGTCTATGTGCCCCGATGGGTCGCTGCTTATGGTCCACCTTGACGAGTCGGGCAAGGCCGCAAGCCGCAAGCAATCGAAACCATTCTTCGATCCCAATAAGGATCCGGTATTCGATCAGCCAGTAGTGGTGGGCACGACCGCGTACTTCGATTCCTACGATGGCAACCTCTACCCCGTGGATTTGTCGGGCGATACTGCCCAGGGCGAAAACGAGTGGCCGCTTACCACCGAGGAAGATCGCAAGGCGCACTGGCGTCCGGGTGGATGGCTCTCGATCGCCGCGAGTGAGAAAGGCGACCAGCTATACGTGCTCATGCATCAGGGCGGCAAGTGGACCCACAAAGAGCCGGGCAAGGAAGTATGGGTCTTCGACAGTGCACGCAAGACCCGGGTCGGCCGTATCGCGCTCAAGACCGAGGGCAATTCGATTCGTGTGAGCCGGGGGCCCAATCCCATACTCGAGAGTCTTGCGCTCATCCAAAGCCAGATCGAAATTTATACGGCACCCGAGGGCAAGTACCTGGGCGTGTTTAAGGACATCGGCACGTCCTTCCTGGTATCCGGTCCTTAACCAGTGATGAATTTCGATCCGACCATTGTCGCTATTACGTGCGCCACCAGCGCCGCCATTTTCCTCGGCTCGGCGGCGCTCAAGTTCTCTCAGCCGACGGAATTTCGGGCCGCGGTCGAGAGCTATCGGATGGTGCCCGAGGTGATGGCGGTCGCGCTTGAGTGGATCATTCCAGCACTGGAGCTGGCGGGCGCGATTGGATTAGTGGTGGCCGCGACGCGTGGCGCTGCCGCGCTCCTGCTCCTTTCCCTGATCGCGGCGTTCACCGGTGCGATCGTGCTCAACCTGGCGCGCGGCCGGCGCGAGCTCGATTGCGGATGCTTCGGACCACTGCTGCGTCAGCCGCTCAGCCTATGGCTGGTCGCGCGCAACGTCCTGCTCGCGCTGTTGGTGCTCGCCGCTTTGACCCCCGTCGACCAGCGCCCCCTGGCGTCCCTCGACTATCTGACCATCGCCGCCGCAGCGGCCGCGCTAGTGATTCTTTACGGAGCGGCGAATTACCTGCTTGCGACGGCGCCAAAGATCGCGAGTTTGAGAACGGGCGATGCATGACGCGCTTGCGATCTCGCAGATGGTGCTGTGGATCGTCGTGGTCATCCTGGCGGCGACGGTGCTGGCGCTCGCCCGACAGATTGGAGTGTTGCACGAAAGAATCGCGCCGATGGGCGCGCTCACGATCGACAAGGGACCGAAGGTCGGCGATGCCGCGCCCATCTTCGATCTCCACGCGCTGAATGCGAGCCCGGTGACCATTGGTGGCCCGAGCGCCAACGGTCTCAGCACCATGCTGATGTTCGTGTCCCCGACCTGTCCAGTATGCAAGAAGCTGTTGCCGATCGTGAGGTCGATAGCGGCGAGCGAGACCGGGTGGCTGCGCGTGGTCTTCACCAGCGACGGCGAGGAACCCGAGCAGCAAGTGTTTGTCCGCCGCCATCGGCTTGAATCCTTTCCGATGGTGCTATCGCGTGAACTCGGAACGACCTACCGGGTGAGTAAGCTTCCTTACGCGGTGCTGATCGACGAGGAAGGACGTATCCGCGCCAAGGGCCTCGTTAACACTCGCGAGCACCTTGAGAGCATAATCGAGGCCAAGCGAATGGGAGTCGCGTCCATTCAGGATTACCTACGGGCCCGGCCCGAACCTGCGGCGGCTCCTAACCGGGCGCGAGACCGAAACCACGATGGATAAGATAGTGGAAGGGCTGACCCGCGTGGTCGCGCAACGCTCCTCGCGCCGCAGCTTCATCGCACGCCTGGGCAGGCTCATCGCGGGTGGAATGATCATTCCGCTCCTGCCGGTGGATCGCGCCGTCGCGCAGACCGCGGCTGGGTCGCCCGGGGCGCGGGCTACGCCCAAGCCCAATCTCAACGACGATCTCACCTGCGACTATTGGAAATACTGCGCGATCGATGGCTACTTGTGCAGCTGCTGCGGTGGCGGTTCGCACGATTGCCCGCCGGGGGCGACGCCATCTCCGACTTCGTGGGTTGGCACCTGCCGGCATCCGGCGGACGGCAAAGACTACATCGTCAGCTACCGCGACTGCTGCGGAAAGAACCCCTGCGGACGCTGTCTGTGTGCCAACACCGTCGGCGAGATGCCTCTGTACCGGACCCAACTCAACAGCGACCTCATCTGGTGTTTCGGCGCTCCAACGATGGTCTATCACTGCTCGACCGCCGAAATCGTCGGAGTCAAGTGACGCGTTGCGCGCCGGATCACTCCTGGTAGCCTGGGTGTTCCCGCTGCTGACGGTTGCTCGGGCGGGTGCTCAGGCACCGCCCGCGTTCCAGTTGCGCTGCGCCGTGTGTCATCAGGCGACCGGGAGTGGGGTTCCCGGAATATATCCGCCGCTCAAGGATACGATTGGTGAATACGTCCGGCTTCCAGAGGGACGGACTTTCCTGATTCACCTGCTGCTCTTCGGAATGAACGGCGCGATCAAATCGCGCGGTTCGGTCTATGAGGGATTTATGCCGCCGGCCACTGATTTGAGTGACAGCGATTTGGCGGAGGCCATCAACTACGTGCTCGGAACCCTCAACGCTGCCACCGTTCCCCACGATTTCCAACCATTCACAGCGATGGAATTCAAGACGGCTCGCGCCAGCCCGCTGACGGCTACCGATGTCTTCAACGAACGTGAAAAACTGATCACGTTTCTTGACAAAGGCGTAACTGCGAGTTCGGGCCATCGATGATCGCACGCTTTCTCGGCGCGCTTATGATGCTGCTGCTGTTCGCGGCGGCAACGCCGGCGGGCGCCCAGTCGCCGCAGAACTTATACACCTTGAACTGCTGGGGTTGTCACCGCGCCAACGGCGAAGGCGTCGCGGGTTCCGCGCCGCCGCTAATCAACGCGGCGGATTTTCTCAAAGTACCGGGAGGACGCGAATATCTGATTCGGGTTCCCGGAGTCTCCCAATCGATGCTGGACGACGCCGACACGGCGCTGGTGATGAACTGGATTCTCGAAGCCTTCAGCAAAGGGCGGGTTCCGGCCGATTTCCAGCCCTTCACCGCAGCCGAAATTCACCACGCGCGCGCCGAACCGCATCTGTTCGATATCACCGAAGTCCGTACCCAACTGTTAAGAAAGATGGTCGCGATGAAGATTAGATCTTCCCCGGTGGATGCGACCGCGCACGCGGGGCCGAATTCCGGAGCTACGCTGCCGATCGAGGAGTGAACAGCGCCCCGCAGATGTTTGTGGCCGCAGCCATGATCTGTTCGACGACCCCTTGCTCACGCGCCTGGGCGCCGATCGCCAATCCTTCATCATGAGGAAGAGCATGACCGGAAAGAGATCCAGGTTCTGAATGCCCGAACTGGAAGGCCCGAACGAGACCGTTCAACGTCTTCTCCACTGATTCGGGAGACGAGTATTAACGGCGCGACTAGAATCGTGCAGAGGTGTCGGTGCGGCTGGCAATCAGTCGAGCCACGCCTGGTGAAGCGGCCCGTTAACCGTTTCGCAAATGAGATCGATCGCGATGTAACGCCGGTCGCTTCGACCGGGAGCTGTTCTGCCGCAACTCGTTGAACATCAGTTGACACAGATGCTCGACCGCCTTGGCGAACAAATCCTCGTTTGGTCGGAAAGTGGTAGAGCTGAGCTCCGCGCGACAATCTCACGCGCGGCGATCTCCGAGCCAGTGCTGTTAGTGTACCCGCATTCGATAACACGCAGGATCGCGGGCTCGAGCAGACGCCGCCTGGTCTCGCGCTCTTCTCACCCTGCTTCAGCGCGATTTGCAGGTGGTACGCAGACGCGAAGCACCCATGATCGAACCGAATGCTGGCAAGAGACCAACCGCAGAGAGCATTGTCCGTTGGTACAACGCTCGGATCAGGGCGCGCTGCAGAAACACAACAAAGGTGACCTGTGCGCTTAAGCGGATCGAAAAAAGATGTAAGGAAGATCGTAGCCGAACGCACTGGGTCCGACCGATTTGAGAGCGAGTGGAGTCCTGAGCAACGGAGAGGCCGGCAGGGCCAGGACCGTGACACGCAGTCCGGGCCTCAGGATGTCGGTGCTGACCGGAGTGCCGGATTCGGTCTCGGCCAGAGTAATGAGGTCAGGAACGGTTAAGACGACCTCATCGTCAAGTTTTACAATCAGATACTCATTCTTGAACGCGATTTCGGCTCGATGACCGCGGTCCTCGTCCACGCCTTCCACGCGCACGGTTCCCCAGTCGTGGCCGGCGCGGAACCGCCGTTCCACGTCGACTACCTTGCCCACTAGGAGCGTTCTCCCATTGGCGGCATCGATGATCGCGCGGATAGGATCCGTGGCGCTCGCCCTCGCGGATTCCACGGCGCGCCCGATTCGCAGCGCGAGCGAGATGGAGCCGCGCACCAATGTGCGGCTTAAGGACTCCTGATCGAAAACCGCGGTCAGATAGATCAACCCGCCTTCTTCCGTACACATTTTGCGGACCGCGCGCTCAAACTGGATTCCCGGTGGCTCGGTTGATGAGCCGGCAGGTTCCGGGTGGTTGATTGGCGGAAGGGAGAGAACACCCCGGTCGCTGCTAAGCGCGTGGGGTAGACCGCGCGTGGTTCCGTAGATCGAAAAGGTCGTCATCTGCAGCTCCGGAAACGCGCGGCCCATTCCGTCGCCGTCCAGCAGTGGCAATCCGGCTTGAGCCGCAGCCAGTAGCGGAAAGATGCACTGCAAGCCACCGATCTCGCCGGCGAAGAATGCCGTCAAAGGCCCCTTGATCGCCGGGGTGACCGCAGCAAGGCCCGCGCGCAACGCGATCAGACTCGGCGGCTTCTCCAACGCTACCAGGGTAGCGCCTACCGCGGCCGGGCTGATGGCGAAGGAGCCGGGGTCCATTTCATCGACATCGATGACCCGAACCGCCGTCTCCTCGCTTAGCAGGCGCCGCGCGACCAGTTGACCATAGTAGGAATTGCCACCCCCGCCGCATCCGAGCACCGCCGACCCCAGGGCCAGGGCCGATACATCGGACCTGCGAATCGCGTAGCTCATTGTGCCTGGTCCTCGATATCGCCGACGGCTCGCGCCCGAACCCGAATCGCGTCGCTGGCCAGGTAGGAAAACGCGGCATCTTCGAGCTCGACCGTGGTCACCGTGTCCGGCGCCGCACCGGCTTCGGCGGCGCGCCTATGCGCTTCACGTTCGGCGCGCGCGAGAGCCTCCGGGCGCGAAATGGCAGTGGAGGAAAATGTCAGGTCGGCTTCTCCGCCGACTTGCGCCATCGCGGCTCCATACGCGTTGGCGACATCAGCACGCTCCGGGCACAACACTTCCCGGCCGAGGTCACGCAGCAACACCTCAATGAGCGGAGCGCCTCCTCCCACCAGGATGATCGGAAGGTTGCGCCCGGCGCGCTCAAAATTCTCCAGCAA
>Ga0126378_10002649_pt1 | contig 13299 bp, 7 predicted proteins | sample PanSoiMetPlot_23_FD_92587 | JGI IMG/M metagenome (GOLD analysis project Ga0126378, IMG submission 92587) | Tropical forest soil microbial communities from Panama - MetaG Plot_23 | ecosystem: Environmental > Terrestrial > Soil > Tropical forest > Bulk soil | place: Panama | collected 2016-02-17
ACCGACCACCGAAACTGCCAGACTTCGGGACCTCGCTTGCGTTTGAGTCTCTCCATACAACCATGTTGCATGTCTCCTCCTGCACCGCTGTTGCGGAGCAGAAAAATCTTCCAACATCCCACGTGGGGCTAGGGCGAAAACGGGGTAGTCAATTGCTTTGCGGCCGGCAGTAACCTCGGTCAATACATCCAGTGCCAAACGCAACAAGTATTTGGCCAAACCCAGCGAAATCGATGTAGCGTATCGCCATCTTGTCTTGCCCTGCCTTGCGTCGATTTTCGAAGAACCACAAACTGACAAGTCGACCTAGGTTCTCGCGCCGTCAGAGTGGCGCGAAATGAGTCTCCGGTCCGAATTGCGATTTCTCTGAGCTACGTGAAATTGACTGCGCCTGCGGTAACCACAGGATGTGAGCCCCGTCACAGAGTTCCGAGGTACCCGGGTGGTTAGCTGGTAATTAGGGAATTGGGTCCGTTGCGGGTCAAGCAGTCGTTCGGAGATCAGCAGCCCCGTTGTATGGGCAGTGCCAGAAAGACTAGACTATCTATGGTGAAGTGGACCGGCAAGCTCGCCGTTTTGGTTGCGGTGATGTCCGTTTGGGCGTCGCCGTTAATGGCCTGTATGGTGCCGGACGCTCTTCTGACAGATGAAGAGCGTGAATGCTGCAAGAGCATGAACAATGATTGTGGCCGGATGGAGATGCCGGCATCGCATTCATGCTGTAAGGTCGTAACACGGCAGATTGACTCTTACCTGGTCAATTCGCGGTTTCCAACCCTCCATCCCGCGCCAGCAGTGACGCTGTTCATCGCCGAGGAGGTGAATCCCTCTAGCGCGAACGCTACGCTGGCGAGCTCTCCATTTCACGGTCACTCACCTCCGGTGTCTCCTCCCGACACCATCTGCATCCTGAGAATCTAGCTCTCCTTACTTCTTCCAACGGGGCGCACAGGTGTGCCCTGCCGACCCATTTCTGCCATTGGAGGAAAAATGAAAGTGTCCAGCTTATTGACGGCTATTGTGTCCGCGCTCGCTCTTGGCCGGTCGCCGTTTCTTGGCGCCCAAGCACAAATGCAGCACACCGCTTCGGGTGCCACGTCCTTAGCCAGTCTGATCGAAGAAGCCGAGGCCAAGAACCCGCAAATTCTTGCGGCAAACCATGCCTACAAAGCTGCGGCCAATGCCCCGAAACGTGCATCCGCTCTGCCGGATACTCAGCTCACGGTCCAGCAACTGTCTGTGGGAAGCCCGCTGCCGTTTGCCGGATACACCAACAGCGATTTCGCCTACATCGGCATCGGCGCGTCACAGGAGTTCCCCTATCCAGGAAAAAGAAAACTGAGGGCTCAGGCCGCGGAATGGGAGGCTGACTCGCTTAAAGCGCAGGCGGAGTCCAGCTCTCGTGATGTCGTTGAACGACTGAAAGCGTCTTATTTTCAGCTGTCCTATGTACAGCAGGCGATCATGGTGTTTCAGCATCATGATCAGGTTCTTGGCGAGATGCAGCAAATCGCCGAATCACGCTATCGCGTCGGCCAAGGGAACCAGCAAGAAGTGCTGAAGGCCCAGCTGCAGCACACCAAGATCCTGCAGGAGATCACGATGAGCCGCCGGGACGAGGGACAGCTCCAGTCACGGCTCAAACAGTTGCTGGACCGTCCTCAAGATTCAGCCGACATCGTTGCCGAACCGCTCACGGAGAAACCAGTTGCTTACTCCTCTTCTCAGTTGCTTCAGCTGGCACAGCAGCAGAATCCGAATATTCGGCAGCAGCAATCTATGGTCAGCCAGGCGCAATCCCAGGTAGCACTGGCCCACAAGGAATTCCGTCCTGATTTCAACTTTCAATACATGTATGAGAACAACGATCCCAAGTTTCGCGATTACTACGTGTGGACTTTCGGCATGACTCTTCCGAATCGAGGACGACGCCGGGCTGAATTGGCGGAAGCGCAGGAGAAAGAGGAGAAAGCGACGCAGGAATTGCGCGCCGAGACGCAACGTCAATTGTCGGAAATACAGCAGCAGTTCGTTTTCGCGCAGACCTCTTCCGAGCAGTTGAAGATCTACAAAGAGGGATTGATTCCGCAGGCTGCGGCGAGTTTCAGATCGGCATTGGCTGCGTATCAGGCGAATCGTCAGGACTTTCAGACATTGCTCTCCTCATTCCTCGATGCGCTGGACTTGGATCTCCAATACCAGCGAGAACTCGCCGATCATGAGATAGCTCTGGCGAAGCTTGAGGCGTTGACGGGGGTGACGTTGCCATGAATGACAGAGGCAATCGCAATTACAAAAATGCGTTTACCCTCGCTTTGCTGGTAAACGTTGTGCTGCTCGCGATTCTGGGACTTTGGTGGTGGCGGTCCCAGGTGCACACGCCCGAGGGTCTTCCGCCCGCTTCGTCTAACCAAGCCAGTAATACCGCGCAGCCAGTTGCCAGCCCCAGCGCGAGCGTAGCGCCAGAGACGGTGCTCGCTCCAGTCCAGTTAACACCGCAGCGGATGCAAAGCATTGGGGTAAAGATCGGCGCTGCAGAATTCAAGCAGGTCGAGGCTGACCTGCGGGTCACCGGCACGGTCGAAGCCGACGAGCGCCGAATTGCATATGTGCAGACTCGATTCCCCGGATGGATTCGCACGGTGTATGCCGATGCGACTTATCAGTACATCCGAAAAGGACAGCCCTTATTTACGATCTACAGTCCTGATCTTGTAACCACACAACAGGAATACTTACTTGCCAGGAAAAACGCCGACTCCTTAAAAACCAGCACGGTAGGCAGTGTGGCGACAGGCGCCCAAACGCTTCTCTCAGCCGCCCGAGACCGTCTTGCACAATGGCAAGTGCCAGCCAGCGAAATTGAAAAGCTGGAAGCCACCGGCCAGGTCATTACCGATGTCACGTTCGAGTCGCCGGTCTCCGGGTACATCACCGAGAAAAATGCATTGCCTAATATGTACGTCCAGCCGGAAATCCGTCTGTACACGGTTGCGGATCTTTCCACTGTCTGGGTGAACGCCCAGGTGTTCCAGACAGACCTGGGCAAGATCAGGCCAGGGAACCCCGCTGAAGTCACCGTTGATGCTTATCCAGGAAGCACATTTCGAGGACGAGTCGATTCCATCCTCCCACAAGTGGACGTCAACACTCGCACCGCTCGCGTGCGTCTTGTGTTTTCGAACGCCGGCCTCAAGCTGAAACCGGGAATGTACGTCAACGTGCTGTTGAAAATTCCTCTTGGCCGGCAGTTGGCGGTTCCCTCGTCGTCTATTTTCCATTCGGGCACCCGCCAGCTGGTCTTTGTCAGCCATGGAGATGGCCAGTTTGAACCGCGCGAGGTTCAGACGGGATTGCAGGTTGGAGAACAGGTCATCGTCACCAAGGGAGTTCGGGCTGGTGATCCAATTGTCACGTCAGCCAATTTCTTGATCGATTCAGAAAGTCAGCTGCAGGCTGCGGCGGGAGCTTACGTTCCTCCTCCGCCAGGCGCAGGCGGCGCTGCGGCAATGAACGCTCCGGGAGTAAATGTCGAAATAACGACTGAGCCAACCCCACCACGCAAAGGCAGCAATGTTTTCCGGGTAAAGCTTAGCGATAACAGCGGCGCGCCCATCACAGCGGCGCAGGTCATCGTTACCTTCTACATGCCAGCTATGCCGGCAATGGGCATGGCCGCCATGAAGACTACCGTCAATTGTTCCGATAAGGGCGGCGGCCTCTATGAGGGCACGGGAGAACTGGGTTCTGGCGGCACCTGGCAAGTCACGGTGACCGTCCAGCAGAATGGGCGCACCATTGCAACCAAGCAATTGACCGTCAATGCGACAGGAGGCATGTAACCCATGATCTCCCGAATCATTGAGTGGTGTGCACACAATCGCTTCCTGGTCTTTACCGGCACCCTGGCCGTGGTGCTCTGGGGAATCTGGTCGATCGGAAACATTCCGCTCGACGCGCTGCCCGATATTTCCGACGTGCAGGTGATCATCCACACAAATTGGGAAGGGCAGCCACCTAATATCATTGAAGACCAGGTCACCTACCCGATTGTGACCGCGCTTCTCGCCGCCCCGCGAGTGAAAGCCGTGCGCGGGCAAACGATGTTCAACGACTCTTACGTGTTCGTCATCTTTGAAGACGGCACGGACATGTATTGGGCGCGATCACGAGTCCTGGAGTACATGCAGCAGATCAGCGGACGACTTCCACAGGAAGTCCATCCCATGATCGGTCCGGACGCTACCGGCGCCGGCTGGATTTACGAATACGCGCTCGTAGACCGCTCACACAATTACAGCCAGGCCGATCTGCGCAGCCTGCAGGACTGGCACTTGCGGTATGACTTGGAAACTGTCCCCGGCGTGGCAGAGGTGGCTACGATCGGCGGTTTCGTGCGCCAGTATCAGGTAAAGCTGGATCCGAACAAGCTTCTGGCATACGGTATACCACTCTCTCTAGTGATTGACCGGGTCAAGTCCAGCACGAATGAGGTAGGTGGGCGCGTCATGGAGCTTTCAGGCACGCGTTACATGATTCGCGGCCTTGGTTATCTGCGCTCGCTATCCGATCTTGAGAACGTCCCCCTCACCGCAAAGAATGGCACTCCCGTCCTGTTAAAGGACGTAGGGAGTGTTTCCTTCGGCCCCGACATTCGCGAAGGTGTTGCCGAATGGCAGGGAGAAGGGGAGACCGTGGGCGGCATTGTCATCATGCGCTACGGGCTGAACGCGCTCAACGTGATCAATGGCGTCAAGAAGAAGCTCGCCGAAATTCAACCAACGCTGCCCCCTGGAGTTGAGGTGGTTTCTGCCTACGACCGCGCCCCTCTGATTCAAGAATCGATCCACACCTTGCAGCGTGATCTGTTGCTCGAAGCAGCTATCGTAAGTGTGGTCTGCCTGGTGTTTCTGTTCCACTTCCGATCCGCGTTGATTCCGATCATCAGCCTGCCTATCGCGGTGATTGGGTCGTTCATACCCATGTATTACCTGCGTGTCAGTTCGAACATCATGTCGTTGGGTGGCCTCGCTCTAGCCATCGGCGTGCTGGTGGACGCAGCCATTGTCATGGTTGAGAACGGTTACAAGCACCTCTCCGAGCGTGCCTCAGTTGGTCCCCCGGTTGAGGAACCGGAGCGCCGCCGCATCCTCATCGACGCTGCGAAGCAGGTTGGACCAGCCCTGTTTTTCTCCCTGATAATCATCGTGGTGTCGTTTCTCCCTGTGTTTCTGCTTGAGGCCCAGGAAGGAAGGATGTTTCGCCCGCTGGCTTGGACAAAAACATTGTCCGTATCTTTTTCATCGTTGTTGGCTATCGCCCTGGTGCCCGTCCTGATGGTTCTGTTCATCAGGGGAAAACTGCATCCGGAGTCACGCAATCCGTTTGCGACCGCTACAAAGGCGTTGTATTTGCCGGTACTGCGGCTGTGCCTGCGATATCGCAAGACGACGCTGCTGGTCAATCTCCTCTTCCTGGCAATCACCTTCCCTCTGGCGTGGAAGCTGGGCAGCCAGTTCATGCCGGCGCTTTATGAAGGATCCTCTTTATATATGCCCACCGCTCTGCCGGGAATTTCAATCACGCAAGCCACGCAACTACTCCAGGAGCAGGACCGGATCATCCGTTCATTTCCAGAAGTCGAGACCGTGTTTGGCGCAGTCGGGCGCTCGGATAGCTCTACCGACAATGCTCCTCTCGACATGTACGACACCACAATCATGCTGAAGCCGCGCGAGCAATGGCGCGCCGGCATGACGTACGAAAAACTGATTCAGGAGATGGACCAGAAACTTCAATTTCCCGGTCTATCGAACACTTGGACGATGCCTGTCGAGAACCGTTTGGATATGGCATTAACGGGCATCAAAACCCCGGTGGGAATGAAGATCCAGGGACCGTCGCTGGAAGGCATTCAAGAGACGGGTGCTCGAATTCAGCAGATTCTCTCAGGTCTGCCGCAAGTAAGGTCCCTGTTTGCCGAACGTGTTTCACAGGGGTTCTACCTCAACGTGGAAGTAAATCGGCCGGAAGCAGCGAGGTACGGACTCACTGTAGCCGACATTCAACAGGCGGTTTCTTCGGGCATTGGCGGGATGAACGTCACCGAGAATGTTGAAGGCCGTGAGCGATATCCCGTGAACGTTCGTTACGAGCGTGATTTCCGCGACGACGTAGAATCGCTGAAAAGAGTGCTGATAGCCACAGCCTCGGGCTCACAAATACCTATCGAGCAGGTGGCAAAGATCTCCTTTTCGCGTGGGCCGGCGATGATCCGTGACGAAGACGGTCAGCTCACCGGCTACGTCTACATCGATCTGAACACGAAAGATTACGGCGGCTTTGTCAACCAAGCATCGAAATTGCTACGAGAACAGCTGAAACTCCAGCCCGGCTACAGCTTCCACTGGTCTGGAGAATACGAGTTTGAACTGCGGGCCAAAGAGCGACTCAAGATCATCTTGCCGATCGTGTTTGCGGCGATATTTTTCCTGCTTTATTTGGTATTCCACTCGGTCGGGGAAGCACTGGTGTTGATTTTTCCAACGTTCTACGCCATGACCGGCGGCCTGCTGCTTCAGTGGCTGATGGGCTACAACTTCAGCGTCGCCGTTTGGGTTGGCTACATCGCTTTGTTCGGTATCGCCGTCGAGACCGGCGTTGTAATGGTGATCTATCTGCATGAGGCCCTCGATCGGCGTCTTGACCGTGGCGGAGTGCTTACGGCAGAGGACATTCGGGATGCCGCCACCGAGGGTGCCGTTCAACGGTTACGGCCCAAACTCATGACCGTTACTGCCGTACTCGCGAGCCTCATACCAATCCTTTGGGAAACCGGCATCGGCTCCGATGTGATGAAACCGATCGCTGCTCCGATCGTAGGCGGGATGATCACATCCACCATTCACGTATTAATCCTTGTTCCAGTGTTCTTCGTAATGATGAAGGAGAGGGCGCTACGCCGAAACCACCTGCAAAAGAAAGAGGAATTGACAACGACTTAACGACGAATGCTGTCAAATTTTGGTCCAATTATGGTCCATTTGTTTGTCCCAAGAGTGCCTTTACACGGCTTTGGAGGGCCATCCGTGTCGCGTAGTTTCAATCAGTTACACTTCCTTTTACTGTCACGGCAGAGGTCGCGAGTTCGAGTCTCGTCGTCCCCGCCAGCTTTTTCAAGAACTTACCGGAAGTGCGCCATTTTCGCCCGGGCACAAAAAGGCACAAAATAGGTACACGTAACGAAGCTTGTCGAGGTAGGGCTTACGTTTCTTGCGTTTTTTCTGGGAACAAAAGCGCGACAACAGCGTCCTGCGCACTGCGTTTCTCAGTCGTGTCTGCCTGTGTATATGTGTCGAGCCTGACGCGAATTGTCGAATGGCGCAGAAGCTCTTGCATGATTTTCAGCTCGGCACCAGTAGATCGAAGCAGCGAGGAATAGGTGTGGCGAAACGTGTGCCAGCCGATTCGCTTCATGATGCCGAGTTTTCGCGCAACGGGAAGGATATGGCGCCGCATGATCTGTTGCGCCAAGTAGGGCCGGCGACCTTGATTTTGGGAGCTGGCAAACACCCAACTCTCTGACGACTTGTACGGCGTCCGGTGCTGCCATTCGCGCAGGGCCTCAACTAGATCGTCGTGAATAGGGACGGGTTTCTGGGAACTTTCCGTCTTGCAAGCACCAATGACGCGATCCACGATAGAGCGCATGACGTGTAGTTGCTTGTTCTCCTAGTCCATATCTTTCCATTTAAGGGCAAACAGTTCGCTCCTTCGCAGGCCAGTGGTGACGGCCAACTTAGCCAACACATCCCGGTACCAGACAGTTCTTGTTTGACCAAGATCAAATGCCGTGTTCCGATGGGACTCGTGAAGCGCAAAGCCACGCTCCCCGTTGACCTGATCCTGCCAGATGTGGTCCGGTCCCTCGGGCACAATCCTAATCTGGTGATCGAAGCTCCTCCTGGCGCGGGCAAGACGACGCGTGTTCCGCCAGCTCTGCTTAAGCAGCTTCAGGGGGAGATAGTCGTGCTCGAGCCACGGCGGATCGCAGCTCGTCTGGCGGCACGCCGTGTGGCATTTGAAATGAGTGAACCCGTGGGACAGACTATCGGGTATCAGGTGCGGTTTGAAGGGATGGGTGGTCCGCGTACTCGTCTGCGATATGTGACCGAAGGTGTCCTGACACGGCGGCTGATGTCCAATCCAGATCTTCGAGGCGTGGATGCGGTCGTTCTGGACGAGTTTCATGAACGTCACCTGGACAGTGATCTTGCGCTTGCATTACTGAAACGGTTGCAGCAGACACGACCTGATTTGCGCATCGTGGTGATGTCAGCAACGCTCGACGGAGGCCAGGTAGCGGAATATCTTCACGGTTGCCCGATTGCGCGCGCCGAGGGTAGATCGTTCGATCTCACCATCGACCATCTTCCGTATTCGCCTGAACCGCTTCACGCACAGGTACAGAGTGCGGTCGAACTGCTCGTCCGAGACGACCATGCCGGGCACGTACTGGTCTTTCTGCCCGGAGCTGCGGAGATTCGCAGTGCCATGCGCCATTGCGAAGGAATCGCGCAGCAGGCAGGTTTAGTGATTTTACCTTTGCATGGAGACCTCTCTCCTGACGAGCAGGACCGGGCGGTTGCTCCGAGTTCGCGGCGCAAGTTGATTCTTGCCACCAACGTCGCCGAGAGCTCGGTCACCGTTGAGGGCGTTACGGCCGTGGTCGATAGTGGCTTAGCGCGGTTCGCAAGCTATTCTCCCTGGACCGGGCTGCCGACGCTTCAGGTCAGCCGCATCAGTAAAGCGTCGGCTGCCCAACGTGCCGGACGTGCCGGACGCACCGGCCCCGGGCGCGTACTGCGACTGTATCCGGAACAGGATTACCATCAGCGCCCCGATCACGATACCCCCGCGATTGTGCGCAGCGATTTGTCGCAACTGGGTTTGACATTGCGGGCCGCGAACATCGCTCATTTCAAAGACGTTGATTGGCTGACGGATCCGCCCGCAAGTGCTATGCACAGCGCCGAAGTGCTGCTCGACTGCCTGGGAGCGACCGGTGAGACGGCAAGGGAGTTGGTGCGTTATCCGTTGCCTCCGAGGCTTGCGTGCATTCTGCACGAGTCGCTAGCGCGTGGAGTCGGAGAACAAGGATGCATTGCAGCCGCGCTGCTGGGAGCCGGGTTACGCACGCCCGGCGAGAGCAACGATCTGCTGGCAGCTATCGAAGCGGAGCATGATCCTCGGTTGCGGCAACACATTCAGCAACTCCGCCGTATCGCGCGCCCGCCCAGACAGCCACGCCGTTATGATGACAACGCTGTGCTCATGTCCGTGCTCGCTGGTTTTCCCGACCGTGTTGCCCGGCGCAAAACCAACAACCAGGTGACGCTTTCCACCGGGGTATCAGCGGAATTGACAGGCGAACTCCCGGTGTACGAGTTCATGGTCGCCGTCGATGCCGAGGATCGCAAGGACAAACCCCTGCCGCTCATCCGTATGACTTCACGTATCGAAGCGGAGTGGCTGGTCGATCTTTTCCCCGCTCACGTTCGCGAGCAATCGGACGCGGTTTGGAACCAGGCGAGCCAACGCGTCGAGGGCGTCAGCGCCCTGCTCTATGACGAATTGGTTATCCAGGAATCGCGTAGTGCGGCGCCTGATCCCCAAGCCGCCGCCGCGTTGCTTGCGCGCAAGGCTTTGGAGGCCGGTATTGAGAGTTTTGTCGACCCTGGCGACCTCGCGCACTTGATGGCCCGGGTGGAGTTTGCCGGAGTCGGTCGCCCTGACGTGGCGCAGGCGCTTCGTTCCTTGTGTACCGGGCTGCGCAGCTTCGCGGAATTGAAAACCGCCGCCAGGGACCTGATCCCGATGCTCGAGCGAAGCCTGAACGGGCAACATCTACGCGAAATCGCTCCTACGCACATTCGGCTGCACGGCGGACGACGGACCAAAATCCACTACGAACCTGGCAAGCCGCCGTGGATTGCTTCTCCTCTGCAAGACTTCTTCGGCATGCGTGATACTCCACGGGTCGGGGTAGCGCAGACCCCGGTCGTGATCCATCTGCTCGCCCCTAATCAGAGACCGGTGCAGACCACGACTGATCTCGCCGGCTTCTGGAAGAGATTGTATCCGCAAGTGCGCCGCGAATTGATGCGTCGCTATCCAAAGCATGCATGGCCGGAGAATCCGTGACGATCAGTCGAGACTCGCTATGTCATGGATCAGAAACGTTAACAGGCGATTACACTCACAACCGGATCATTGCAGTGATTTTTCACGTTTGTTAGTCGTTGCTTCCAGTCTCTGCCGCGGTCGCTACAGGGAGCGCAGAAACGCAACCAGATCGATCTTCTGCTGCTCGGCCAATCCGAGGTTGAAACGCTGGTTATAAAAGTTCACTACGTCCAGCAGCGTGGTGCCCGATCCGTTATGGAAGTAGGGCGCGCGTGCCGCGAGTCCGCGGAGGATCGGTCCTTTGGTTTTGCCGATATCGGCGCACTTGCCGGAGATCAGGGCGCGGCCAGGATCGGTGACGCGAAACGTCTGTCCCGTCGTCTTGCACACGATGGTGTAGACCGGCAATCCCCGGGTATCCAGGGACGAGAGCGCAGGGAAATCCGTGATGCCGATATTGAGTGGTACCGAGAGTGAGTGGTTGCCGGAGTTCGGCGTGTCATGGCACGTGCCGCAGAAGCCCATGACCACCGGCTGGTTCAAAACATCGTTGATCCCGGCGACGCCCGTGATGGGAATCACCAGCGTGTTGAAGAGCTTCTCTCCGCGCGCCACCGACTCACGCGCCTCACGATCGGGCGTACCCGAAGGCAGGCTGGCCCAGCTGTCAAAAATGTTGAAGATGTTGGAATCGAAAGGTGCATTGGTTGGATTGCCGCCCAGTGGATCGTTGATGCCGAGGAAGAACGGCTGCGTGGAAACTGCTTCCGGTCCACCGTTGGCTCCCGCCTGGTTCAACTGCCCGGCTGCATCATCGCGTGATTGTGCGGTGAACAGAGCGGTTTCGAAAGCCACAATCTCGGCTTGCTGTGACGCTGTCAGTGGAGTCGACGCCTGCGCGTGACCCTGTGTCGCGTCATTGGCTTGGGTCGCAAGGTCCTGCAGGATCGTCTGCCCCTTGGCGTTCTCCCGCCCGTCCCACATCACTGTGGCCAGGAAGTCGAGATTCGTCGAGGGCAGCGGGCGACGGAACATGGCCGGTTGCGTGAGCGTGGTCTCGCCACAATGCTGCGGATCGGTGATATGAGTAATCTCGTATTCCGCGTTGCTCGGAACAGAAAGCGAGATGCGGATTAGCCCCTTCTCCAGCAACAGACTGTAGGAGCGTCTCCGCGCTTCTTCGGTGGAAACATCTGCGCTGGGACAGTTGGCGCCGTCCACTGGGCGGAAGATTGGATCTTCCCCCTGCGTGGCCGCAAAACGCTCCTGGATATGCGGCGGAGTCACTGTCCAGGCGTCGGACGGCTGATGACAGGAGACGCAGGAGCGTCCATTGGTGCCCAGGCTCTGGAAGAAGGGGTTGGTCGTATCGATAGAACCTGTCGTGCTCACGGTGCGCACCGCGCCTGTGGGATCGGGGAAGTCCTGCAGGTTGGGATCAAAGAATCCCGCGGCCAGCGTGAAAGCAAGACCTCCGATGGAGCAGGTAGCCCAAAGCCGTCGTGATCGTAAAAACTGCAAAAACCGGGTTCGATGCATTGGTTTCCTCGCTTCCTGGACAAACCCAAAACTGACGCTCCCCAGGATTCGTCAAATGAAATTTTCCTGACCACCTTGACTCTGAATCAGGCAATCAATGCGTGCTGGCCAGCGCGACTCTTTCGGCGGCGCGGTTTTTTCGTCGTGCTGCTTCGCTCTTAGTTGTCGGCTTCGTGGATGCGGCGCTCTGCTGGGTTCCTGCTATGGCAGCACTTGTGGCCAGCTGGCCTTTGTGGACGACAGCGGCGCTTTGTCCGGAGCTCTGCGCTTTGGTGCTGGCTGTACTCGCAGGCACAGCCCCAACGTGAGCGCGTGGCTTTGCTGTCGCCAGCTTAGCCGCCTGCTTCTTTCCTACGACTGTGTTGGAATCAAAGTGGTCCGGAGCGATTTCAAACTGCGCCATTGCGTGTACCGAGAAAACTACAACCACAAGTGCAAACAACCGCCCCCGCTTTACCGATCCCGCCCGGTGTATCAGGTTCGTCATGACCCTCCTCCCGTATGTATCGCCCCTTGCGGCCCCGACTGCCCAGCCTTGAGACCGCGAAGTTCAATCGGAAAGCACAAGGAACCTCGTATCTACATGCGGAAAGCGGTGAAAAAACTGACACGGGAAAGAGGAAAATTTTCAGGCGGATGCAACAGGTCGGCTGGGTCGACCGCCATCAGACGCAAAACAGACAGATGGTCAGCCAACCCTGGGCCGGCGGCGTGACAAATGTTCCAGGGGAGCAACTTTCCACCAGATTGCCGAGCTGTTTCCTGCAGCCACGAGCGCGATCGGCAGACAGAAAGATGGGGCGTTTTTACTGGGGTTTTACAATCGCCGCAGCAAATTGTTTTGCTTTTAATACTAGGCTGCTCCAGCGCGGATCGGCATGTAAGGGTTTCAGGTCAGGTGTTTGCTCGATTTGTAAAAGGTGATTGGGGGTGAGGCCGTTGTCAATCGACTGTTGCAGCAAGGAGAAAGAAGCATTCAGATTTGCCTGCTGCGCGTTGATACAGGCGAGAGTATAAGTTGCAGCGGCTGTGATGGGTTCTCCGACGACACGCAGATTGGTTTCCTGGAGCTGTTGCGCGAGTTTGCCCGCTTCGTTATAGCGGCCCTCGTGCATCAGGATGGTTGCCAAGCCAAGACTTGTATTGAGTGTATCCGGTTGCTCCGGACCGAGCGTTTGGGTCATGCGATCTAACGATTCGCGCTCCAGCTTTTCCGCTTCATCGTGGTGTCCTTCACCATCCAGTGCGATGCCCAGTTCCGCGATTGCTTCGAGATGTAAAGGCGCTTGGCGCTCGCCGATCTCCGCTGCCTCCCGCAACAGCCTTTCCGCTTCGCTATAGCGACCTGTGTTGATCAAAAGCTGGGCCAGGCCATTCAAGGAGTCGAGGACAGCAGCGCCGCTCGGGCCTACGGCGCGGCGCCGTGTTTCGAGTGCCTCGCGATAAAGTCGTTCCGCTTCCTCGTAGCGTCCTTCTTGCCGTAGGACTTCAGCGAGGGTACTTTCGTGATTTGCGAGATCAAAATGGTCCGGTCCGAGTACTCGACGGCTGGTTTCAAGGGCATGCCGCAGGAGC
>Ga0126378_10002650_pt1 | contig 13298 bp, 8 predicted proteins | sample PanSoiMetPlot_23_FD_92587 | JGI IMG/M metagenome (GOLD analysis project Ga0126378, IMG submission 92587) | Tropical forest soil microbial communities from Panama - MetaG Plot_23 | ecosystem: Environmental > Terrestrial > Soil > Tropical forest > Bulk soil | place: Panama | collected 2016-02-17
GGGGAAAGCGGGAGAGCCCGCGGGGCGAGAAGACTGTGGAAACGCCAGGCGGGGCGACGCGGGGCCCGCCCCGGTTGGCTGGCGAGCCATGTCGGAGCGGGCAAGGCCAGAACCCGCCGGAATGAGACGGGAAAGCGGGAGAGCCCGCGGGGCGAGAAGACTGTGGAAATGCCAGGCGGGGCGACGCGGGGCCCGCCCCGGTTGGCTGGCGAGGCATGTCGGAGCGGGCAAGGCCAGAACCCGCCGGAATGAGACAGGAACCCGACGGAACGGGGCCAAAGCCCGGTCGACACGGGCCGGATCCCGCCGGAATCAGGCCAGAACCTCCGCCGGAATGACGCCGGATGCCGCCGGAATGACGCCGGATGCCTCCGGAATGAGGCCAGGAGCCGCCGGACGGGCGCCAAACCGCCGGAATGAGTCCAGGACCCGCCGGAACGGGAGAGCTGGGCGCAGCACCTGGGCTCGCGGGCGGATCCGCTAGCGGGCGAAGAAGTGCAGGCCCAGCCAGGCCCAGGCGACCAGGATCCCAACCCGGCCGGTCCGCGACCGCATCGCCCGCGAGAGCACGTCCCCGAGCGGCGGGACCGGGACCCGGCTCCTGGTCGCCAGCAGTTGCAGCACCACACCGAGGCCCAGTACGGCCAGGTAGCCCGCGATGGTGATGTCGTGGCTGTTCATCGCCTCACCAAGTACCAGCCGACCGCTAGCCAGGCGGCGAGCATGGCTGACCGGCCACCCGCGTTCGCCAGCACCGGGTCGGTGAGAGTGCTGACCGTCGGGTGCGCGTACGACGTAGTGGTGAGCGTTGGCTGTTTCAGCAGGGCGGCGAGTTCCCACAGGCACCCGGCAACGAACAGCAGACCCCACACGGCCGTCCCGGCGATCGGCAGCCGGCCCGGGACCTGACGGCGCCGCACCGGTCCCCGCCAGCCGATCATGACCACCACCGTCCCAAGCCCGATGATCGCTGCCGTGGCCGGCCAGGAATAGCGGATGAACGAGCCGACCACACCGGCGTAGGCCGCGCCGCCGGCCAGGAGCGCGGCGGCAAGGAGCACCTTCCGCCACCGCCACACCCGGCGCCTCGCTCCCGCCAGCCCGCGGGCGCCCCCCGCGGGCCCGGCCGCGCCGGAGTCAGCAACGCCCGGGCCAGCACCGCCGGGCGCAGTCACGCCGGGTGCGGGCTCGCCGGGCGCAGTCACGCCGGGTGCGGGCTCGCCGGGCGCAGTCACGCCGGGTGCGGGCTCGCCGGGCGCAGTCACGCCAGGTGCGGGCTCGCCGGGGTAAGAGACACACGGCGCGGCAACACCGGGCATGGGCTCACCCGGCACGGGCTCGCCGGGGGCGGCAATACCGGGGGCGGCAGCGCCGGGTGCGGCAACACCCGGTGCGGTCGCGGTGGCTGCAGCCGCGCCGGTCGCAGGCGGGCCTTCGTCCGTCACGGCGCCGCCGCCGTCATCGCCGGCGCGCCTGCCGGCATCCCAGGCCAGGCTGACAGCCGCGATCAGCATCAGCACGCCGTCGACGGGCTTGCCGGAGATGGCGGTGAAGAACGCGATCGCCAGCAAGATCGCCACGATTGGGTGGCGAAACCCGGCCAGCAGGGCGAACACCCGTGGCCCGGGCCGTGCCGCGGAAACCGCCGCCTCGGCGGCAGCGCCGCTACCCGCCTCGCTTCCCTCAGCCCCCCACGGCGGATGGTGCGGCGAGCGCGGCTGACGTCCTCGGCGTGATGACCCCATCGTCTGCTCTCACCCCGGGCCCACGGCGGCCGCCGGCGGCGGCGGCCCAGCACGGTGTGAGGTCATCCGCACAAGCTAGCGCCATGCTAGAGGCGCGGGAAGGCCGGGGGCCGGGCGTGGCCCGTCCGCGAGCGTCCAGGCCGTGCCAACGTATGTACGACCTGGCCGACGCCGCGCTTGATTCCCGGATGTCCGACCGGCCGCTGGACGCGGATCTGGTCGGCGCTTCCGGGCTGCTTGAGAGCTTCTCCTCCGCTGCCTTCGATGACCTCTCCTGATGCGAGAGGAAGCACCGCTTGGTGATGCGGGGGAGCACCGCCGTTGACGAACCCGCACCCGTTTAGTTCCCTGGTCACAACGACCGCGGCGGCGAGCTTGTGAGATGATGCGTTGCCTTCCCATGGTCGGCATCACATGATGGGCGAGCCACGGAGGGGCCGTGGTTCCGGTCACGTGCCGCCGCCTGGCAGGTCGCCGTCCGGCCCGTGGGTGACGAGAGGACGTTCGGGAGGCCAGATTGAGCATCATGGGCACGCGGGTCGTGCGTACCGAGGACCCGCGGCTGCTGACGGTCGGCGGCGTTTACGTCGATGACCTCCGGACGCCGGAACTGACCAGGGCGGTGCACGCGACGTTCGTGCGCAGCCCGATCGCACACGCGCTGATCAAGGCCGTGGACGCAACCGCTGCCCGCGCGCAGCCCGGGGTGATCGCGGTCTTCACCGCGGAGGACATCGGCGAGCCGCCCGGGCCGGCCGACCAGCCAACCGCCGAGCCGCTGCTGGCCGCCGAGCGGGTGCGGTATGTCGGTGAGCCGGTGGCGCTCGTGCTGACCGAGGCCAGGTACCAGGGCGAGGACGCCGCCGAACTGGTGAGCGTGGACTACGAGCCGCTGGACCCGGTGATCGACCTGGGCGCGGCGGCCACGGCGGAATCCCTGCTCTTCCCCGGCATGGAGAGCAACATCGTCGAAACGGGCACGGCGGGCGAGGCTGACGGCGCCGGCTTCGATGCCTGCGAGGTGGTGGTCGAGCGGACGATCGTGAACCAGCGGCTCGCGCCGGTTCCGCTTGAGGTGCGCTCGGCGGCCGCCGTGTGGGCTGACGGGCGGCTGACGGCCTGGTGCAGCACCCAGAACGCGCAGATGTCCCGCGCCGTGATCGCCGGACGGCTCGGGCTTGAGCCGCCCGCGGTGCGGGTCATCACTCCCGACGTGGGGGGCGGGTTCGGCGCCAAGGTCGGCATCGACCGGGACCCGATCGCCGTTGCCTGGGCCGCCCGCCACCTGAGCCGCCCGGTGCGCTGGGTAGAGAGCCGGAGCGAGAACCTCGTGGGCATGGTCCATGGCCGTGCGCAGCGGCAGACGTACAAGATCGGCGGAACCCGGGACGGGCGAGTGCTCGCCTACCACCTCGATCTCATCCAGGACTGTGGCGGCTACGCCCGGTTCGGGCCGTTCCTGGTCATGCTCACCCGGCTCATGGCCACCGGCGTGTATGACATCCCGCACGCCGGCGCCTCGTCCAAGGCCGTGCTGACCAACACCACCCCGATCTCCGCCTACCGCGGGGCCGGGCGTCCCGAGGCGACGGCCGCGATCGAGCGGGCGATGGATGACTTCGCCGCGGAGATCGGCATGGACCCGGCCGAGGTGCGCCGCAAGAACGTTGTGCCGCCCGATAAGTTCCCGCACACCACGCCGACCGGCGCCACCTACGACACGGGGGAGTATGCGGCCGCGATCGACAAGGTGCTCGATGCCGCTGGCTATGCGGGGCTGCGAGCCGAGCAGGCACGCCGCCGCGAGCGCGGGGACACCCTTCAGCTTGGCATCGGGATGTCCTGCTACGTCGAGATCACCGGGGCCGACCCGGACGCGGGCGAGACCGCGCGGCTTGTCATCGACGGCAGCGGGTCCGCGACGGTCTACACCGGCACCTCCCCGCACGGGCAGGGGCACCACACCGCGTGGGCCATGCTGGTCCAGGACGAGCTGAGCATCCCGATGGAACAGATCACCGTGGTCCACGGTGACACCGACGCGATCCCCGACGCGATCGGGACCTACGGCTCCCGGTCGCTGCAGCTCGGCGGGGCGGCCGTCTACCAGGCCGCGGTCGAGGTCAAGGAGAAGGCACGCGGGATCGCCGCGGGCATGATGGAGGCGAGCGAAGCCGACCTGGAGTTCGACGCCGGGCGTGGCGCCTGGCAGGTGCGCGGCGATCCCGCGACCGGGCTGGGCTGGGCCGATATCGCCACGCAGGCCGGGGCGGAAGGCCTGGTCGCGGACGTCAAGTTCACCGCCAGTCAGCCAACCTACCCGTTCGGCGCTCATCTCGCCGTGGCAGAGGTTGACGTGGAGACCGGCAAGGCGACTCTGGTCAGGCACGTGACAGTTGATGACGCCGGCAAGATCCTCAACCCGGTCCTTGCCGAGGGGCAGCGGCACGGCGGCATCGCCCAGGGGGTGGCGCAGGCGCTGCTCGAAGAGGTGCGCTACGACGCGGACGGCAACCCGCTCACCAGCACCCTGGCGGACTACGCGGCCATCACCGCGACCGAGCTGCCGTCGTTCGAGCTCGTGACCAGCGAGACGCCGACTACAGTGAACCCCCTTGGGGCCAAGGGCATTGGCGAGGCCGGGACGATCGGCTCGGTGCCCGCCGTGCAGAATGCGGTCATCGATGCGGTCTCCCATCTCGGTGTCCGCCACATCGACCTGCCCGCCACGCCGGAGCGTGTCTGGGCCGCGATCAACGAAGCGAGGGCTGGCCAGTGAAGGTGGCAGTGACGGTCAACGGCAGGCAGGTCGCGGCCGAGGTGGAGGACCGCATGTTGCTCGTCCACTTCCTGCGCGAGGTGGCCGACCTGACCGCGACCAACGTGGGCTGCGACACGACATCCTGCGGGGCGTGCACCGTCCTCCTTGACGGGGAGTCGGTGAAGTCCTGCACGGTGCTTGCCGCGCAGGCCGATGGCAGCGAGGTGACAACCTGTGAGGGCCTGGCTGGCGCGGACGGGCAGATGCACCCGGTGCAGCTCGCGTTCCGTGCCGAGCACGGCTTGCAGTGCGGGTTCTGCACCCCCGGCATGGTGATGGCGGCGGTGTCGCTGCTGGCCGAGAACCCCAACCCGACCGAGGAGCAGGTCCGGTCCAGCCTGGAAGGCAACCTGTGCCGGTGCACGGGCTACCACAACATCGTCCGGGCCGTGCTCGCCGCCGCTGGCGATACGCAGGCCGGCGCCCTCGCCGAGGTCGCCAGCGCAGTCAGTGGGAAGGACGCGCCGTGATCCCCGCTCCGTTCGAGTACCGGCGGGCCAGCACCGCCGAGGAGGCGCTGAAGCTCGCCGCCGACGCCGGTGACGACGGGAAGTACCTGGCCGGCGGTCATTCCCTGCTGCCGCTGATGAAGCTGCGGCTCGCCCAGCCCGAGGTCATCATCGACATTGGCAGGCTGCGGGACCTTTCCTACGTGCGTGACGAGGGCGACCAGATCGCGATCGGGGCGCTGACCAGGCACCACGACCTGGTGCGCTCGGAACTCCTGGCCCGCGAGCTACCACTGCTCGCCCACGCTGCCAGCCAGGTGGGTGACCCGCAGATACGCCACCGCGGCACCGTCGGAGGGTCGCTTGCCCACGGCGACCCCGCATCTGATCTGCCCGCCGTGCTGCTGGCCCTGGACGCGACCCTGGTCTCTCGCGGGCCGTCGGGAAGCCGGGAGATCGGCGTCGGGGAGTTCTTCTCCGGGCTGTTCGAGACCGCCCTTCAGCCGGGTGAGCTGCTCACCGAGATCCGCGTAAGCAAGCCGGCCCAGCGTGGCTGGTCCTTCCAGAAGTTCACCAAGCGCGCCATCGACTGGGCGATCGTCGGGGTCGCCGTGCAAGGCAGGCAGGTGGCGCTGGTCAACATGGGCTCGACCCCGCTGCGCGCGGGCGCGGTGGAGCAGGCGCTGGCCGGCGGGGCCTCGCCGCGCGAAGCGGCCGCGCAGGCCAGCGAGGGGACGAACCCGGTTGGTGACATCAACGCCAGCCCCGCCTACCGCGAGCACCTCGCCCGGGTGCTGGTCGCCCGCGGCCTGGAGGAGGCCGCCTCGCGCGCCTAAGCGCAACTGCCCTCGCGCTGCGGGTCGTCGCTGAGACCGGGCTGAGAGCAAGGACCGGTTACCTGCGCGCCGTTGCTACCGTCCATTCATGGGTCTGCGGGGGCGGGTGCCGCGATGGGTAGCGATGGTGGGGGTGGCCGTCGCCGTGCTGCTTGTGGCCGGGATCGTGCTGGCCGTGATCCTGAACAGGCCCACTCCGCTGAGCATCCGCAATGTGCGGATCCCGGTCGTGGACGGGCCGGGCAACAACCAGCACGTGGTGCTCGACGCGACGTTCTTCACGCCGGAGGGCAGCGGCCGGGTGCCAGCCATCCTGCTGGCGCACGGGTTCGGGGAGACGAAGGACGCCGTCCGCCCGGAGGCCGAATACCTGGCGCGGGCCGGCTTCGCGGTCCTGACCTGGTCCGCGCGGGGCTTTGGCGCGTCAACCGGGCAGATCGCGCTTGACTCGCCCGACTACGAGGTCAAGGACACCGAGCAGCTTGTCTCCTGGCTGGCGCGACAGCCCCGGGTGCTGCTTGACCACCCAGGCGATCCCCGGGCCGGCATCACAGGGACGTCCTATGGCGGCGGCATCGCGCTGCTCGCCTCCGCGTACGACCACCGGATCGACGCCGTGGTAGCCGACAGCACCTGGAACAACCTCGCGACCGCGCTGTTCCCCAACGCGGCGGGCGGCGGCCCGCTTGGCGGGGTCTTCAAGAAGCAGTGGGCGGGGTTGCTGTTCACCCAGGGCTCGGTGGGCTTCGGGACCGCCGAGGCCGGCGGGAGCATGTCGCTGGGAGGGACCGGCGGGCTGGGCGGCGGCGCCGGGCAAAGCGGCACGGCGGGACGAGCGGGCCAAGGCGGCACGGCGGGACGAGCGGGGCGAGGCGCCGCGGGGCTGGCCGGGCCGCGGGGCCAGGCCGCGCAGGCAGCTCAGGCCGCGCTCTGCGGGCGTTTCCTGCCCCGCATCTGCGCCATCTACCAGCAAGCCGCCGCGCTGGGACGGCCAACCCCGGCCGCCGTCTCGCTGCTGCTGCGCTCCAGCCCCGCGAGCGTCGCGAACCGGATGGACGCCCCGACCCTGCTGATCCAGGGTTTGCACGACTCCCTGTTCGGCCTGGACCAGGCCGACGCCAACTACCGCGCGATCCACGGGAACGGCGCGCCGGTCGCTGTGGCCTGGACCGAGGGCGGGCACGACGCCCCCGGCCGGGACACCGGCAACGGCAACGCGCTCACGGCCGCCTGGTTCGGCCGCTGGCTGCTGCCCGGCCACCCACCGGCCAGCGCCGCGACCGGCCAGCCCGGGCTTACGGTGTCCCGCGTGCTCGGCTTCGATCCCTCCACCGGCCAGGCGTCGCTGGGCACCGCCGCCGCGCCAGCCTATCCCGGCCTGACCGGGACCACGCGAACGCCGGTCAGGCTGGCCGGCCCGCCGCAGGCGGTGGTCAACCCGGCCGGCGGCGCGCCCGCCTCCATCTCGGTGTTCCCCGGGCTCGGCCCGCTGGTCTCGGCGGGCGGGTCGGCCAGCGGCGGCCTGACGTTCGACATGCCGGGCCAGAGCGCGGCGTTCACCTCCCCGGCGCTGCGCACGGCGCTCCAGGTCACGGGTTCCCCGACGGTGCGCATCCGGGTGAGCGCCCCGGGGACGGTGACCCTCTTCGCCAAGGTCTATGACGTCGACCAGGGCGGCACCGCGATCCTGCCCTACCAGCTCGTCGCGCCGCTGCGGGTCGCCGACGCCACGGCGGGCCGGGTGGTCACGGTCACGCTGCCGGCCATCGACTACAGCTTCTCGGCCGGTCACCGGCTCCGGCTGGTGCTCACCGCGACCGACTTCGCGTATTCCACGCCGGCCGCTCCCGCGGTCTACCGGGTAGCGCTGGCCGGCCCCACCCTCACCGCGCCGTCGGATCCGGCCCTGACCCTGGTCACCGGCGGCGTTCCGTGGTGGGTCTGGGCTGCCCCGATCGCTGCCCTGGCCGCCGCCGCGGTGATCCTGCTGGCCGGCCGGCGGCGTGGCGACCGCACCTTGATCGGCGAGCTGACCGGGGTGCCGCTGGAGATCACCGGGCTGACCAAGCGCTACGGCGACGGCCAGCTTGCCGTGGACGACCTGTCATTTCGGGTGGAGCGAGGCCAGATTCTCGGGCTGCTCGGGCCGAACGGCGCGGGCAAGACGACCACGCTGCGCGCCCTCATGGGCCTGGTCCACCCGGACACCGGCACGATCACCATCTTCGGGCGCCGGGTCCACGCCGGCTCGCCTGCTCTGTCGCGACTCGGCTCGTTCGTCGAGGGACCCGGGTTCCTGCCCCACCTGTCGGGCCGGGAGAACCTGGAGCTGTACTGGCGGGCGACCGGGCGGCCCGCCGCGGACTCCCACCTCGACGAGGTCCTGGCGGTCGCGAACCTGGGCGCGGCCGTGCACCGCCGGGTCCGCGCCTACTCCCGGGGGATGTGCCAGCGCCTTGCCATCGCGCAGGCCATGCTCGGGCTGCCCGACCTGCTTGTGCTCGACGAGCCGATGAACGGGCTCGACCCGCCGCAGATCAGGGAAATGCGTGACGCCCTGCTCGGGTACGCAGGCGAGGGCCGGACCGTCGTCCTGTCCAGCCACCTGCTCGGCGAGGTCGAGCAAACGTGCAGCCACGTGGTGGTCATGAGCCAGGGCCGCCGGGTGGCCGCCGGGCCGGTGAGCGAGATCATCGGCGAGGGCGGCACACTCGTGATCGGCACCACCGAAACCGACCGGGCCGCGAGCGTGCTGAGGGAGCTGACAGGGATCGACGCGGCGGAGGCACGCGAGGACGGCGTGCTCGTGCACCCGAACGGATTGCCCGCGTCCGCCGTGGTCGCGGCGCTGGTCGGCGCGGGAATCCCGGTCGACAGCGTCGGCCCGGGCCGCCGGCTGGAGGACGCCTTCCTCGCCCTGATCGGCAGCCCGGCGGGCGAGCCCGGGGAGGAGCCCGGGGAGGAGCCCGGGGAGAGGGAGCCGGGCCTGCCGGTCAATCCGGGGGCCGCCGGTGAGGACGCGGCCGGCCCGGAGACGGTGCCGCGGGAGCCGCTGCCATGACCGGCCCGGAGACGGTGCCGCGGGAGCCGCTGCCATGACCGCCCCAGCCACCGCGAGCGCCCCCGGCTACGACCCCAGCCGCACGCTCCCGCTGCGGGTCGAGGTGGTCCGGCAGTTCCGCCGCCGCCGGACCATGGTGGCCTTCGCGATCTTGCTCGTGCTGCCGTGGATCCTGGTCGCCGCGTTCAAGGTCGGCGGCCCCACCCAGCCGAACGGTGCCCCCGGGCTCGTCGATCTCGCCACCGTGGGCGGGCTCAACTTCGCGGCGTTCAGCTTCTTCGCCTCGGCCGGCTTCCTGCTGGTGGTCGCCGTGGCGCTGTTCTGCGGGGACACGGTGGCCAGCGAGGCCGGGTGGGCGTCGCTGCGGTACCTGCTGGCCGCGCCGGTGCCCCGCGCGCGGCTGCTGCGGCAGAAGCTGGCCGTGGCGTCCCTCTACTCGGCCGTCGCGGTGACCAGCTTTCCTGTCATGTCCCTGGTGGCCGGCACGGTCGCGTTCGGCTGGCACCCGCTGCGGCTGCCGGGCACGGCAGCCGTCCTGCCCGCCGGCACGGCCATCGCCCGGATGGGCATCGTGCTTGCCTATGTCCTCGTCACCGAGCTTGTCGTGGCCGGCCTGGCTTTCCTGCTGTCGGTGTCGACCGACTCACCGCTTGGCGCGGTCGGCGGCGCCGTGGGGCTTGTCATCGTCAGCGACATCCTGGACGCGGTGACCGCGCTCGGGTCCTGGCGGGAGATCCTGCCCACCCACTGGCAGTTCGCCTGGCTTAACATCATGCAGCCGCAGATCTCGTGGGGCGCGGTGGTCGAGGGAACCTCGGTGTCGGTCAGCTACGCCCTGGTCCTGTTCGCACTCGCGTTCCGCCACTTCCGGGCCAAGGACATCGTGTCCTGACTGCCAACCGCCACTCATGATCAAGGACCGGGTGGGCTGGAACCCCAGCGATTACTTGATCACGAGAGGGCCGGGAGTGAGCCGGGGCGGGAATGGCCGGAATGGGACGTGAGCGGGGACGGGAAACGCCCTGCGCGAACGCGCACTCGTGGGTAGCCACGTTTCCGCTGGCCAGGGCGATGACGCGAGGACGGGCGCAGCCGTTATGCCAAATGTGGGCATGTGGCCTGGAACTCCGGGAAGAGGGGAGTCGTCGACCAGCCGGTGGGGCAGGGCCGCCAAGGAGGCACGTTATGACCGAGCAGGCGGAGCGCCGGCGGGGCGAGCTGATCGCAGCCGCGCAGGAGAAATGGGTATCCGCCCTGACCGACCTGGGCGGGCGGAACACCCTGCTCTACTACAAGGACCGCCGGGCCGGCACGCTGGACCTGGCGCTCGCCGACCCCGCCCCGCTCGACCGGTTCCTGTCGGCCGGCTCGATCCGGCTCACCAGGCTCTTCTCCGACGCCGACGTCAGGGCCGATGCGATCCGGCGCGCGCAGGCGATCTACCGCAAGGCGCGCGAGCTGGTGGAGGAGCGCGGGCTGGCCGCGAGCTACGTCGCCACCGGCATGGCGAGCTGGGACGAGCTGTTCCTGTACCCGGCCGCGCCCGTCCTGCTGCGCGGGCTGACGATCACGCCGACCAGGGCCAGGCACGACGACTTCGACCTCACGCTGGACGAGACGTCCGAGGTCAACCCCGTCCTGCTGCACAAGCTCAGCACCGTGTTCGGGGTCGACACCGACGGGCTCGCCGAGGAGCAGGACGCCGGCCGGCTCTTCGACCGGCTGCACGACCTTGCCAAGGCCGCCGACATCCCCGGCTTCGAGGTCGTCCCCCGGCTGGTGATCGGCACCTTCACCTACGCCAAGCTGCCGATGGTGCGGGACCTCGAGAACGCGGGCGACCTGCTGAGCGACAGCGACGTGGTCGCGGCCATCGCCGGTGACCCGCTGGCCCAGGCGGCGGTCGCACCCGAAGAGATCCAGGGGCCGGCGCTTGACGCCACCCCGCCGGAGGACGACTACTCCGTGCTCGACGCCGACTCCTCCCAGCGCAGCGCGATCAGCGCCGTGGTCAAGGGGCACAGCCTGGTGATCCACGGCCCGCCGGGCACCGGCAAGAGCCAGACCATCGCCAACCTGATCGCCTCCCTCGTCGCGCACGGCCGGAAGGTCCTCTTCGTGGCCGAGAAACGGGCCGCGATCGACGCCGTGCTCACCCGGCTCAAGGCGGCCGACCTGGGGGAGATCGTTCTCGACATCCACGACGGGACGCGGGACCGGCTGCGGATCGCGGCCGATCTTGGGGCCGCGCTCGACCGCGCCCAGCAGATCCCGCCGCCGAGCACCGACGGGCTGCACCGCCGCCTGGTGGACCGGCAGAAGCGGCTCACCCAGCACGTGACCTCGCTGCACCAGGTGCACCAGCCCTGGGGCGTGTCGCCGTTCGCCGTGCAGTCGGCGCTGCTCGGCATCCCCGAACAGGCCCGCACCGCGGTGCGGCTGCCGGGCGTGGACCAGATCAGCGGCCAGCTCGCCGAGCAGCTGCGGGACGAACTGCGCGAGTACGCCCATCTCGGCGGGTTCGGGTTCGCCCCGGGCAGCACGCCCTGGTACGGCGCCGCCATCGGCACCACCGCCGACGCCCGCGAGGCGGTGACCATCCTGGCGAGGCTGGCCACCGACAGCCTGCCGGCCGCGCGGCAGCGCATCGAGGCGGCCAACGCCCAGGTGGGCCTGCGGCCGGCCGACAGCTACGCCGAATGGGGCGAGCGGCTGGCGCTGCTTCGGGGGGTGCTCGCCACCTGGCAGCGGTTCTCGCCGGAGGTCTACACCAGCGACCCCGCGCTGCTCGCCGCCGCCACCGCCTCCCGCGAGGCCCGGGCGGCGATGCCCGCATCCAGGCCTATGACCTGGCGGGAGCGGCGGGCGCTGGCCAAACGCGCCCAGTCGCTGTGGGTCGGCGGCCGGCCCCCCGCCGAAGAGCTTCACCGGGCGCTGGCGCAGGCCGCTTCCCAGCTCGCCGCCTGGGAGCTGCTCCGGGCCGACGGCGGGCTGCCGCGCGTGCCCGACGGCCTGGCGGCAGCGGTCAAGCTGCACGAGGACTGCGAGCGGCAGCTGACCGCGCTGCGGGAGTTCGTGCCGGTGCCGGGCGACGCCGTGCCGGTGCTCAGCGCGCTGGCCGCCGACCAGGACACGCCGTGGACGCTGCCCCGCCTCTACGAGCTGCGGGCCCGGTTCGAGGCGCACGGCCTCCGCACGCTGCTCGACTGGCTCACCGCCACCGGCGCGCCCCCGGACGTGGCGGCGCAGGCCTTCGACCACGCCTGGCACTCATCCGTCCTCGACCAGATCCGGGTGCGCGACCCGCGCTACGCCGCCCAGCCCGGGGACGCGCTCGACGAGATCGCCGAGGAGTTCAGGTCGCACGACATGCAGCACCTGGCGGCCAACCGGGCCCGGGTGCGGCGCGCGGTCGCCGACCGGATGCGAGCGGCGCAGGAGCAGCACCCGCTGCAGGCCCGGGTCATCCGCAAGCAGGCCGCGCTGCGGCGCAAGCACATGCCGCTGCGGAGGCTGATGGACTCCGCCAGCGACGTGCTGTTCGCGATCAAGCCCTGCTGGGCCATGTCGCCCCTGGTGGTAAGCCAGGTGCTGCCGGCGTCCCAGCTCTTCGACGTCGTCATCTTCGACGAGGCGAGCCAGGTCACGCCCGCCGACGCGATTCCCTCGCTGATGCGCGCGCACCAGGTGGTCGTCGCCGGTGACGACCGGCAGCTCCCGCCGACGAACTTCTTCCGCCAGGTCGGCGACTTCGAGCCGGACGCGGACGAGGAGAACGGCGAGGAGGACGACAACCTCGTCTCCTTCGGCTCCGGGTTCGAGTCCATCCTCGACACGCTCCGGCCGCTGCTGCTCACCGCCCCGCTCACCTGGCACTACCGCAGCCGCGACGAGCGCCTGGTCGCGTTCTCCAACGCCCGTATCTACGACGGCGCGCTGACCACGTTCCCCGGCGTCATCCGCGACGACTGCCTGCGCCACGTGGTGGTGCCGCAGGCCCGCGGCACGGCGCCGGAGACCTCGACGGCGGCCGAGGCCGAAGCGGTGGTCCGGCTGGTGCTCGGTCACGCCCAGGGCCGGCCGGAAGAGTCGCTCGGGGTGATCGCGCTTGGCATCAAGCACGCCGAGCGGATCGACGAGATGCTGCGCGCCGCCCTCAGCGAGAGCCCGGGGCTCGAGGGGTTCTTCGCCGAGGACGCCGGTGAGCCGTTCTTCGTGAAGAACCTGGAGCGGGTCCAGGGCGACGAGCGGGACTCGATCATCCTCTCGATCGGGTACGGCAAGCACCGCGACGGCCGGATGCGCTACCACTGGGGCCCGCTCCTGCGCAACGGCGGCGAGCGGCGGCTCAACGTCGCCGTCACCCGGGCCCGGCAGCGGCTGACC
>Ga0126378_10002653_pt1 | contig 13294 bp, 12 predicted proteins | sample PanSoiMetPlot_23_FD_92587 | JGI IMG/M metagenome (GOLD analysis project Ga0126378, IMG submission 92587) | Tropical forest soil microbial communities from Panama - MetaG Plot_23 | ecosystem: Environmental > Terrestrial > Soil > Tropical forest > Bulk soil | place: Panama | collected 2016-02-17
GTGCGTCTCGGCGTCATGCAGGGCGAGTACCATTGGCACAAGCACGATAATGATGACGAGTTCTTTTTCGTGCTCAGCGGCACGTTCATCATCGATCTGGAGGGCCGCTCTGTCGCGCTTTCATCACAGCAAGGCTTCGTAGTCCCAAAAGGTGTGATCCACCGAACACGCGCCCCAGAGAAGGCTGTCATCCTCATGATCGAGACGGCAACGATCGTGCCGACCGGCGACGCCTGACAACCTGCCACTGATGGAACCGCACCATCACCGCTCCGCGACTGATCAAGCGCGTAGGGCGTAATAAGCGAAGCGCATTGCGCCATTCATGCCTCGCCGAATTCGCCGACCGCCTCGAATTCCCCCGCCCAATCTCGCGCAGCGGTGCGATCTCTTTGGTCAGAAGAGTGCCTGGACGATCGAGGAGATTCGCCGTGAAGGACCGTCATTCGCCAGCGACGAATGCAGGACGATTCGACATGCCTGCAGCCTAACAGAGCGCTCGCGCGGCGTCAGATGGTGCAATGCGCTTCGCTTATTGCGCCCTACGGCGGTACTCCAAACTTAGAAGTCCTCCGGCAAATCCTTCGCCCACTTTGCGCGGATGCGGTCGTCAAGCGCCTTGCTCGAACGGGCGATGACCGGGAAGGTCTTTTTGCGCCGGAACGGAATGCACGCGTCGATGATCACGCGCGAATTGCGCCGGTCGGTCTCGGTGTCGTAGCACATCGGGTCGAGCGCCGAGCTCCATCCGCCGTGGATGATATCGATCTGATCGCGCGGATCGCAGCGCGTGCACATCGCCCAGACCACGTCGGAAAAGTTGGTCGGATCGATGTCGTCGTCCACGACGATGGTCCAGCGGTTGTTGTAGGCGCCAGCGTGGCAATGCGCGGCGACCATGCCGGCCTGCTTGGAATGCCCGCCGTAGAGCGTCTTGATCGAGATCACCAGCATGAAGCGGCTGCCGCCGGCTTCGTGCGTCCACACGCCCTGCACGCCGGGGATGCCCGCTGCTTCCAGCTGGTTCCACACCGCGCCGCAACGGTACGAGCCAAAATAAAAGGTGTTGTCGTTGGGCGGCACGGCCGGGATCGCGCCCACCAGGATGGGGTCGTCGCGATACATCAAGGTGTCGATGCGGATCGCAGGCTCGCGATCGCTGCCGCTGGCGTAGTAGCCGGTCCACTCGCCGAGCGGCCCTTCCTTGATCCTATCGTTGGGATGGATCAGGCCCTCGAAGGCGATCTCCGCGTTCGCCGGCACCGGCAGCCCGGTCTTCGGCATGTTGATGACCTCGACCGGCTCGCCAAAAATGCCGCCCGCCGCCTCGAGTTCGTTCTTGCCCCACGGAACCTCGACGCCGCCCAGCATCACCAGCACCGGGTGCATGCCGACGACGACGGCGACCGGGCATGGCTCGCCGCGCTCGTGGTATTTGCGCATGATGATCAGGCCGTGCTTGCCCGGCGACATCATCACCGACGCGACGTTCGGCGCATGCGACTGCACGCGATAGCAGCCGTAGTTGATCCAACCGGAATCCGGATCCTTCATCGCGACGAGGCAGCCGGTGCCGATATACGGCCCGCCGTCCTGCTCGTGCCACACCGGTGTCGGGATTTTCTCGATGTCGACGTCGTTCCCCGCGAACACGTTGTCGAGGAGCGGCCCGCCGTTGACGGCCTTGACCGGCTTCGATGGCGCCGTCTTGAAATAGTTGCGCCACCACTGGATCTGCTCCATCTCGGGGGTTTCCGGCGGCAGGCCGAGGGCCAGGTTGACGCGCGGAATCGAGGTCAGGATGTTGGCGATGACACGGTGGCCCTTGGGAAAGCCGGGCACCGCGTCGAACAGCACCGCGGGATTGCCCATCTTGCGCATATAGATGTCGACGATGCCGCCGATCTCCGCTTTCGGCTCGGCGCCGGTGATGACCTTGAGCTCGCCCGCGGCGCGCACGCCTTCGATCCAGTCGCGCAAATCCCGGTTGGCCATCTCACGTCCCCGTCATTGGCTTGCGTTTCGCTGCATGGCGCAATGCGCTTCGCTTATTGCGCCCTACGGTCTGCTACACTTGCTGCCTCACACTACAAAACGCACATAGCACAGCTCGTGACGACCGTCGTCCTCATTGCCGCCGCGTTCCTCGGCGGAGCGCTGAACTCGCTCGCCGGCGGCGGAACGTTGGTGACGTTTCCGGCCCTCCTGTTTGCCGGGCTTAATCCCATCGATGCGAATGCATCAAGCGTGGTCGCACTGTTTTCCGGAACGTTTGCGGGCGCATGGGCGTATCGCCGCAATATCGTCGCGGTCACCGAATTCAGCGTCCTAGGCTTGTTCGTTTTGAGCCTCACCGGCGGGCTGACCGGGGCCCTGCTGCTGTTGTGGACCCCAACCACCATCTTCGCCGGTCTCGTACCGTGGCTGATTCTGTTCGCGACGATCGTATTTGCCGTCGGCAATTTCGCTCCGATGGCTGCTATCCAACGTATCCAGCCCGGCCCGCACAGCGCCTTGGCGGCGCTGTTCATCATCGCGATCTACGGCGGCTACTTCGGCGGCGGCATCGGTTTCCTCATGCTGGCGGCGTTTACGCTGTTCGGCATGCGGGACATCAACGCGATGAACGGGCTCAAGATGGGGCTGGTGGGCGTCATGACGATCACGGCGATCGTCACGTTCATTGTGGCAGACGTGGTGCGCTGGCCGCAGACGCTGCCGATGCTCGCAAGCTCGGCGGTCGGCTCCTACATGGCCGCGCACTGGGCGCAACGGCTCGATCAACGATTGATCAAGGGCTTCGTCATCGCACTCGGAACGGGGCTGACCATTTATTTTGCCTGGCGTGGCGTCTAGCGAGGCGCCGCGTGCGTAGGGCGCAATAAGCGAAGCGCATTGCGCCATGCAAGCGATGAAGACTCGCTCCGTTCGTTCCCGCGCCCGCTTTCGCGGGGGTGAACTCCAGCGGGAACCCAGAAGCCGCAGCCTGTGGCCCCTGGACCCCTGCCCCCCGCTTTCGCGGGGACAAGTTTCGCGGGGGCGAACGGAGACCGATGGTCAATGTGCAGTAAGCCGGGGATTCGGCGAGGCACGAGTGGCGCAATGCCCTTCGCTTATTGCGCCCTACCCCGGAAGCGAGACGCATCCGCGTTCATGAGGTTCAGACAGGCGGAACCTCACCACTCCGGCAATTTGTCTCAAAGGCCACTCGGTCTTTCACAGCTTTGAGAAGATGTATATCAGGCAGACGAGATACTGAAGCGCGATGAACGCCCCTGCGATGTAGGAGTTGATGAGGATCCAGGACATCGAAGCGTCGGTATTGGCAACTTCACTATCGACTTTTGGATCTTCCCCAAGGCGCTTCTGCTCCAGGTATTGGCGGTCACTCGCCCAAGCCATTTGCGTGATCGTGAAATATTGGAACAAGGCCGCGCTGCGGATGGCCGCATAGATAATGCCAAGAACGGCAACGATAATGGCGTCCCCGGGGTCGAGGATTGCTCCCAGGACGTAAACCATGATTGCGAGTTCGAGAATTCCGCGGGCAACCGTCCAGCCGGTCTTTAGGACATTCCTTATCGCTGGCTTCCCTATCATCGCGTGCTCATCAGGGGTCGTGCATGGGGCCTATGATTGAGATCTTATCCTGCTGGTCCATTGGGGCTATTTAGCCGCTCAGACCTTTCTGTCCCTCAGGCGGCCGCAACGCATTGTCAGACTGATTTCCCGAGCCAAGCTAAACTTAGCTTAGATGCTGTGTTAAACAATCCGTTCTGACGGCCCTCGTCTGCGCTGCGTTTATAGTGGCAACCTCTTCTTCCAAATCACGCTCAAACGCGGCTTCAGAGATAGCAATCCCGAGCGGCAAAGCAGATGGTTCGGGGCTGTTTTGACATTGCGGCGCCGAGCCTTTGATCGGGTTCGTCCGAGGTCCCCCAACCGATTGTTTCGAGACGCTGGCCTTGCGTCGATTTATGAAAAAGCCAATCGCGGAACTTGTTAGCACGACGAGCAGACCGCCAACCGATCCATAGAGAGCGATTTCCCACCGACTGATTTTAGCGCCGGCCGCCGCCTTATTCGCTCGCAATTGAGCAACCAGTGCATCAGCGGTCATTTTTTCTGCGATTCTTGTTTGTTCAACTTCTTGCTTGGCATTCTCAGCGCTAAGCTTCGCCTGTTCCGCCTCCTTAATTGTGCGTTCGGCGTCAGATTTGGCTTTTTCGAGATCCGCAATTTTGTTTATCGAAACGGCTAATTCTGCCTGTAGCTTTTCGATTGTCTGATTCAACTCAGATTGCAATTCTTCCTGATGTGCCGGTGCTGCTTGCAATTCTTCCTGATGTGCCGGTGCTACTTGCAATTCTTCCTGATGTGCCAGTGCTGCAGTTTGGACAACAACCGGTGCTGGATCGGGGGGCTGCGAAAATCCCGATACCTCTACGGCTGCCAATCGGAGAGTTCCGCGTCCTTTCTGATCGAAACTTGTCGCCCAAATAAATCCTGGACCGCCGTCAACGCGGTAGATCGGTAACCCTTCTTTCGCCGATCGCGCAAAATTGCGGAGGTAGTCAATCAGCAATCCTTTTTTGGGATTCTTTCCACCCGCCAAGATCTTGATGCTCTCCTGGTCCAATGGCTCCAGCGTAACCTTGCCCCAAACCGCGATGAGTCCATCCGGAAGGCCACTTCGATGCGGCATTTTCATTATGCGTGGCGATTCACCAATCCTACGTGAGTATTGCTGAATATTGATTTCGGCTTCCTTCGAATTAAAAAATGCAGGTTCTTGCGACCGATTGATGTATAAAATATTTCCGTCCCGCGAATGCAGGAGTGAATAGGCCGCGATATACGATCCTCGTCGCGCTTTGTCAGTTCGCGTTTTCTGGCACCATGTAAGTCCGTCGAATTGTTCGCTCGGACTACATTTGTATTCTCGATACGATGCGCTAGTAAAATTCAGTTGCGTTCCGACGGCTAGTCCGTCAACCGCATACTCCGCCGCTGCTATCGCATTACCGTATAAAGCAACATATGCAAGAATCACGATCGCTGTCGTCATCGTCGCCGCTGCAATCCTGGGACGGACGCGGCGATCATTGCCGACATTGAAGCCATGTGTGGTCGGAGCTGGATCTGACATGACGCCCCCGAACAGACCCCTCACCCACATCCAACGTCGTTATTGCGTCGCGACTGGGACTTTTTGGGGAGCGGCCGAGATTGTCTGGCGGTGTGCCCCTTTTGCCACGGCAAGGCGCGTCGCCTGGGTCGGAAGCACGAGTTCCCATCCCGACGTTCACGCCACCGGCAGGGCTCAGCCTATCGAGACGTGCTGAGCGGAATGTTGCAGACCAGGTTCTAATGCGGACAATTTGGATGCGTGCGGGCGTCAATACTTGCGCTCCGCCATCTGCGCATTATGAAAAACTCAACCTAGACATTTTTCCCATCATTTGGGACATGGTTCCTACGGCCGGCTGTGTTCACGGTGCATCGCGCGACGCCATCATATGGACTCCTTGAACGCAAACGTCGGGTGTCCACGAAACCGGGCCAACTTTCAATCCAGCAGCGAATCGCAAACTGAGGGAGGGAAAGAGATGGTTGACGTGCTTATTACGTTCGTCCTGCTGCTGATCATGTTAAGCGCCTCAGCGTTCTTGATTTACCGCTTTTTTCCAACTGCTTTTCCAGCTGCCTTTCTCGCTTTCTGGCGTCATCCGCATGCACCCAACCAAGCTGTTATAAAACGAGATTGGGTCGCCACTGGGCGCATCGATTTTGCAGCCTCATTTACCACCAGCCCCGCGGACAACGATCAACCAACTGAATTTAAGCTTCTCGTAGAAGAACGTAGAATTGTGGAAAGCATCGCTGGAAATGAAAATCTGGAGATTCAATGGCGGCTTGCTACGCTGAGGGAGGCAAAATCCGTTGTAACCCAATACCACAAATACCTATCGGACAACTCGCTCATCAAAACTGTATTCGACGACAGCGTATCGTTGTCTCCCCCAGTGACGACTCAGGAAAATCCTTCGGACTAGGCTTCGGACTCAATCAGCCTCCAACGGACGGTCCGGTCAGTCCCCCTTCTCAGAAATTGGCGTGCCGGGCGACGCTTCGACGCTCGCGATCCGATCGAGGTTTGCGATCAGGCGCGTGAGCAGGGCAATAAGCAGTCCGGCCTCCTCGTCCATCCATGAAGCCTCACGATTACCCCGGAGTAAGGCAGCAACCGCGTCCGGCAGGCGCGCTTCTGCGATCTCCGTCAGTGTGATGTGGCTGCTGCGCCCATCGGCCGGGTCAGGGGCGCGCGTGCATATGTAAAGATAGATATATGGCTTCTGACGCAGTGCGGACGCCATGCCAAGGAGAGAACCAATGGATGGCGATGTCGAACTCCTCAAGCGCATCTACGATCGCTTTAACGCGCGGGACATTGACGGTGTGCTGGCCGTGCTCGCCGATGATGTCGCCTGGGCCAACGGTATGGATGGTGGCCACGTTCATGGGCGCGAAGCAGTACGCGAATACTGGACGCGCCAGGGACCCTGGTCAGTCCGCACGTCGAGCCTGTGAGCTTTCGTCGAGCTGCGGATGGCGCGATCATCGCAGAAGTCCGGCAGTCCGTCTGCGATCTCGACGGCAAACCGCTCCAGGGGCAGACGCACGGGCTTAAAGACAAGACGGTCGGACACGTTTTCCGTTTTCGAGAGGGCAAGGTGGCTCGCTTCGACATCCAGGATGCTGCCTTAGACTAGGGCGTGTACTCGTCGATGCGCGGACCGGACGTCATCAACCAAAGACCGCAAAGATGCTCGGCATCGACATTCCGACCACACTCCCTGCCCGTGTCGACCAAGGTGATCGCGCCGTTTGTCGCTGTTGGCCCAGAGCGGACAAATCGAAACGTCTGCCATTTGTCTGCTTCCGGGGCAAAGCAGAGGCAATAGACCTAATTGGAACTTTCAGCATTTCCGCCCCCGGATTGAGCGAACAACGCCCCATTTGCGTCAATGTAACGCCATCGCCGCGGCTCGGTATGTACGTCCATCCACCTCTAGGCGACAGGAGGATACATGCTGACGCTGCGGACTTTGGCAATAGTGATAACTGGGGCTGGGCTGTTCGCGGGTCTGCCGTTGACGAAAGCGCAGGCGTGCGACGACGATCGGTACCCCTGCCCCGTGCGCTCGCAGGTGTTGACGCAAGGCCGATGAGCCGGCTCAGCCCGCGCCGGCGGCTCAGCCGCAAAAAAAGTTAACCGGCCTGCGCTGTCGAATGAGAAGGCAAACGCAAAGCGCGAACGAGAGGCGCCACGCGCCACTGCCCGGGCGAAGGTGAGCAAACCAATTGTGCAGGGGCAGGTGGCAGATTCCATCTCGCAAAAAGCGGCAGAGGCCGCTCCCGCGGTGATGACGCCATCGTCGCGTGCGGATCAACCCGTCAATGACGAAAGTCGGGGCCGAAAGTCCGGTGGCGACTGCGGGAACGGCGTGGCCGGTTCTTCACCGAGGGGGCGAGCGCACCAGGGACGACGAGCGTAGACGCCACGGAAGCTGCCACGGCAAATGCGGTGCAAATGGTCGACCCTAACGAAGTCAATGAGCTCGATCGTGCTGCTGCCGCCACCGTAACGGTCGAGTCGTCTTCAATCACTTATCTGTGGGTGCTCTTGGGCGCCGCTCTCGCTTTGGCATCGGCGGTGTGGCTCTTTTCTAGAATGACATCCATGTTCGCGCGCCGAGCAGCAGGTCGGCGCATGCAACATGCAACCCGTGAAATAAGACAGGGCGCTTGGTCTTGAGCGCCCAACTCGTTCCACCAGTACGGCGAACTGGGCGCGGTTGAGAAGGGAGCAGTTGCGATGCGATGCCTAGTATGCGCGGCAGAAATGTGGGTGACGCAGGTAGTGCAAGACGACACGATGCCGGTGCCCGGCTTCGAGCACCACACGCTGGAGTGTTCGGAGTGCGGTGACATAGAGCGCCGATTGGTGTTCACCCGCGGGAACACGCAACCCGTTTCGCCGAGCGGCAGGCGTAAGAACGAGCGCGTTCTAAAACCGAGGACGCCGATGGAAGCCTTCGAAAAAATCCGATCGCGAGACGCGACCTTTGCAGCCGAGAGAGCAGCGACAGCAGCAGTCGCGAATATCAAATCAATGACGGAGGAGTTTCGTCGGAAGTGAGCTAACCTCATCCCGCGTCGCCAGTCTTCGCCAGATGAACCTTCGCCGTCCGATGGCCAATGACCCTCCTCCCGTGAGTTTGGTGGCTCCGCCAGCTAGCCGTACTTCCGAGGCGTTAATGCTGCCCCGGCCACATTATCTTAAGGACACGAAGCCTCCCGACATGCAGGTCGTGGAGCCGACCACCTGCCGGAGCAGTCGTTCGCGATTGTCGAGTTGATCATCAATCTCAAGACCGCCACCGCGCCTGAATGGGGCGTGGCGTCAAATTTGACCCTGCTGGGGCGCGGTGCCACGCCACGCCCTGAAGGTGTCCAGACAACGCCACCATAATAGTGACCATGGCGTGACTTGAGCGATCAACGCGCGAACGCGTTCTGCTTCTCGGCGCCACTGATCTCGGCTCTTCATAATCTGATCGACGGACGCAGAGAGGTAGCGCGCTTCCTGTTCTACTGCACGCAGTCGTTCGACCTCGTCGCGCAACCTGCTTGTTTCGATAAGCAACAGCTTCATTTCCCGTCGCATTACCGGTAGCGGATCGGGTGCGTCCCACGGCTGAGGCGCAGGAAATGTGATCCCCGGGGGATGAGTGTTGGACGGGCGCGAACGCCTCGCCCGGTCGTGCCCCGACCGCCGCGTCTTGATTGGCATACGCATAGCATGGTCGAAGCATGGTTTACAGCAGGTTAAGAGCCGCAACTGGTCTCTGAAAAATCCGAGCAAACAAGAAACCGCGGCTAGTCACGGCTCAGCTTTGAACCGCTCGAGGTTGACGACAAAATCTTCCCGGTGATTCAGATGTCCAGCGTCCGAACCGAAGGGTGCGGAAAGATACGCGCAATCGAAATCACTTGGGTAACTTTGTCCCAGCGATTGATTTGCAGTAGAAATTTTTTTGCGACTGAAATCCGATTCATGAGATTGGAAGAGTGCGGCCGCCAACTGACTATCGATCACTCTTGCGGGAAGCAGGCCGCAACGGCGGTGTCACCGCACCAGCGCGGCGCGCTAGGGCAGTTTGTGGCCGCCTCAATTAGGCCGCGCTCACCTGCGACTTGGACGCCATGGGGTGGAGTCGAGCCGCCGGGGCTTTCATCGCGGTGCTGATTTTGAGCGCGCTGAGTGACCTCGCGCGCGGTGGCGACCTCGTCGAGTGCGAGCCGCAGCGCGTGACTGGCGACGGCCGCCACTGGGCCTACCGTATCGTCGATGGTCGCGAGTGCTGGTACCCGGGACGGCCCGGGAAGCCGAAGAACGAGCTGTTGTGGGGTCGCGGGGTCACCCTTTCCGCGCACCAAACGGTGGACCAACCTCAAGCCGAGACCGAGCCATCGGAGCCGCCCTCTCACCTCGCAGCGCCACCGGAGAAAGCGGAGACCACCGAGGCAATGCCGGAGAAATGGCGCCCAACCGCCCACGACCAGTTGCTCGCGTTCACCTGCTGCTGGCCCGAACTGGAGGAGCCCGCCCCGCCGCCGGCCTGGCCGTTGGCCCTGCTACCGCTCGGGCTCTACGCGCTTTGGTGGGTTGCCACGCCAAGACGGGGATCACGGGCTCTTAGTGCCGGAAATGCTGGCCGCGTAGCCGGGCGCAGCCTCACCCGCCTGCATCGCCACAATGACCGCGATGGCGCCCGCAAGCGCCGAGAAGTTTCAGCAATCGGGGTGGTAAGGGAGCGCCGTGTCAGGCGGGACGACGAACACCTGTCGCCCTGCCGCCAATGCAGCACCGGCCTCGATGAGAGCGCCACACGCCTGTTCGTCCTCCCCATTAACGAACAACGACACGTCGCAATCGCGAACCTCGTCGATGCACCTGACCCATTGCCTCGACCAGGCGTGCGCAGTCGGCTCGTTGCCGGTCGATCCGCGGGGATGTAACTTCGACACCTCATCGCGCAGCGCGCGAACGGGATTTTCCTCCTATTTTTGCTCTTGCGCTTAGGGCCAGCATCCCGATGCGGCGTCGTCCCGCCGATTTCTGGCACGATGCTCCCGATTAGAATCTTCGCTTTTGAGGAGAAAGCAGCATCGCCCGCGGCCCTTGCTTACGACCCGAAGCCGTTATCGACGGCCCAGAGTCATTGCCGGGCCGGCTTGGCGGGTAAATGGAGCTTTGCGCGCGGCACGCTGAACGGACGTATTGAGGAAGGCACCAAAACACCCCGTCGAACGGCAAAGCGGTTGCGGACTACCGACGACGTCAGCACCTCTGACTACGACGGTGTCACTTCATCAAGCACGACGTAGTACTGAACAGCGCTGTCGAATTCGACCAGCGCCGCAACAGCACCGGGTTCCACCACCGCCTGGGAGCCGGAGCGTGCTGCACTCGGGTGTGTCGCCGCATTCCCGCGATCATTCTCGCCTAGAAAAGTCCCGGAAGAGGCACGCTGATGGCGATCCACTCTAAACATCTCCGAGACTCTAGAAGCGATCATCGCAACTGCACTCAACATCGTGAGGAACCGCCCGCTGGCGGACCTCTACGTCCGCAAGGACTACTTGAACCATTTCCGTATCAGGGTCCAGCTCGAGAGCGGACAACGCTATGTCATCACAATAAGAGTAGAATGATAGCTGCATCCTTGGACGCGTGACGCCGGCTACGGCCGCCCGCCGCGCTTGTTGGAGTAGCCTATTACGGCCGATTCGCGCGCAGTCTGCCTCAGTGATCTTCTGCGCCCTTGGGCAAGCGCCGATCTAGACGCTTGGCGCGCCATGCGCTGCCGGACATGCATCAGTATCGCGAGTTCATTACGCTGCGCGCCGGCGCGGCGGCGCACCGCGAATCCCTGTGTCCAATTCACTCGCGCTCTGCATTGTGGTTCTGAGCAGCCTATGCGCTGTGAAGAGGAGGGCTGGGATACTCGCGCAACCACACACGCGCGCAAGCGTAAGTTTGGCATTGCCGCTCGGAAAAGCCGCGTGCTGTCGTCGTATTCGTATTGAGACGTGCTGAGCGGAATGTTGCGATGCGGAGAATGCGGAAGCGGGGGAGGCGGAACCTTCAGTCACTGCGGAAAGCTTCTTCGCGCCTCCAAGGGTACTTCCTTACTCTCGTCGGTATCTTCGTGGCGATCCCAGTAAAGTGATCGCGTTCCCGATGGCTTACTGCTGCGCTTCGTGCGATTGGTTTTCAGGCGCCGTGCAAGCCCCCGACGTCAGCCCCTGGGAGCCTGAGAGCGCCAAGGCGAGGCCCCGGCGGTGGCGTGCGCGCTCCCTATGCGCGCTTCCGGGGCCTTCCGTATTCGCGGTGCTCGAAAAATGAACTTTCGCCTGCGAATTTGCGCAAGGGCCTTACGTCCGATCCGGAAAATTGGTAGCCGCACCAACTCGGTGCACTTCGTCTGCAACAGTGCGCTTTCATCCGGTCGAACGCAGCCAGCCCCACCATGACACCGGCGCCGCAGGTGCAGGTAGCAGGCGCGTCTGCGCTTGTTCGCGCCACGCGTCGCGGTCACGACGCATGTCCTCAAGCATCGCTTTCAACTCAGACAGCCGCTCCTCCGCGAGGGTCAGACGGGTGCGCAACTCTGCCGTCGTCTCGCTAGGAGCAGGAAACGGGTAGACATGCGCTACCTCAGCCTCGCCACTGTTATTATTGCGATCTTCCCTACTACCCGCGAAGAGCCGACCAGAGATTGCGCGAGCGAGTATCGTCTTGCCGCGCCCTGTCAGCCGCGCTGCTTGCTCCAGTGAGAGCGTCGTCATGTGACCCCCCTAGTGTCCTCGGAGTGATCAAGAGGGTCACGCGATGCGCCACGAAACCCATTTCATGACGGTGCACACGAGACGGTTAACGATTGGTAAAGGCATGTGCCAGCTACAGGATCCAAGAGACTGCGCAGGGCTCAAGAGCCCAGTGCCTGTCAGCAGGTGCAGTATGGAACGTCGCGGTAACTCCGCGGCTGCTCAATCTCCTCGGTACGTCCTTTCGGACAGCTACGACTACGCCGGCGCCATCAGCTCTCGAAAATCAGGCACGTGGTCGTGCCATGCGCGAGCAAGCGCCCATCGCGATCCGTGAGGCGCCCTTCGGCAGTGCCAACCCGGCGGCCGCAGTTCATCACAATGCCCTCGGCCGTGATCCGCCCGATCTCGGGCGTAATCGGCCGCATGAGTGAAATCTTGAACTCGAGTGTCGTCTGCGCGAAGCCCTTGTCGAGAGTGGACCTCACGGCGAGCCCCATGCAACTGTCGAGCAGCGTGGCGGCGACACCACCATGTACGGTGCCGGAAGGATTAAGGTGGGCCGCAGTCGGCTCGACGGCGACGACGACACGTCCCTTTGCCGCTTCGACCACGTCGTAGCCCAAGGTCTGCGCCATCGTGTTGAGAGGCAGCGTCCCGACGACGAGCCCTTGGACAAACTCCAGTCCACTCATCTCCTTCTGCCTATCGACGCTGACGGTCCCATAATTCTTGCCGCCGGCAGGGCTCGGCATCGGCATCCTCCATTTGTTCTCACGACTTATTTCCAGGCGCATCGCGGTCCGCACTTCGCTTCTTGCCATCAAATTGGACGCGGGAGCCGAGCAAACGCGTCAGCGGTGCGCCACCCGATTTCTAAAGACTCGCTCCGTTCGTTCCCGCTTTTGCGAGGGTGAACTCTAGCGGGAACCCAGGAGCCGCAGCCTGTGGACCTGGACCCCCGCTTGCGCGGGGGCGAACGGAGATTGATGGTCAAGGTGCAGCATGCAGGATGGGTTGAGCGAAGCGAAACCCATCAATTTCTCGGCTCGCGGTGTGATCGATGGGTTTCGCGCGCAAAAGCACGCGCTCAACCCATCCTACGAACTGCGCACCCGATGCGAGGTCGCGACGCCGAGCGCGGCGGGCATCATTCTGATTTGGCAGCGCCACCGCGAGGGCGCCACCCAATCCGGGCGTCGGTTACGCGGCTTGCAGATTGCCTGCGGCCTGCTTGCCCCGCTCGGTCACGATATCGAAGCTGACCTTCTGCCCTTCCACGAGGGTGCGCATGCCGGCGCGCTCGACCGCGCTGATGTGCACGAACACGTCCTTGCTGCCGTCGCTCGGCTCGATGAATCCAAAGCCTTTTTGAGTATTGAAGAACTTCACGGTA
>Ga0126378_10002657_pt1 | contig 13291 bp, 10 predicted proteins | sample PanSoiMetPlot_23_FD_92587 | JGI IMG/M metagenome (GOLD analysis project Ga0126378, IMG submission 92587) | Tropical forest soil microbial communities from Panama - MetaG Plot_23 | ecosystem: Environmental > Terrestrial > Soil > Tropical forest > Bulk soil | place: Panama | collected 2016-02-17
CCCTCCACCGGGTTGCCGAGTGCGCTGCCGCAACCCGAGCGAGTTCGACGGCCTGCTCCGCGGTGATCACGCCTAGCCGGGACAGCTGCCCAGGCTCGGCCGAGATGGCGGCCAACGTCGCGAGCGACAGCGTGAGATTCAGCAGGCCACCCGTGCCGACCGGCAGCTGCACCCCAGACAGCGCCGCGCCGGACAGCCGGTCATCGGCACACGGCCGGTCATCGGCAGGCGGCCGGTCATCGGCAGACGGCCGCTCGGCACCTGCCGGGGCTTCGTCAGCAGGTGAGCCGTCGTCAGATGGCGGGCCCGCGTCATCTGGCGCGCCCGCGTCATCTGGCGGGCCAGCGTCAGATGGCGGCGGGTCGTCGGCTGGAGCGCCAGGCGTGGGCGGGATGTATGGCAAGGTGCCGAGCAGAAGGCCTAGGAACACCTGCGCGCGAACCAGGTCGATCTGCCCGGCCGCGCCAGCGGCCTGCAGCGCCTTGGCTAGCGCGGTGATTCGCGCCATTGCGGCGGCCGCCTGGACTCCGGGCAGGCTATAGCCGGCAAGCGTTGCCGTTCCCTCGTCCTCGGGGTAGAACGCCACCTGCGCGTTGCGCTCAGCGCGTTGCCGACGTCGTTCGGCGCCCTGCGGGTCGACCTTGATCACGGCCCGGCGCACCGCCGCGTGGAGCTGGCCCAGGGTCTGCCACCCGGCCCGGCCAAGCACCGCCGCTTCGACCTTCCTAGCATCCGCGTCGCTCAGTGCGCTCGTCATCCGGGCGATCATCCGCGCTCGCGGCAGATCGATCTCCCCGGCGGCCAGGGCAGCGCCGGTAGCGATCAGCCGCCATGTCAGCACCACAGCGAGATCCGCCAAATCCGTCGCCCCGTCATGCGACATCGCCAACGCAAGTGCGACCTGCCCGGCCGCATCAGAAGTCACCCGGTCCGGCCGCCCGGCCTTGTCAACCGACGCGCGTCGGTCAGCCCGGGCCGAACGCGAGGCGATCTGTGCCACGGCGGCAAGCTCCCCCGCCGCTGCCCACGACGCCAGCCGCCTGAACGATGCTGCCACCCCAGCCAGCGCCCCGTCCTCAAGATCCGCAGCCCGCGCGAGCGCCAGCCAGCCCGCCAAGTCCGGGCCGACCGGCAAGGACTCCGCCACGCGCCCGGCGACCAGATCCAGCGGGACCTCTCGCGCGCGGCCCGCCGCAAGAGCTTCCTGATACTCAGCCTCGTCGGCCTCCATGTCGCATGCAGATGGCTGCGGAGGGTCCTTGGATGGCGCGGTGGAGCCGCTGGAGGTGGAGTCCCCGGAGGACGAATCGGCGGGCGAGTGGGCCGCGTCAGAGGAATCGGCGGGCGAGTGGGCCGCGGAGGAAGCGTCGGCGGATTCGGCATCGCGGAGCCAGGGAGCCACGCCGGTGACAGCATCAAGAACCGAAGCCAGGTTCAACTCCCAGGACCACGACAACCCGCCAGCCGTGGCGAAGTCAGGACCCGCGACGGCCTCGGGACGGTCAGCATCATCGTGCCCTTCTCCCTCTGCCAGATTGGCCATCCGGTCCACCTCCCTCGCGCTCCAGTCGCCATTTGCCTTCGACTATGTTAGCGAGTGCCTCTGACATTCTTACCGCTGCTCGCTGTTATATTCGCTTTCAATGATCAAGCTGCTGATACTTGCGTCAGTCAAAGACATTCGCGTCTGAGGACCGCGGGCTAGACCGGCCGCATTCGCCATCCACGCCCGAGGAAAGTCAGAGGCTCAACAGGTGCTTGTTGACTGCCATCGCAGCCGGTGCGAGCTCTGGCAACTCGACCACGGTGATGCCGCGGGACGCGAGCCAGAGCGCTCCGCCGCCCTGGACGAACAGCGGCGGCTCGCGCCATGCGATGACAACCCGGCGCACACCGGCCGCTGCAATCAGCTCCGAGCAGGGGGTTGGCCGGGACTTCCTGTGCAGGCACGGCTCGAGCGAGCTGTAAAGCGTCGCTTCTGCCAATGTCGCCTCAGCCAATGTCGCCTCAGCCAATGTCCCCTCGGCCAATGTCCCCTTGGCCGGTTCAGCGCGGACGGCGCGGCGCAGCGCGATCTCTTCGGCATGGTCGCCTGGGCTGGTCTCGCGCGAGTAACCCGTCGCGAGCACCTGCCCGGATGCGTCGACAAGCAGCGCGCCTACCGAGAACGCCGTTCGCGACGGCGGGCACCGCTCGGAAAGGGCAATGGCGGCGGCCAGCCACTCGCGGTCAGCGCCGGGTTGCGCCGGTAGTGCGCCATGGCCGGCGGCTGGCTCGGCCATCGCCACCCCTTCAATCACCTTCCGGTCGCCTACTCAACGGTATCTTCCGCCCGTCACGCAGTGATTTACTGGCTGACGACGAATCGTGAAGTCGCGTGAAGGACGGTGCGTGAGGCGATGGTAACGACGACGCGCAAGCCCGCTCAGTCCGGCCTGGTGAAGACCTTTGACTCGCTGAACCCGGCCACCGACGAGCCAGTCGGCACCTTCCCGATCTTCGGCGAGGACCAGGTCAACGAGACCGTCGACAGAGCGCGCCAGGCAGCGGCGTGGTGGTCCGGCCTGAGCTGGAAGGAGCGCCAGACCAAGCTGCTTACCTGGAAGTCCTACCTGACCAGGTACATCATGCGGCTGGCCGAGGTCGTGCATGCCGAGACCGGCAAGCCACTCGCTGACGCCCAGCTGGAGATCGTTCTCGCGATCGTGCATATCGACTGGGCCGCCAAACACGCGGAGAAGGTGCTCCGCCCGCAGAAGGTGCGCAGCGGCCTCGTGGCGTTCAACCACGTCTCGACCGTGCAGTACCACCCGCTTGGCGTCGTGGGCGTGATCGGGCCGTGGAACTACCCGGTGTTCACTCCGATCGGGTCGATCGCGTACGCACTCGCGGCCGGCAACGCAGTCGTGTACAAGCCGAGCGAGTTCACTCCCGCTGTGGGCGGCTGGCTGGTCAGCTCGTTCGCCGAGGTCGTGCCAGAGCAGCCGGTCCTGCAGCTGATTACCGGCTTCGGCGAGACCGGCGGCTATCTCGCGCGCAGCGGCGTCGACAAGATCGCCTTCACCGGGTCGACCAGGACCGCGAAGAAGGTCATGGCCGCGTGCGCCGAGAACCTCACCCCGATGGTCGCGGAGTGCGGCGGCAAGGACGCCATGCTGGTCGCGGCGGACGCCAACCTGGACGCCGCGGCCGACGCGGCGGTCTGGGGCGCGCTGTCCAACGCCGGCCAGACCTGCGTCGGCGTCGAACGCATCTACGTCGTGCAGGACGTCTACCACACGTTCATCGAGAAGCTGGCAGACCGGGTCAGCGGGCTCAGGCCTGGCGACGACCGCGAGGCGGACTACGGGCCCATGACGATGCCGAGCCAGCTCGAGGTGATCGAGCAGCACATCGCCGACGCGATGGCGTGCGGCGGCCGCGCCGTCGTCGGCGGCCTGGGCAGCATCCGCAAGCCTTATGTCGGCCCGGTGATACTCGCAGACGTCCCGGAGTCGAGCAGCGCGGTGACCGACGAGACGTTCGGCCCGACGATGACGGTCAAGCCGGTCGCGAACCTTGCAGAGGGCGTCCGCCTGGCCAACGCGAGCCGGTATGGACTCGGCGGCAGTGTGTTCACCAGGAACCGGCGGGCCGGGATGCGCGCGGCCCGCGCGCTGCGCACCGGGATGGCGTCGGTCAACTCCGCGCTGACGGTGCTGAGCGTGCCCGCACTGCCGTTTGGCGGCGTCGGCGAGTCAGGCTTCGGGCGGATTCACGGTGCCGATGGGCTGCGCGAGTTCTCGAGGCCACAGTCGATCACGAGGCAGCGGATGAAGCCGATGACGAACCTGACCACTTTCACCAGGTCAGACAAGGACATGAAGTCGATCATGTCCCTCGTCACGCTTCTGCACGGCAAGCGTTACGAGTAGCGGCTCACCGGCCGAGTAGCGCCCTCACCGCTCAACCAGCGCCTCACCGCTGGAGCGCGCTGATCGGCGAGACTCGGCTTGCGCGCCACGCCGGGTACAGGCCAGCGAGCAGGCCAGCGATTGCGCCGGCGGCTGGCGCGGCAACGAGCAGCCTCGGGTCGAGCACGGGCGCCCAGCCGTGGCTCGCGCAGACGGCCGAGATCACGAGCACGCCGACGCTAGTGCCTATCAGCCCGCCGATTGCCCCGGTCAGAACTGCCTCAGAAACGACCATCACCGCGATGTGGCGGGGCGCCGCCCCCACCGACCTGCGCAGACCGATTTCCGCCCGTCGCTGGATGACCGACAGCAAGGTGGTGTTCGCGATCGCGACCACGCCGACGCCGAGCGCGATCAGCGCGATCGCCAGGAGCAGCGACGTCAACGATGAGCTGACGGACTGACGAAGCCGGCTCGGATCCGTCGGAACGGACGCGGAGATCTCGCTCGGGTGCAGCGGGTCGATCGCGAACCGGCCCTGCCTGCCAATGAGCTGTGCCGCGCCAGGCACGGTTCTTACCATGATCTGCCGGAATCCGTACGCGCCGAACGGGCCGGCGACCGCTGCGGCCGCGCCAGGCGGAACGATCACCCCGAGCAGCGCGCCGGGATCCAGCGGTGCTCGGTCGACGATTCCGATCACCGTGAATGGGACCTGGCCGATGAAGATCGCCGGCGACTCCCCCACCCCCGTGATCCCGAGCTGGCGGGCTGCCGTCGCGCCGAGCAGCGCGACATGGTAGCCGCGGTGATCCATTCCGGCGTCATAGAGTCGGCCTGTGTACACCCTGGCGCCGATAGTCGCCAGGCCGCCGACAGAGGCGGCGATGACGGGCAAGCCGATCTGTGGCTGGCCAGGCTGCGGCACGGTCCTGCCGATCTGGAACAGGTGGCCTGGGCTGCCCAGGTTCCAGATCAGCCCGGCCCGGACGACGCCGTTCAGCCGGTTAAGCGGTTTCTCCGCCTTGTCGGTCAGGTCAGGCGGCCGCAGGAAGCGGTTGTTATTCGAGAACGTGACGATCGTCGCCCGCAGCGCGTCGAACGTGCCCGACACCGCCCCCGCCGCAGAGCTTGACAGCCCGATCGTCGCGATCGCCGTGCCGACCGCGAGCACAGTCCCCATCGAAGTCAGGACGGTCCGCAGCGGTGCCCGTGTCACCGCGAGCAACGCCTCGCGCCGAGCGTCCCTGACCGTCAGGCGGCTCGGCGGCACGCCGATCTGCGCGAGCGCCAGGGCCGAGATCCTGCGTCTCTTGAACCAGCCGCCTTTCCCTCGCCGACGCCGCCCGGGGTCGGCGCGCCTGCTCACGGTCCGGCCTCCTGGCCAGCAGGCTCCCGCTCGGTGACCTCGCCGTCGTCGATGTCAAGGCATCGCGGCACCGACTCTGCTATCTGCGTGTCGTGGGTGACCACGACCACCGTGAGCCCTTCGCTGGCCAGGCCGGCCAGCAGGTCGATCACCACGTCGGCATTTCGCCTGTCCAGGTTTCCCGTCGGCTCATCGCACAACAGCACCCGCGGCCGCTGCGCCAGCGCTCGCGCGATCGCTACCCGCTGGCTCTCGCCGCCCGACAGCGTGCCGGGCAAGGCCGTAAGCCGATGCCCGAGTCCGACCCGTTCAAGCGCATCGCAGGCGGCCGCGCGCCGCTCCCAGAGCCCCATCGACCGGTACAGCAGGCCGAGTTCCGTGTTCTCCGCCGCGGTCCGGTCAGCGAGCAGGTGGAACGTCTGGAAGACGAACCCGAACTCGCGCGCGCGCAGCGACGTCATGCCCGCCTCGCCAAGCAGGGACGTGTCGACCCCGCGGACCAGATACCTGCCTTGCGTCGGCCGGTCGAGCAGGCCGAGCACGTTGAGCAGAGTCGACTTACCCGAACCGGATCGGCCGACCACGGCAACCATCTCGCCGGCGCCGAACGTGACGGACACTGGGCGCAGCGCCCGCACTGGCACGGGGCCCGGATAGGTCACTGCCGCGTCGATCAGCTCCATCTCGCATGCGGGCTCCCCGGCCAACTGACCAGACGACCCGTTGGAAGCTCGGGCTCTTCGCCACATCAGCCGGACCCGCCGACGAAGACCCCTGCCTTGCGGCCCGCCCTGGTCGACGCCGGGGAGCCGATGCCGAGCACGACGAGGTCGCCGGGACGCAGGGCGCCAGGATGGAGTGGGGCCAGCGCCTGCAACCCCCCGCTGGAGATCCCCAGCCGAACGGTAACCGTCGCCGTACGCCCGTGACCGCGCGCGACCGTGACGTACGGCTGGCCAGATCCGGCGGTGCTCACCGCGGCGACCGGCACGATCAGGCTGCGCACTCTCGATGCTGTGATGCTGACCTGCACGTTCTGGCCCACAACCCTGGACGGCATCTTGCCAGTCGGCACGAACGTCACGCGGGGCCCTTTGACCGACGAGACCCGGATTCCGAACCGCGAGCCCGAGATGTCGGAGATCGCCGTGCCGGTCATCCCAGGCTTCAGCAGGCGCGTGTCGACGATGCTCGCGAACCCGGACATCGTCACCTTGCCGGACCCGAGCTGCACCGCGGAGCTGCCTGAATTTCCCCGACGCCCTGACCCCGAGCCAACGGTCGAACCGAGCGCGTCCACCGACAGCACCCTCGCCGGGAGGTGCGGCACGAACACGACCTCGCCCATGGGGATCTCCGCGCCTATCAGCTTCCGCGCCCTCGCGACCGCCCGCTCGGCAGCTGCCAGCCCACGCTGCGCTGCGGCTACCGCCGCCCTGTCGGCCTTGAGCACAGATTGCTTCTGGTGCGACTGCTCATCGGCCGCCAGCTTCGCCTGCGCCTTCGAGAGTGAAATTTTCGCCACCCCGACCTGACTCCTCAGCTGCTTCAGCCCGCTGCGCGATCCGGAGACCATCGGGCTCACGCCGTTGGCCTTGTACAGCGCCTTCACCGCGGCGGCCGTGCCTGGCCCGTATGTCCCTGACGCGTCAGCGCCGGTCGAGTACCCAGCGGCCTGCAGGCCGACCTGAAGCTCCTTGACGTCGGCGCCCTTAATCCCTGGCGTCATCGCACGGAACACCGGAATCTTTCCGCCGAAAACGAAGACCGGTCGCTCCGCGACCGTCAGCAGCAGCGTTCCCTGGCCCACATGCTGCCCGGGATGCACGTTGATCGAAGTCACGATGGCCAGCGAACCCCCCAGGTCACTTGGCGGGGCTATCTGCAGCGGATTGCCGTTGCTGACATTCGCCCGCATGTTCACCGGAACCGCGAGCACGCCGAACCGCACCCGCTGCGTGATCAACGACGCTTTCGGGGCCTTGGCGTTCGCCGCCACCTGCGCCGGGGAGATGAATCCGCGTGCCACGATGCCGGCTGCCACTCCAAGCAGCAATGCGAGAACGACCAGAACTGGCAGCGCATATGACCGCCGCTGGGGCGATCCAGGCAGCCTCCGGCCAACGCGCCGGCCGAGACCAGGCAGCACCCAGGTGCGCCTGTCATCGACGCCTGTGTCCTCGCCCTCCGACGGCGGAACATCGTCCGGCACCGACTCCAGGTCACCGTTGCTCATGAGCGCCATCCAGCATCCCCGCCCTTCAGTTCCCCGGCCGACGCGAGGACGGCGGAGGTTACAAGCGAATCAGGCGCAACGCGGTGAAAGCAGCGTATAGCCCGTCAGCGCCGGTTGAGGCTTATCAATGACAACAATTCGACTCACAACCAGGTCATTTGGTTGCAGTCCTGCCGGCCACATTGCCCGCGCGCAGGCCGAGCCGGTGCTGTGGCCATGGGCATCAACAGTGCCCAGTCAGAACTGTCGTTCCGTGAGATGCTCGAGCGTCGTCAGAGTTCTGGCCGCCGCCTTCTCGAGCGCGGTGAGCTGGCCGAAGTGCGCTTGGAGAAAGACCTGCTGCGCGCCTGGCAAGAGCCGCTGCATGAGCAGCACAAGCGGTCCGCCGCACTTGGTGAATATTCGCGTCCAGTGCGCGTCGAGCTGCCTCCTCGGCTGCACAGAGGGCTGCATGGCGACGGCGCTCGAGCGAAACTCACCGCGGTTCACCTCGGCTCTGAGCCAGTTGAGGAACTGGCCGAGCGATTCCGACGCCGTCCGCGGCGCTCCCGAGTGGACGACGCACGACTTGAACGTCTTGGTCGCCGCCCGGACCCTGGCGCTGTTCATCAGGTGGACTTCGGCCGTATACCACTGCCGGCCGAGGGCCGCGCCCTGCCTGGAAAGCTCCCTGGTCGCCTCGGTGGACTTGGACCAGCAGCGCCACTGGTCCGCCCGCAACGCCCGTTGCTCCGCGGCCGATATGGCAGCGGTGTTCGCCGGACGAGTCATCATGTACAGCGGGGCGAGCATTCCCGACTGCGTGAGGGATTGCAAGCTCACCAAGCCGACCGAAGCCTGCTGGTTCTGCGTGTAACCGCTCAGCGCCACGAACGGAATCAGGTTGAGATTCCGGTAGGCGTACGCCTGCGCCTGCGGCCCGAAGCCGAGGCTCTTGATGCAGTCTTCGAACAACTCCCTTTCCAGCGTGCTGATGGTCTGCTCGAAGTCGGTTCCATCGGCGATCTGCGACATGGTGGCCGGCATGTACTCGCCGATCACCCCGGCATCCGTCTGGCCAAGCGCGGTCCTGGTGCCTGGCCCCTGCCCTGCGGCCGCGCACCCAGCGGCAAGGATCGCGATCATGATCGCGGCAAGCGCCACGCGCGGCCGCTGCAGCCTCGACAACACGGCGCCCGACCCCCCTAGGTGGCGGCCAAGGCCTGATCGGCGGGCTCGAGCGCTGCGAGCGGCGCTCGGCCTGAGATGATGTCGGCGGCCCGTTCGGCGACCGCGATCACGGGCGCATTGGTATTGCCGCGGGGCACTGTCGGCATGACTGAGGCGTCGACAACGCGCAGTCCGTCGACGCCGCGAACTCGCAGTTCTGTGTCAACCACGCTGGCCAGCCTGCTTGCATCGACCCGGGCGTCGCCGCTCATCGAGCAGGTGCCGACCGGATGGTAGACCGTGGTCACGTCTCGCCGCACAAAGTCGCGAATATCGGCGTCGGTGCGCAGATCTGACCCAGGCGCCTCTTCGGCGGCCACCATCTTTCGCAGCGGCTTGGTCGCGGCGATTTCCCTGACCATCGTCACTCCCCTGACCATCGCCTCAAGGTCAGCGGGATCTGCCAGGTAGCCGGGATCGATCAGCGGCTTGTGCCGCGGATCGGCGCTGCGCAGCATGATCCGGCCGCGGCTGCGCACGTCGACCAGGGTCACCAGAACGGACATGCCGCGATCCGCTGGGTCCGCCAGGCCACCGTTGCGGAATGGCACGGGCAGGACGTGCCACTGGATGTCCGGGGCCGGCAGGCCGGCCTCGGTCCGCGCGAAACCGCCCGACTGGGCGACGTTGGTCGTATACGGACCGGAGTGCCTAATCCGCCACCGGATCAAGTTGGCCGGCCCGGCCATCTCCGCGAGGCCGCGGAGCTTCGGCGTTGCCCAGATCGCGGCGACTATCGGGTGGTCGGACAGGTTCGCGCCCACACCTGGGCTGTCCGCGACCACGCTGATGCCATGCTCGCGCAGGTGATCGGCGGGACCGACGCCTGACAGCATCAGCAGCTGTGGGCTGTTGACCGCGCCACCGGACAGGATCACCTCGCCGTCAGCACGAGCCAGGTGACTCGATCCCTGGTGCAGATACCTGACGCCGGACGCGCGGCCGCCCTCGATCACGACGGACGTCGCCAGTGCGTCGGTGATCACGGTCAGGTTCTTTCTGGCCTCAGCCGGGTGCAGGTAGGCATCGGCGGCCGACCAGCGCCTCCCATCCTTCTGCGTCAATTGGTAAAAGCCCACGCCGTCCTGGTGCTGGCCGTTGAAGTCGGGGTTCGCGACCGCGCCCGCGTTCACAGCCGATTCGACGAACGCGGATGCGGCAGGCGACTTGAACGACGGGTCTACGACCGACAGCGGGCCCGATCCGCCATGGTAGGACGATGGACCGCGAGAGTTGCGTTCTGCCCTGATGAAATAAGGCAATATGTCGTTATAGCCCCAACCGTCACAGCCGTGCTCATCGCGCCAGGTGTTGTAGTCGTACTTGTTGCCGCGGATGTAGATCATCGCGTTGATCGAAGAGGATCCGCCAACGACCCGGCCTCGCGGCCAGTAAACGCTCTGACCGGCCGCTCGCTCCTGCGGCAGCGTACGAAAACCCCAGTCGTACGCGCTCTGGAAGAGCAGGTTCACGGCCGCTGGGATGTGGATTTCATCGGCGGTATCCGGAGGGCCAGCTTCGAGCAGCAGCACGTTCACCGAGGGGTTCTCGGTCAGCCGGGCCGCGAGCACACACCCTGCGCTGCCTGCGCCGACGATGATGTAGTCATACACGGCCACTCCCGACCCAATCCGTACTTACGAGCAAACCCTACTCGTTCATACGCCGTGCGCCATCGATCGCCAGAGAGCAGCAAGACGCGCTCTCGACTCGGCCTGCCGAGAGCGCGTTTCTGGGCCATTGGCAGCACCCGGCGGGCCCCCGAAACCGCCGGGACGCTGCCTGCGATGGCCCTGCGAATCACCCCAGGAGTCATCCGCAGGATGATTACTCTACGTAGTCTAAGGATGCCATATCGTGCTCGTTTTGGGAATACGGAAGCCGCGCCGGTGCACGGAACCCGCTGCGCGACCCGCTACGGTGGGCTCATGCCCAAGCGCCGGACCGACAAGCCCGTCGTGCTCTCGCAGATCTACACCAAAACGGGCGACGATGGCACGTCAGCCCTTGGCGATTTCAGCCGCGCGCCCAAGACTGACCTGCGGTTCGCCGCATATGCCGACGTCGATGAGGCGAACAGTGCCATCGGCGTGGCCCTCACGACAGGCGGGCTGCCCGATCAGGTTCAAGAGCTTTTGATCAAGATTCAGAACGAGCTATTCGACGTCGGTGCCGACCTGTGCAACCCGGTCACGCCGGACCCTGCATATCGTCCGCTCCGCGTCGATGAGAGTTATATCGCCGGACTCGAGCAGGCCTGCGACACCTACAACCAGTCGCTGCCGACCCTGCGCAGCTTCGTCCTGCCTGGCGGATCGCCCGGCAGTGCGCTGCTGCACGTCTGCCGGACAATCGTCCGGCGCGCCGAACGGACGGCGTGGGCGGCGCTGCAGGTGCACGGCGACACGATGAACCCGCTCACGGCGAAGTACCTGAACCGCCTGTCCGACCTGCTGTTCATACTCGCCAGGGTCGCCAACCAACCGGCAGGCGACCTGCTGTGGAAGCCCGGTGGGGCACGCTAAAGGGTCAGACCTCCTGGCCGACGGCCCGGAGCTGTGTTCGTCGCTGGGCGTCTAGCAAAGCTCAAGCCTCTTCGCCGGCCGCCCGGAGCTGGGCAGTTAGATATACCGCCCTGGCGTTGTTCTCATCGTCGCCCTGGCCGTCCGCGGCCGCCGAGCTGAGCTCGGACCTCACCGCCGCCGTGTCGACGTCGGCCCCGAGCACAGCCTCCCTCGCGAGGACCGAGATGTTGTCGTCGGCCACGGACAGGAATCCGCCTCCCACTGCGGCCTGAATCCAGCCTGACCCCGACGAGCCGCCCTCGGGCAGAATCTGCACGAGGCTGCCGGGCGCAAGTATGCCGATCACCGGGCTGTGGCCGGTCAGGATGCCGATGTCACCGTCGAGCGTCTTGGCGACCAAGCGCTCGGCGTTGCCCGCCCAGACCTGGCCTTCCGGGACAACGAGCATCACCCGCAGAGTCACGACTTGTCCAGCTCCTTGGCCTTACGCTCGACGTCCTCGATGCCCCCGCACATGAAGAACGCCTGCTCGGGAACGTGGTCGTACTTGCCCTCCGTGATGGCCTTGAACGAAGAGACGGTCTCATCCAGCGGCACGAAGGCCCCTGGAATGCCCGTGAACTGCTCGGCCACATACATCGGGTGGGAGAGGAACCGCTCGATTCTCCTGGCCCGCTGCACAGTGACCTTGTCCTCCTCGGACAGCTCGTCGATACCGAGGATCGCGATGATGTCTTGCAGCTCCTTGTACCGCTGGAGGATCCGCTGCACTTCGCGGGCGACGCTGTAGTGTTCCTCGCCGATGTACTTGGCGTCCAGGATCCGTGAGTTGGAGTCCAGTGGGTCAACGGCCGGGTAGATGCCCTTCTCCGTGATCGCCCTGCTGAGCACCGTGGTGGCATCAAGGTGCGCGAACGTCGTGTGCGGCGCCGGGTCGGTGATGTCGTCCGCGGGGACGTAGATCGCCTGCATGGAGGTGATCGAGTGGCCGCGGGTCGAGGTGATCCTCTCCTGCAGCTGGCCCATCTCGTCAGCTAGCGTCGGCTGGTACCCCACCGCCGACGGCATCCGGCCGAGCAGCGTGGAGACCTCCGAGCCGGCCTGAGTGAACCGGAAGATGTTGTCGATGAACAGCAGCACGTCCTGCTTCTGTACGTCGCGGAAGTACTCGGCCATGGTGAGCCCGGAGAGGCCGACCCGGAGCCTCGTGCCAGGCGGTTCGTCCATCTGCCCGAACACCAACGCGGTATCCGCGATTACTCCAGACTCGGTCATCTCCAGCCAGAGGTCGTTGCCCTCACGGGTGCGCTCTCCCACGCCCGCGAAGACGGACACGCCGCCGAAGTTCTTGGCGACCCGGCGGATCATCTCCTGGATCAGCACGGTCTTGCCCACGCCGGCGCCGCCGAACAGGCCGATCTTGCCGCCTGACACGTACGGCGTCAGCAAGTCGATGACCTTGATGCCGGTCACGAACATCTCGGTCTTTGGCTCGAGTTGGTCAAGCGGGGGTGCGGGGCGATGGATCGGCCAGCGCTCGGTCACCTTGAGCGAGGCCGTCGGCACGTCGAGCGTGTCGCCGAGCGCGTTGAACACGTGGCCCTTCGTCACCTCACCGACCGGCACGCTGATCGGCCCACCGGTGTCGGTGACTGTGGCGCCGCGGACCAGGCCGTCGGTCGGCCGCATCGAGATGGCGCGCACCATGTTGTCGCCGATGTGCTGGGCGACTTCCAGGGTCAGCGTGTTGGTCTGCGCGCCTATCGTGACGTCGACGTGCAGCGCGTTGTAGATATCTGGCATCTCCTCGGCCGCGAACTCGACGTCGACGACTGGTCCGATCACCCGGGCAACCCGGCCGGTCTGGCCCGCCGATGCGGCGGCTTCATGCTCTGCGGTAGCGGTCATGATGATGCTCACTAACTCCCACTGATCGTCTCGGCCAGCGCGTTCGCGCCGCCTACGATCTCGCTGATTTCCTGCGTGATCTCGGCCTGCCTGGCCTTGTTGGCTTCCCTGGTGAGCGCCTCGATGAGCTCATTGGCGTTGTCGGTCGCCG
>Ga0126378_10002659_pt1 | contig 13284 bp, 13 predicted proteins | sample PanSoiMetPlot_23_FD_92587 | JGI IMG/M metagenome (GOLD analysis project Ga0126378, IMG submission 92587) | Tropical forest soil microbial communities from Panama - MetaG Plot_23 | ecosystem: Environmental > Terrestrial > Soil > Tropical forest > Bulk soil | place: Panama | collected 2016-02-17
CGGCTGGAGTCGCGTCCGCCAGCGCCGCCTGGTACGCAAACGCCAACCAGATCGCCGAGTTCCTCAGTAACGCCAATCCCACCAACTGGCCGCTCGATCAGATGAAGGCGATGTTCAAGTCCCATCTCGACCTCACGTTGCAGGAGGCGGTGGATCGACTCAACGGCCTCTTCACGGCCGACATCGCCGACTACGAGCGCGTCCACATCGAAATCCTGTCCATGGCGGATTTCCTCAGCGACGGCATCATTGCCCAGTTCCCGGCCAAGTTCGCCCCCGGTCAGATGTAGCCAGCCATCCCGGATCAGGCCGCGCCAGGAGACGGGGTCAACGCCCGCTTCCGCGGACGTCCCAGGCTTGCGGGCCATGTTTCCGCACGGCTCTCGGCCGCACTCAACGGCGCCCCCAGGGCGATGAGAGTCAAGAGCTGGCGGGCCCGCCTGTGCCCGCCGTCGCTTTGCCCGGTGCCCCCTGGGGCGACGAGAGTCCACCGGTGGCGGGCCCGGCCGCCATCGCTTCGCACGACGGCCGCTGGGGCGGCAACACTCGCAACGGCGATGAAGACCGGGGAAGCAGTCCGTCTCTTAATCGGCGCCCCTGTCGGGCTGTAGGACGCATGGCTTTCGCTGCATTGTTGCTGGCGTCACTGGCGTGCAGCACACACCCGCAGTCTCATCTGGAGCGAGGAGCCGCTGCACAACTGGATTGAGCGCTCCGCCGCGGCCTTACCTCGCGGGTGAGGGAAGGCTTGTGCGGGCGGCGGGAGGACGCGGCGGTCCGGGTCGCGGCTGGATCCAGAAGGTCTAGCTGTATGGAACGAAGCACCCGCTGCGGCAACGGGTAACCAGGCGCATATTTGTGTTCCGCCATCCCGGACGATGCATCAACCTCGGCCCGGGACGATCACCTCGAACTGGCTGGAGCTCAGCGCCCGCCCCTCTTGGGCTTCTTCTCCTTGACCGGCAGCGCTGCCGTGAACCGGAAAGCGGCTTCAACCCACCGGGTGGAGCCTTCGTTATCGGTGATCCACCCCTCCGGCAGGACCGTATAGCCCTTCATCGCACGGCCTGGCATCGGCTCGAAGTCCGAGCCACCCTCTCGCATGAGCGTCGCCCGATCCGCGTCTGACACACGGACGAAGAGGCGGTCGCCAAACAGGCCGGCGAACATGTTCCCATTCACGAAGGCAGCCTGGTTGCCGAACATCGGACGCGTTGACACGCCCGCGTTGGTTGGAACGAGCGCGACGAAAGCGGTCTTCGCTGCCTCCGGTGGTTTGGGCATTGGGTCCATCTGCCTACTCTGGCTCATCGGTCACCTCAGTCGTTAGTTTGCAGAAGCGGCTGCCGGGGCACCACTTCGCGAACAGCGGTGTAGGGCATGGATCGGCGCTGCCCGGACCGCCAATGAACGTTGCTCCAGGCTATACCGGAGCCCCCGCACGAGTGAAGTCGATGATGAGGCGGCAAGTTCCGCGGGCTGGTCCTCCGCTATGAAGGTATAGGAGTCCTCGACCGGTACCAGCGTTGCGCCGGGGAGCGGGCGGCACCGGCGCCTCGTGCGATCCCAGTGGCCCCCCGAGCGTGAAGGGACGTGTGGGGGGAATCCGGGTTCCCCCCACACGGCTGTTACCCCGTGACCAGTCCCACCACGTGGCCTTCCGGGTCCGCGAAGAGCGCGAAGGTGACTCCGCCCGGGACCTGCGTCGGCGGCTGGACCGTCTTACCGCCCAATCGCTCGACCTGGTCGAGCGCAGCTTTCGGGTCGTCCACCCCCACGTAGAAGGTCACGTGCCCAGGGCCCTGCGGCGCTTTGCCGATCCCGCCATCGATGCCGCCGGCATCCTTTATGTTGACCATGCTGTATTCCAATGGCCCGTCGTCGGTCGGCCCCAGCGACCAGCCGAATGCCTCGGAATAGAACTTCCGCAGAGCGCTTGCATCGCGCCCCAGGACCTCGAAGTGGACGACCGGACTCTTCTTTGCGTTTCCCATGCGAGCAGCCTACGCTTCGATATATGACAACCTCTGTCACAATCTGCGATCTATCCTCAAACCGTGCGCGCTGACCGGCTCCTCTCGATCTTGCTTCTGCTCCAGGCCCATGGCCGGATGACGGGTGGTGACCTGGCCGACCGGCTGGAGGTCTCTCGGCGCACCGTCTATCGCGATCTTGACGCACTCAGCGGGGCCGGCGTTCCTGTCGTCACCGATCGTGGCCGAAACGGCGGGGTGTACCTCCTCGGCGGCTACCGAACGGACCTGACCGGTCTAACCGAGGCTGAGCTGGAGGCCTTGCTGGCGTTCGGTGGATGGGGTCCGGCCGCGGACCTGGGCCTTGGGCCGCAGCTCGATCAGGCATCGCGCAAGCTGGCCGTCGCAGCCGGCCCAAGCCGTGCCGGCCGGCTTCAGGGGAGGGTCCTCATCGACGGTGAACGGTGGTTCCGAGCTGCGCCTGTGCCACCCCACCTGGCCCGCGTCCAGGACGCGCTGTGGTCGGACCGTCGCCTCCGCCTGCGTTATCGCCGTGATCTGGATCGCGTCGTCGACAGAACTGTAGAGCCGTACGGACTGGTCTCCAAGGCCGGCACCTGGTACCTGCTGGCGGGTGTCGGAGGCCAGCCCCGCGTCTACCGTGTCTCACGGATCGAAGACGCCGAGCTGACCGATGAGACGTTCCAGAGGCCGCCCACCTTCGACCTGCGCTCGGCCTGGGCGGCCCAGGTCGGGCGCTTCCAGGGCGGCGCACCAGAGCGCGTGCTGGTGACGGTGCGCGTCGAGCCTGAGGTATCCGGTCAATTCGCACGGCTGGTCGGCGAGCAGATCGTCGACCGGTCGGACGGAGGAGTGGCCGTTCTCGAACTGGCAGCCTGTGACGTGGCTGTCAGCCTGCTGGCGGCTTTCGGCAGGGCGGTCGAAGTCCTCGAACCGAAGGATCTGCGGGAGCGGCTTGCGGAAATAGGTCGCCAGCTCTCAACCCTCTACGGTGGCTGATACGCCAGATCGTTGACGCGCGTCGACACTTGTCGCTGCGCGAGTTGACGCGGGCGCTGGTGCGCTCACCGCGGTCGCACCGCAGACCGTCGCCGCCTCTCGTCACCGGCTGACTGCATGGGCTGAGCATCTCATCTTGACAGCATTTCGAATCGCAGCTATCTTTCGCGCATTTGCAACGCGAAGTGAAAGAGACAGCTCGCGAAACGATAGCCAAGGCGCTCGATCGGCGCGAGGTCATCGCTCGTCTCGTCGACGAGCGGGGCCGAGCATCCGTGGTCGAGCTGAGCGAGCTGCTCTCGGTGTCAGGGGCCACCATCCGCAAGGACCTGACCGGCCTGGAGCTGGACGGCAGACTCGTCCGTACCCACGGCGGTGCGGTCGCGAGCCGGGCAAGCGGGGTGCGGGCGCACGATCGGAGTGAACTGGCGTTCGAAGTCCGGGAGCGGCTGCTCGTGGTGGAGAAGGCGGCCATCGGTCGAGCCGCGGCCGATCTCGTCCGGGACGGCGACAGCATCGCCCTCGACGCCAGCACCACCGCTCTTCACGTCGCTCGGCACCTTCGCATGCGCCGTGAGCTCATGGTCATCACGAACGGGATCCGCATTGCGGCCGAACTGGCTGGCCTGCCGGGCATAACGGTCCTGATGCCAGGTGGCGTTTTGCGCTGGGAGGCCTTCTCCCTTATCGGCGAGTGGGGCGAGCCGATGCTCCGCAGGATTCACATCGAGACAGCAATCCTCGGCGCCGTCGGCTTCACGCTCGATGAAGGCCTGACCGACGTGAATGCCGGCGAAGCTCAGTTCAAGCAACTGCTCGTCGAGGGGGCCCGTGGTGTGGTGGCGGTCATCGACCATTCGAAGTGGAACCGCGTCGCATTCACGTCGTTTTGCCCGACCGAGCGGCTGAAGCTCGTCATAACCGACTCACGGGCGCCGGCCGAAATGGTCGAGGCTGTCCGCGACCGTGGCATCGAGGTCCGAGTCCTGGAGGTTGGCTCGGGCCGGTGACCGAACAGAACTTCGAGCTGCGAGGAGTCTCCAAGCGCTTCGGCGCGGTCCACGCGCTGCGGGACGTTGACCTCGTGCTCTTCCCCGGTGAGGTCCATGCGCTCGTGGGCGAGAACGGAGCGGGCAAGAGCACCCTCGTCAAAGTCCTGGCCGGCATCCACCAGCCCGATACCGGCAGCCTGACGCTCAACGGCCAGGAGTTGGTGCTGCGCGGCCCGGCAGCTGCCCGCGACCTCGGCATCGCCGTCATCCACCAGCAGCCAAACCTCTTCCCAGATCTAGACGTGGCCGAGAACGTATTCGTCGGCCGGCTCCCGCGCAACCGTCTCGGCAGCGTGGATTGGCGCGATCTCCACCGCCGGGCGGAAGGGCTGTTCACCAGACTTGGTGTTGCGCTGAAGGTAAGCGTCCCCGTCCGCGGCCTCTCGGTCGCCGACCAGCAGCTGGTGGAGATCGCCAAGGCCCTGTCCCTGGACGCTCGCGTCCTTGTCATGGACGAGCCCACGGCGGCTCTTTCCGGCCGCGAGGTCGAGCGCCTCTTCACAATCGTGCGCCAGCTTCGGGATCGCGGCGTCGCCGTCCTCTTTGTCGACCACCGACTGGAGGAGGTGTTCGAGATCGCCGACCGCATCAGCGTGCTCCGCGACGGGCACCTAGTGGCGACCGCAATGACAGACGACCTGACGCCCGCCGCGACCATTCGGCACATGGTCGGCCGCAGGTTGGAAAGCCTCTTCCCAAAAGAGCCGGCCTCCGCCGGTGAAATTGCGCTCGAAGTCCGGGGCCTGACGCGCAACGGCGTGTTCAGCGACGTCACCTTCCAGGTGCGTCGAGGCGAGATCGTCGGTCTGGCCGGCCTTATCGGTGCGGGCCGCACTGAGATCGCGCGGGTGCTCTTCGGCATCGACCGCCCCGATGCCGGCGAGGTATTGATAGAGGGGAGGAGGGCCGCGGTCAACAGCCCGGCCGATGCAATGCGTCTGGGGATCGTCTACGTGCCGGAAGATCGCCATGAACACGGCCTCGTCCTCGACTTCTCCATCGCCGCCAACATCAGCCTGCCGATCGTCGAGCGGCTGAGCCGCCTGCTGGTCATCGACCGCGGCCGTGAGCACGAGCTTGCCGAGGACTACGCGAGGCGGCTGCAGGTCCGCGCCACCGGCGTCGGCCAGGCCGCTTCCGGGCTCTCTGGAGGGAACCAGCAGAAGGTCGTCATCGCAAAGTGGCTGGCGACCCGGCCCACGGTCCTGGTGCTGGACGAGCCCACGCGAGGCGTTGACATCGGGGCCAAGGCCGAGGTGCACCGCATCATTTCGCAGCTGGCAGCGCGGGGCATGGCCATCGTCCTGATCTCCAGCGAGCTGCCGGAGGTGCTTGGTATGGCCGATCGCGTGCTGGTGCTGCACGAGGGCCGCGTGGCAGCGGAATTCGGTCGCGACGAGGCGACCCAGGAGGGGATCATGGCGGTGGCCACGGGCCACGAGGCCTCGTGATGGATCGAACTGTGGAGGCACGCTTTGCGCCGCCACTGGCTGCTCGAATCGGCCTGGAGCGCACCCTGGCCCTCGTCGCGCGGCTGCGTGAGCTCGGAATCCTGGTCGCGCTTGCGGTGATCGTAATTGTGGTCGGTGTCCAGGCGCCGCGCTTCCTCTCCGTCTCCAATTTCGAACAGATCCTGCTCTCCGTCTCGCTCATCGCGATCGTGGCAGTCGGCCAGACAAGCGTTGTGCTCACCCGCAACGTCGACCTTTCCGTGGGCTCGGTTGTCGGGCTGGTGGCCTTTGTGACCGGTGACTTGCTGAAAGAGCACGTGCTCGGCGTACCCGGCGCCATCCTTGCGGGATGCGCCCTGGGCCTTGGGCTTGGTGCGCTCAACGGACTCATCATCACGGTGGGCCGCGTGCCGGCGATCGTGGCCACCTTGGGGACGCTGTACGTCTATCGCGGGCTCGACTTCCTGATCGCGGGGGGCAAGCAGGTCAGCGCGATCGACCTGCCGAGCAGCTACCTGCGGATCGCCTCTTCGTCGGTCGTCGGCGTCCCGACGCTGATCGTCTTCGCGGCCGTGACGGCCGCGATCGCGGCCTACCTGCTCCGCTACTCCGGGACCGGCCGTGAGCTCTACGCGATCGGCAGCAGCCCGACTGCTGCCGAACTGGTCGGCATCCCCGCGCAGCGGCTGGTGTTCGGCGCCTTCGTCATCTGTGGTCTTCTGGCCGGCGTTGCCGGGGTCCTCTGGGGATCGCGCTTTGGCACCGTCAACGCCTTCGCCGCAGGCGGCCTCGAGCTACAGGTTATCGCCGCCGTCGTCGTCGGCGGGGTCAACATCTTCGGCGGCTCCGGAACGGTGCTCGGGGCCGTGCTGGGAGCAGCGCTATTGGGCACGATCGAGAACGCCCTCAGGATCCTGCACCTGTCGCAATTCTGGCTGCAGGCGATCGACGGCGCGGTAATCCTGCTCGCCGTCGGAACCGACGCCGCGATTCGCAGCTACTTCCAGCGAGTTCTGATGAGGACCGGACGTCGATGATCCGAGTGAGCACGCTACGGACGCGGCTGCTGGCGCGCTGGGAGACGCTGCTCGTCCTGCTGCTCATCGTCTTCACCTGGCTCGGATCGAGCTTGTCGCCCTACTTCTTTTCAGGCTCCAACTTCTCCGATTTGACCAGCAACCTGATGGAGAAGGCGATCATGGCGCTGCCCCTGGCGCTGATCATCATCGCCGGGGAGATCGACCTCTCGGTGGAGTCGATGCTCGGACTGGCCAGCGCGCTGCTGGGCTTGACTTACGCACTCGGCTGGTCTCTCTGGCTGGCCATTCCGCTGGTACTCGCTGTCGGAGCCCTCGGTGGGCTCCTGAACGGCCTGCTCGTCACCTGGGCGCGGCTGCCCTCGCTTGTGGTCACGCTGGGAACCCTGGCCCTGTTTCGCGGCCTCGCGTCCGTGGTGTTGGGTCCGCAGTCGGTTAGCGGCTGGCCCTCGGCTTTCACGAACTTCGGCTTCGGTGACGTGCCGGGAACACTCATCCCGTGGCCGTTTGTCGTCTTCGCAGTTCTTGCGGGAGCGTTCACATTCGTCCTGCACCGAACCTGGATCGGCCGCCAGCTGTACGCGATCGGAAAGAACAAGGAAGCCGCGAGATATGCCGGCATTCGCGTGGCAAGGGTGAAGACCCTGCTCTTCATCCTCTCGGGCGTGCTTTCGGCGCTGGCAGGTATCGTTTTGACCGCCCGCTTTTCAAGCGCTCGCGCCGATAACGGCCAGGGTTTCGTGCTCGATGTCGTCACGGCCGTGCTGCTGGGTGGCGTGAACATCTTCGGCGGCGAGGGCACGATCGTCGGAGTCGTCCTCGCGGTGTTCGTCATCGGTGTCTTGCGAAACGGGCTGACGCTCGCCGACGTAAGCCCTGACACGCAGAGCGTTGCGGTGGGGGCGCTGCTGATCATCTCCGTCGCCGGGCCCACCGCCGTGCGCCGGATCAGGTCGGCCTGGTCGAACCGGCGTTTGACTCAGGCAGCCAACACTTCATAGGGAGGAAGAGACATGGGGTGGAAGCGTGGAGCACACATCGCAATCGCGGGTGTGATGGGCCTTGTGCTGTCAGCCTGCGGTGGCGGTGGGGGAGGCACCAGTGGGGGCGGTGGCAACCTCAACATCGCCTTCCTGCCCAAACAGGTCAACAACCCGTACTTCGACGTTGCGGCGTCCGGTGGGCAGGAGGCGGCCGCCGAGCTGAAGGGCCAGTTCAAGCAGGTCGGGCCCTCTGAGGCCACCGGCGCTGCACAGATTCCCTTCATCCAGACCCTGACGCAGCAGAACGTGAGCGCCATCGTCGTCTCGGCGGATGACCCCAACGCCATAGCGCCGGCCCTCAAGCAGGCGATGCAGAAAGGGATCAAAGTGGTGGGCTACGACTCGTCGCCGGCACCCGATGCCCGCAAGGTGTTCATCAACCAGGCCGACTCGAAGGACATCGGCGAGATCGAGGTGCAGATGGTCTGTGACGAGATCCCCGGCTGTTCGGGCGAGATCGCAATCCTTTCCGCGACCAGCACCGCCACCAATCAGAACGCGTGGATCGACTTCATGAAGCAGGCGCTCTCCGGCAACTCCAAGTACAGCGGCCTGAAGCTGGTCAAGGTGGCCTACGGCAACGACGACCCGCAGACAAGCACCACCGAGGCCCAGGGCCTGCTGCAGGCGTACCCGAACCTCAAGGGGATCATCTCGCCGACCACTGTGGGTATCTCGGCTGCCGCGCAGGTGCTGGAGCAGACGGGCAAGGCCGGCAAGGTGCAGCTCACCGGCCTCGGCACGCCAAACCTGATGCGGAAGTTCGTCAAGGACGGCACCTGTAAACAGTTCGCGCTCTGGAACGTCAAGGATCTCGGCTACCTTGCGTACTACACGGCCGCGCTGATGGTACAGGGCAAGATCAAGGGACAATCGGGCGACAAGTTCCACGCGGGCCGGCTGGGTGACTACACGATCGGCTCGGATGGCGTTGTCCTCCTTGGGCCTCCTTTCGTGTTCAAGGCCGACAACATCGACCAGCTCAACTTCTAGATTTCATTGCAGCGGGGAGGCGACCTGCCTCCCCGCTGCCAGCCAGCGAAAACGATGGAACGGATCGCGTTCATGATGCGCGTCAAGCGGGGTCAGGAGGCGGAGTACCGCCGGCGCCACCAGGCCGTGTGGCCTGAGATGCTGCAGGCCTTGAAGGACGCCGGCTGCTCGAACTACTCGATCTTCATGAACGGACAGAACCTGTTCGCGTACATGGAGGTCACCGATTTCGAACGCTTCAAGAAACAGATGGCGGCCAGCCCCCACGCCCAGCGGTGGGAGGCGCAGATGGCCGGCATCATGGAACGGGGCATCCTGCCCGAGACCGGCTTCCACGAGGTCCTGCCCGAGGTGTTCCACCTTGACTGAGGCGCGAACGCCCGACGTCCACGAGCGCTTGATCGAGCGCATCAACGCTCTCAGGGTGGAAACGCCTTCCTGGGCTTACGGCAACTCGGGGACCAGGTTCAAAGTGTTCGCCCAGCCGGGAGCTGCGCGCACAATCGAGGAGAAGCTCGCAGACGCGGCGGTCGTGAACCGTCTGACGGGGATCTGCCCCAGCGTCGCGATTCACATACCCTGGGACCGGGTGGATGACTGGACGGCGCTGCTGGATGTAGCGGCTGGTCATGGGGTCAAGATCGGAGCCATCAATCCAAATCTGTTCCAGGACGACGAGTACATGCTCGGCAGCCTCTGTCACCCGTCGGCCTCGGTCCGCCGGCGCTCGGTCGATCACGTCCTGGACTGCATCGAGATCGCGCGCGCGGTGGGGTCGTCGATCGTCAGCTTGTGGCTGGCCGACGGCACGAACTACCCGGGTCAGGACGATCTCCGCGCTCGACGCAGGCGCCTGCTGGAATGCCTGCGGCAGATCTATTGCGCGCTTCCGCCAGGCGTGCGGCTGCTCGTCGAGTACAAGTTCTTCGAGCCAGGGTTCTACAGCACCGACCTGCCGGATTGGGGCACCGCGTACGCGGTCTGTGTGGAGCTGGGTCCGGTCGCAAAAGTACTCGTCGACACCGGGCATCATGCCCAGGGTGTCAACGTTGAGCAAATCGTTGCCGGCCTCCTCGACCGCGGCCGGTTGGGGGGCTTTCACTTCAATGCGCGGAAGTACGCCGACGACGACCTCATCGTCGGATCCTCCAACCCGTTCGAGCTTTTTCTGGTCTTCAACGAGCTTGTCGCCGCAGAGGACGACAACGACCAGGATGTCGTGCAATGCGCTCGCGAGGTCGCCTACATGATCGACCAGTCGCACAACATCGAGCCGAAGGTGGAAGCGATGGTCCAGTCCGTCGTGAACATCCAGATCGCGCATGCGAAGGCGCTTCTGGTCGACCGGCCCCGACTCCGGCAGGCGCAGGCGGCGGGCGACGTACTGGAGGCAAACCGGGTGCTGCTCGAGGCCTACGAGTCGGACGTCAGGCCGCTGCTGGCGGAGGCCAGAGCGCGGCTCGGCCTCGATCCGGATCCCATCTCCGCCCTTCGACGAAGCCGCTATTCAGAGCGGATCGCGAGCGAGCGCGGGACGGCTGCCGCGGGCAGCGGGTATCCCGGAGCCTAGCGGATGGGGGAAACGGTCCGCCTGCTGGCCACCGACGTCGGCGCCGAGAGCGGACGGACCGTCGTGGGCAGCTTCGATGGTGAGCGTCTGAGCCTCCATGAGGTGCATCGCTTTCCAAATCGACCGGTCGAAGTGGCCGGGACGCTGCACTGGGACGTTCTCCGGCTTTATTCAGACATGCTCGATGGGATTCGGGCAGCTGGGCGCGTGTCGTCTGTCGGCGTCGATACCTGGGGCGTCGACTTCGGGTTGCTCGATCGAAGCGGACGTTTGCTCGGCAACCCGGTCCACTACCGGGATCGGCGCACCGAAGGCATGCTCGAAGAGGCGTTCAGCCGCGTGCCGCGCGAGGAGATCTACACGCGCACCGGCATCCAGTTCCTTCCGATCAATACGCTTTATCAGCTGCTGGCGCTCGTCGTGGCGGGCGAGCCTCAGCTCGCCTCCGCCGATCGACTGCTGACCATGCCCGCCCTGCTCGCCTACTGGCTCACTGGAACCGCTGCGGACGAGTTCACAGATGCCACAACTACTCAGTGCTTCGACCCGCGAGCGAATGCCTGGGCGTGGGATCTGGTGGAACGCCTGGCAATCCCCTCCCGCATCTTTGGTGAAGTCGTGCCGCCTGGGACGGGCCTTGGCCGGGTGCGATCGGGGCTCGGGCTCGGATCGATCCGAGTCGTTGCGCCTGGCAGTCATGACACTGCTTCGGCGGTGGCCGCGGTCCCGTTCGAATCCGGGCGCCCGGCGGCCTATGTCAGCTCGGGTACCTGGTCATTGGTCGGCCTCGAGGTCGAGCGTCCCGTCATCAATGAGGCGGCACTGGCAGCGAATCTCACCAACGAGGGGGGCGTGGCCGGCACGTTCCGTCTGTTGAAAAACGTGATGGGCCTCTGGTTGCTCCAGGAGTGCCGGCGCGCCTGGGCTGACAGCGGTAGCGACCTCTCGTACGAGGACTTGATTCGGCGCGCTGAGGCCGCACGGCCGTTCGCGGCCCTTATCGATCCGGACGACGACCGGCTGCTGCGTCCGGGTGACATGCCGGCGCGGATCGCTGCCCTGTCAGCCGGGAACGGGCAAACACTGCAGGCCGAGCCCGGGGTGATAGCCCGCTGCGTGTTCGAGAGCCTGGCCCTGAAGTACCGCTGGACGATCGAGCAACTGGAGCACGTGACCGGCCTGGAGGTCGGCGTGATCCACGTAGTCGGCGGCGGCGCCCTCAACCGCCTCCTCTGCCAGATGGTGGCGGATGCCTGCGGGCGCCGGGTGGTGGCCGGACCTGTCGAGGCGACGGCGGCCGGCAATCTACTGGTTCAAGCGATGGCACTGGGTGTGTTGGGCTCGCTCCGTGAAGGGCGCGAGCTGGTGCGACGATCCCTGGCGATCGACACATACGAACCAGTTTCCACAGAGGGCTGGGAGGACGCCTGGCGGCGCTTTCAAACCACCCAGCACTCCGGCGCTGCGAGGAGGTCGGCGTGACCGAGGGCGAGCTGCGCGAGGCGATCGTCCGTTTTGCACGGCAGATGATCACCACCGGCCTGGTGCGCGGCACGTCGGGCAATCTGAGCGCCCGCCAGCCCGGCGCGAACGCGTGCCTGGTCACCCCCTCCGGGGTGGACTACGAGACGATGAAGCCCGAGGATGTCGTCCGGGTCGACCTGTCCGGCCGGCCGGTTGCCGGTGGGCCCAAGCCCTCGGTGGACACGCCAATTCATGTGGCCATATACCGCGCGAGGTCAGAGGTCGGGGCCTGCATCCACACTCACTCGCCATATGCGGCGGCATTCTCGACGCTTGGTCGGCAGATCCCACCGCTCATCACCGAATCAGCCGGTTACCTGGGCGGCGCTGTGCGAGTCCTGGCGTACGTGCCGCCGGCTCGACCCGACACCGGCGATCTGGTGGCGGCCGGACTGAGCACCGACCGGGCAGTGCTCCTGCCCAATCACGGCGTGATTGCAGTCGGGGAAGATTTGAAGAAGTGCTTCGCCGCTGCCATGGCCGTCGAGGAGAGCGCTCACGTCGCCTACATCGCGCTTCAGCTGGGGACACCGACGCCGGTCCCTGAACAAGAGGTTGAACGTATGCACGAGTTCATCCACCACCGGTACGGGCAGCGTTGATGGCAGGCGGAGACCGCTGGCGCGAACTCTCGTTCGACGGTCGCTCGGCGGTCGTGACGGGCGCCGCGCGCGGCATTGGTCGTGCGGTTGCGCACCGCCTGGCCGGCCTGGGCGCGCGAACGGTGATCTGGGATCTTGACGGTGAATTGGCAGAGCAGACCGCAGGCGAACTGCAGGACTTGTTGAGCTCGGAGGGCCGCCCGCACCGGCTGGAGTGGTCACGTGTGGACGTGTCGGACTCGGAGGCGGTCGAGGAGTGCATGGCACGGGCCGCGGCGGGCGACGGTCTCGACGTGCTGGTCAACAATGCCGGCACCACGAGCGTCCAGCAGACCGAAGGCATACCGCTGGATGTCTGGGAGCGGACGATTCGCACGAACCTCAGTGGGACCTTCTACTGTTGCCGGGCGGCCATTCCGCACCTGAAGCGGAGGCCGGGATCGGCGATCGTCAACATCTCTTCGAGCTCTGCGCTCGTCGGTGGTGGCGGTGGCGCCCACTATGCGGCATCGAAGGCAGGGATCGATGGCCTTACGCGGCACCTCGCTCGGGAGCTGGCGCCGGAGGTGCGGGTCAACTCGGTGCAGCCACGCACGATCGAGACCGACCTCTTCCATGATCGCTACGCGCATGCTCCGCTCGAGCAGGAGAAGCTTCTGAATCAGATACCGCTCCGGCGTCTTGGCCAACCCGAGGACATCGCCGACGCCGTCGCCTTCCTGGCGTCCGAGTGGGCCGGTTATATCACGGGCCAGATCCTGCTGATCGATGGAGGGCGCACCTACCAGTAGCAGGGGAAGGCAGGGAGCGGCCCGCCAGATGAAGCCGGCCGAGTGGGCCGACTGCCGGCGGTGCGACCTATCGGCGACCTGCGAAAGGTACTTCCGCCGGCAGTCGTTGCGACGCGAACCTGGGAGGTGGCTCTGATGTAGATGGAGGACCCGACAGGGTGCTGCGTTGGTGATGGGGGTAGGCCCCCCGGGGTCGCCTATCAGGAGGAGGCTCCAAACCACGGCAAG
>Ga0126378_10002660_pt1 | contig 13283 bp, 11 predicted proteins | sample PanSoiMetPlot_23_FD_92587 | JGI IMG/M metagenome (GOLD analysis project Ga0126378, IMG submission 92587) | Tropical forest soil microbial communities from Panama - MetaG Plot_23 | ecosystem: Environmental > Terrestrial > Soil > Tropical forest > Bulk soil | place: Panama | collected 2016-02-17
GTTTTGGGGACGGGCCCGAGGGCCTTTGCGGTTTCGGCCATGGCTTGCGTGCCGCTCATCTTGCCGCTGCCTCACGGTGTGCCTGCAGTTGGGACTGTTCAAACTGTTCCTCAATGGCCGGTACGAAAGTATCCAGGAAATTCGCTAGACTTTCTGTGGCCCGTCGACTGCGCTTTCCAAAACCGATAATGGCCGGGATACGTTCGGGATGACGACTCAACTCCACCAGGAGTCTTTGTCTCTTCAGATTTCCTTTTCGGTCGAGCACACGGCTGAAATCGATTGGCAGATCTTCCTCCCAAGAGTCACTGATGGCGCGTACCGCAACAGAAGGCACCTTCGAGCCACTGACAGCCGTCATCACGAAGAAGCTTTCCATGTCCACGATATCAGCGAACACGCCCAGTGCTCTCTTAGCCTTGGACTCGGCAACAATGTGATTCCAGCTGACCAGCTGTTCTGCAGGCTTCGCTCCGCAGTCCTCGGCAATCGTAAATAGTCTTTCGTGGCCCCGAATCTTCAGACCTCTCTTGTACGATGAAACATTTTCCGCAACAACGATGTCACCAACTTGGTAATCACGCTTCAAACCGCCTGCCAAACCACTGGAGATGCAAAAATTCGGATGGTCGTGGAGCAGAGCCCGGATACCGTGACGGGCTGCATTGTTGCCATAGTGGTCCCAGCCAATCCCGGTAAGAAAGACATCGACTAGCGAATTCCCAATCCGACTCGAGTATGCATTCTGTTCATGTTTCCTAAAACCCTGAATGCGGAGTTCTCTCTCCTCAAACCGATGTCGTTTGCGCCAGGGGGCGAATTCGGCGTCGACGGCGAATGTTACGAGGATGCGCATAAGTTTTAGGCGTTAGCAGACTGGGGCACAGCATGCTGCGCCCCCACAAAAAGAAAACCAAAAGGCGGCGCTACGAAACCAAACCCAATGGCAGCGCAAAGCTTTACGCGGCGGCGCGGGCGTGCGCCATCTTGCGGGCACGGCCCTTGGCGATATAGCCGTTGGCTTCGTACCAGCGGACGGCGCGTTCGAGCGCGGCGGACACGGGGCCTGCCTTGAAACCTAATTCGCGCTGCGCACGCGAGCAATCCACGAACATCATGTGCCGGGCGATCTTCACGCCTTCCACGGGAATTCCCGGCGCGCGGCCAATCAGCCGCGAAAAAACCGTATTGGCATAGGCTACACCCAGAGCCAAGCCATGGGGAATTTTCAGCCGGACTGGAGGTAGCCCGGTAATTCCCGAAAGAGTGTCAAGCATCTCCTTAAGCGTCAGATTCTCGCCGCCGAGAAGGTAGCGCTCGCCTACCTTGCCTTTTTCCGCAGCCAGCAGGTGGCCTGCGGCGCATTCCTCGACACCGACGAAATTCAGACCGGTCTCGACGTAGCCCGGCATTTTGCCGTTCAGAAAATCGAGAATTATTTTTCCCGTAGGCGTGGGCTTCCAATCCCACGGGCCGACCGGAGTCGTGGGCATGACCACCACAACGGGCAAGCCTTCTTTTGCGGCCTTGAGAGCTTCCTGCTCCGCCATCCACTTCGAGCGCTTGTAATGACCGACCATTTCTTCGAGCCTGGCATCGGTGAACTCGTTGGGGTGTTGCGGGCGATCCACCGCGATGGTGGCGACCGTGCTGGTGTAAATCAACCGCTCGACGCCGGCGCGCTTCGCAGCTTCGAGGACATTTTTCGTGCCGCCCACGTTGGAATCGTAGATTTCCCGCTTCCGCTTCGCCCACAGGCGATAATCCGCGGCGACGTGGAAGACGCGCTGAACGCCCTGCATGGCGCGGTCGAGTGAAGCAGGATCACGCAAATCGCCTGTGACGTATTCGAGCGGGAGATCGGCGATCGCGCGATTCGTGCTAGACGGCCGCATCAGCACGCGAACATCTTCGCCGCGCGCAACGAGTTGGCGCGCGACGTGACTGCCGAGAAAACCCGCGGCTCCTGTGACCAGGGTGGTCATAAAACTTTCACGCTTTCTTCGCACGGTTCGTCGCTCTCGGCTTGCAGTTTCCGGGCTTCGGGAGCGCTCTTCGCTCCACTGCGGGTCGCGTGCCCGAGAAGCTCACTCTCGACCTGGCGGGAAAGCCAGCGCCAGCTTCCCCTCGGCATCAGCCTTCGCGCCTCCCCAGCCTTGCTTAACGCGCCTGGGCTCGCGGACTCCGAAGTGATCAGCCAGCCGTCGACGCCCAGTCCCTCTAGGAGCGCGGGAAACTGGCCCAGTTCGGCCAAGTCCGAGTTTTCGTCCACGACTGAATGGACTACGGTGAAGAAGCCGGAAAGCCGCGCGGCGCGAAGACCTTCTACCGCGAGATCGAATTCAGAATCCCGACGGGCTCCCGATCGAACTACCAGAAAGACTTCCGGCAAGGGCTGAAACTCGTGGATGCGGCGGCGCAGGAACGTTCCGTTGGTTTCAAGAAAAACGTGATGACCACTCTGCGCGATGGCGCGAACAAAGTGGCCGATGCCAGGGTGAACTAGTGGCTCGCTTCCACCAATCCAAATGATCTGCCTGTGACTTTGCATGATGGTTTGCATTTTCTCGTGGGAGACGGGGGCAGCAGAGCCAGGATGAAGGATTTCCGCTGCATCGATCCATTGGACGATGGAAGGTGCCGCTGATTTGTTGAGGATTCGCGCGATTCTGGCTTTCGCCAATCTGGCGATGAGCCGCGCTGGTAAGCGCATCATGCTGCTAAAACCCGCTGCGTTGCCGGAACTCGCTGGGCTGGAACTTCAGGTTGAAGTATTCGCCGCCTGCCCGCGATTGATTGGCAAATCGTGCAAGGGCGTACACCGGGAATGAATTCCGGTAAAGGTGATATTTCAAGTAGAAGACGCCGGGAAAACCCGTGCCGGTGAATTCCGGCTCGCTCCATGAACCGTTCGCTAGCTGTCGATGGACCAGGTAGGAAACAGCTTTCGTGACAGCCGAATCGTTCGTTGCTGCCCCCGCGAGCAGGCCGATCAGCCCCCAGGCGGTTTGGGAAGCGGTGCTCGGCCCTTGTCCTTTGGTGGAAGGTGCATCGTAGCTCATCAACGATTCGCCAAAGCTGCCGTCAGCCTTCTGAACCGTGCGGAGCCAGGTCACCGCGCGCTGGCAGTATTCACGCGTGGAAAGCGAAACGGTTTCGAGCGCCCGAAGCACACCGCCGGTTCCGTAAATGAAATTCACGCCCCACCTGCCGAACCAGGAACCGTCCTTGCATTGATCTTTCAGCAGGAAATCCACGGCGCGCTGGATGACCGGATGCTCGGCGGACCAGCCGAAGCGCCCCAGGCATTCGACAACGCGCGCGGTTACGTCTGCTGTCGAAGGATCGATCATGGCGTTGTGATCGGCAAAGGGAATGTTGCAAAGGAACTGGCGATTATTGTCGCGGTCGAAAGCGCCCCAGCCGCCGTCGCGATTCTGCATGCTGAGCAGCCATTGAACACCGCGGCGAATAGCGCCTTCCATGCGCTTTGGATCGGAATACCTCACGCGCTGGAGAGCCATCAGCACAAAAGCGGTGTCGTCGACATCGGGGTAAAAGTCGTTGCGAAATTCAAACGCCCAGCCGCCGGGCTCAGCGTCTTTGTTCTTGATTTGCCAGTCGCCCGGGCCAAGCACTTGCTTGGAGAGCATCCAGTCCGCCGCTTTCACGAGCGCGGGATGATCGGGCGGAAGTCCAGCCTCCTGGAGGGCCACCATGGCGATGCACGTGTCCCACACTGGGGAAACACACGGCTGCATGCGAATGCTGTCGGCCTCTTCGATCTCGAACCGAGAGAACTCCTTGATCTCGCGCCAGGTGAGCGGATCTTCGGGACCGTGCCCGAGCGCGATCAGGGCAAAAATGGAATTCATCATCGCGGGATAAATTGCGGCGAGGCCTTCCGTGCGCTCAATGTGATCGAGCATCCAGGATTTCGCTTCGCGCAGAGCGCGCTGGCGAAAGGGCTTCCACGGAGACTTCTCGTAAAGCTTCAATCCACGATCGATGGCAAGGAAGAAATTTTTCCAGGAAAGGAGTTGCTTGCTCCAATCAAACGCCGCGGCCTTGTGATTCGGGTCCTTGAAGAGCTCGTCCACGCGGGCACGTTCGGGCAACCGCCACTCTGGCCGCAACGTGGACAGAATGGTCATAGGGATCACGATTCCGCGCGTCCAGGACGACATTTCGTAAATATTGAAAGGCAGCCAGGTGGGTATCAGCATCAATTCCGGAGGAACTGAGGGCACCAGCTCCCAGCCAACGGCACCCACGAGGGCCAGATAGAAGCGCACGTAGGAATTGGAATGCTCAAGGCCGCCAAGCCGATGAATTGTTTCGCGCGCATGAACAAGATTCGCCTCATCGGGCGAATCGCCTGCCAGCTTTAACGCGAAATAGGCTTTGCAGGTGGCGTTTAGCTCGGACGGGCCACCGGGATAGATGCTCCAGCCTCCGTCGGAAAGCTGACGCTCGCGGACATAATTTGCGAGCTTCTGGATGCGACCGGGGTCGGCTTTGCCCAAAACATGCAGGTAGTAGATGTAATCCGATTCAAGAGTGGTGTCGGCCTCGAGTTCGCCCTGCCAGTACCCTTCTTCCGCTTGAAGAGAGAGAAGATGATCTGCGCCGAGTTCGATGGATTTTTCGAGGCGTTCGGCCCACTCCTGTTCTTGCCAGGAGACGGTGGACGGCGAAGCGGGAACTTCTTCTCCTATGCGTGCAAATGAGGCCATGAATGCTCCCCCCAGAGCAAACCCTAGAACCGACGAGCACTGTGGGCCAGGCTAACCCACCAGGTCGTCCGCTTACCTAACTTGCGTGAGTCCCTGTCCCTTGCACCCGAACAGGTTATCGAAGCTATGAGAGTTCCAGTAACAATGGTACTTCTTGATTATCGCCGCCCCGCCGCTGAGGGTCAACGGATAAGATGCCGCTCCGTAACTGAGACGTTGTCAAATTGAAATGGAGGGAGGCACTTCTAGCACTCTTTGAACCAGCACACGCAAGGGTTCGGGCAAAGGGTCGCCTTCTTGTTGCAAAACCGAGGGCTTTTCGCGAAGGAGACGCGCCGGCAGCCTCACCCAAGCAGGGGTGGCTGCCGAAAACGAGCCTGCCGAGCCGCGAAGCACGATGACGTCGGCACGATCGAGAGCGGCGCGGGCCGAATCTTTGAAGTCCTGTCTTGCTGGATCGACGACAGCGAAATACAAATTAGGTTTAAGAAACTGGAGCAAGGAATTGCTTTCCAGGATGAGCGGTGGGGGTTCGCTGGCGTGATCTGGACGCACTTGCTCCATGGCGGCTCGCAACAGCGGAAGCCCTTCAGCGAGAAAGCCTTGCTTGGTGCGCAGCCAAAAGGAGCGGAGGGCGCCCGCAGCGAGAAAACGCGCGCTGTCGGTCCCAGTATCGGAATGCGTCTCCCAGTCGAGTGCACAAACGTGGTCGGTCGGCGCGCAATCGCAATTCTCGCCGTTTTGCGCGCAGACGCCGTGGCCGTATTGCGTGATTTTCCCAGCAATCCAGTTTGCTTGCGGGAAGGCGGCGATCACATCGCACACAAGCTGCGTCTTCCCGATGCTGCGCGTGTGACCGCCAATGACGATTACCCGCCAAGGAGCTGATTCGTTTTTTTTACTTGCTGCCAAGTCTGGCCTCAAGAGATTTGATGCGCGCGGCCAATTCCGGGAGCTTGGCGTACCAAGCGTAAGCTTCTTTGAATTTTCCAATCTCTCGCGCTGGCGTTCCCCAGACCGTTTGTCCGCTTCGAATCGTTTTGCCGGTGGGAATCCCTGCCTGTGCGCCGGCAACGGCCTCATCCTCGAGCCGGCAGTGGTCTGCGATACCGACTTGCCCGCCGATGACGACATGACGGCCAATCACACTGGAGCCTGAGATTCCGGTTTGGGCGGCGATCACAGTTTGCGAGCCAATCTGCACGTTGTGTCCCACATGAACGAGGTTATCTAATTTTACGCCTTCGCCGATACGCGTATCGTCGAGCGAGCCGCGATCAATGGTGGCGTTGGCGCCGACCTCGGCATCGTCGGCGATTTCTACAATGCCAGTTTGCGGAAACTTCCAATGCTTCCCTTCTCCAAAGACGTAACCGAAGCCGTCCGCACCAATTACCGCCCCGGAATGAATTTCCACGCGATTGCCGACGCGAACATGGTGATAGAGGGTCACGCGAGGATGAAGGCGGCATTGATCGCCAATCCAGCACCCCGCACCAATCACGCAGTGCGCGCCAATCTGAGTTCCGTGTCCCACGTGCGCGTCTTCGCCGATCACCGCGTATGCTCCGATGCTTGCACTTCTTGCGACGCGCGCGAGGGGTGCGACGATGGCAGTCGGATGAATTCCGGAAGCTATCGGCGGACGGTCCAGCAGCAGCGCCGCGGCTTTGGCAAAACCGAGTTTCGGCTGAGCCGATCGCAGAATCGTCTTCCCCGGCAAAGACAAGCCTTCGCTTGCAATCACGCAATGCGCGGCGGAGGCGACGGCTCGCTCCGTGTGCTTCGCAGACTCAACATAGATCAAGTCGCGGGATGCGGCTCGTTCCGGCGCGGCCACGCCTGTAATTTCCAACGCACCATCGCCCTCGAGCGCTGCGCCAATCGCCTCGGCTAATTCTTTTGCGGTTCGTTTCATCTTCAGCCTCGCGAAAAATCGTATAGCGGCGGTTCGTCTTCAGGCCGCGTGTTCCACCGTCCATGGACCCAGACCCATTGGTCAGGATACTTTCGAATGATCGCTTCTAGAACTTCCGTAAACTTTTGCGTGTTTTCGAGAATATCGCGGTCGGGATCGCCGGTTCGAACCAGTTCCACGGCCGGCTCGAAGCGCAGCCGGTACTTCCCGATGCTTTCATCCCAGACTGCATAGCCAGGCACGACCGCAGAGTCCGTGTGCAATGCAAGTCGCGAGATGCCTGTGGTCGTGCTGGCTGATTTTCCAAAGAAATCAACGAAAACCGCTTCCGAGGGCATGGTGTTCTGGTCCGCAAGGATGCCAATGGTTCCAGAGTTTTTCAGAACCTTCAGCGTAACGCGCGCCGATTCGTTCTTGAAGATCGGCCGGTTGCCCGAAAGGCAGCGATAACCATTGACCAGCGCGTCGATGCGTGCGTTCTCAATCGGGCGCGCCATGTAATGCAGCGGGAACCCGTATAGTGCGTGCGCGAAAGAGGAGAGTTCCCACGCGCCAATATGCCCGGTTAAGTAGAGCACGCCTTTGCCGCGGCGCTGAGCTTCGAGGAAGTTTTCGTGGCCGTCTAGCACCACGATTTGCTGGACATTTTGCTTCGTGAGTTTGGGGAAGCGCGCGAATTCCGCAGCCATCCACCCCAGATTCCGTAGCATTTTGCGAATCACGGCTTGCCGCTGAGTCTCGCTCCAATCCGGGAAAGCAATGCGCAGGTTGGTTTCCGCCATTTTTCGCAATCTGGGCAGGAGAGTATAGAGGATTCGCGTGACCCCAGACGCGAGGCTTCGCGCCAATGACCGCGGCAATAAGCCCAGCCCTTTCAGGATCAACCATACCGCGGCGAATTCGGCCCAGTCTTTCATTGCAAGGTGAAATGAAACGTGAAAGTCATTGCGCGACAGTATGCAAGAGGACTGGCGATGGAAGAAAGTGTTTCAATGTTAGACTCACCTTTCTGTGACCGAAGCAACTTCGCTTACACGCAAGACTGTCTCCAACCGCCGCGCCGCTCAGATTGCCTGGGGCGTTCTCATTTGCGCCACGCTTTATGTCGGCTACTTCAGCCACCTGGGCGTAGTTGGATTGGTCGGGCCGGATGAGCCCCGGTATTCCTGGATTGCGCGCGCCATGGTGGAAACGCACGACTGGGTCACGCCACAGCTTTACGGAAAACCGTGGTTCGAAAAGCCGCCGCTTCTATATTGGGGTGCCGGGCTGTGTTTCAAGTGGTTTGGCGTTAGCGAAGCCGCCGCTCGACTGCCGAGCGCGATTTCCGCGCTGCTGGCGACCCTGGCGCTTGCCTGGCTGGCACTGCGTCTTTATGGAGCTGAAACCGCTCGATGGGTCCTACTCCTGTTGCCCACAACGGTTGGGATGATCGGCTTTTCGCACGCGGCGGCAACGGACATGCCGTTCAGTGGCATGCTCACGATTGCGATGGTTTGCGCGGCAGTGATCCTCGGCTTGACGCGTAACGCGAACACACCCATTCTTCCTCGCACGCCTTGGCTGGCGCTCATTCTGTTCGGCGCTTTTCTCGGCCTCGCCGTTCTCGCCAAAGGTCCAGCGGCAATCATTCTTTGCAGCGGCGGAGTATTTTTCTGGGCTCTGTTCACCAAACGCTGGCACAACGCACTTCGCCTTCTTCACCCCGTAGGCATCTTTTCTTTCTGCGCCACTGCACTGCCCTGGTACATCCGCTGCGCGCGCCGCAATCCGGACTTCTTTCGCGTCTTTATCGTCGAGCACAATTTCAAGCGATTCCTTACACCGGAATTCCAGCACATCCAACCATTCTGGTTTTACGTGCCTGTGCTCTTGGTTGCATTGCTTCCCTGGACGGCTCTTCTTTTATGGAGTTCCGTGTATGCACTCATCCACGTCTTGCGCACGCGAAAGGCGAACGGATCCACGCTGCTGTTTACCTGCTGGGCGGGATTTTGCATCGTGTTTTTTTCCGTCTCACAGTCAAAACTTCCGGGCTACGTCCTTCCGGCACTTCCGGCCATCGGCCTGGTCCTTGCGCGCTGGCTGACGGTAATGCCCAAAGTTCCGCGCTGGCTGCTTCGCGGTGTGCTCTGGTTCTTTTCAGTTCTGCTGTTCCTTCCTCTCGTGTTTGTTGACCGCATTGCGCCCCATGTGTCACGCGCGAATGAAAAGTTTGTAGTCGGCGTATGTGTAGTGGTTGCCCTCTTGGGAGTTGCAAACTTTCTTTTGGTCCTTTTCTGCAGCCCACCGCGAGAAAAAGGCCCCCTTCCCTTGCGCGCCGCAACGTGCGTCTTACCGGTCCTGGCGGCTGCCATTCTGAGTTATTTTATTGCGCCGTCGTTCTTGAAATTTGATCCTTCCGGAAAAACGCTCGCGCGGGAGTTGCAAAAGCAGAACATCCCAGCGGACCAATTAGCTGTGGGCTGGATGAGCCGTGGCCAGCATTACAGTTTGAATTTCTACATGCACGAGGAAATAAAGGATTGGAACCAGGAGAATTCGAGGAAATCATACGTCCTGACAGACATGCGGGCCTGCAGGAATTTAACTCCAATTCCCTTTGCCTGTGAGCCCCGGCCCTTCGATGAGCAGGCGACAGGAGTGTATCTCTATCACGTTGTAATGCCCGGCTCAGTGGAGGGGTTTGGCGGCGATGGGGGACAGGCGCAAAAGAAAGAATGACACCACGCGGTTTTCATAGTCGCGCTTCTCAGAGTCCGTTAAGCCAACAAAATTTCCGTGGGGAATGATGGCTTGCTCGCGCGGCTCAGGGGCTTTTAAGAACATGTCGCGCGTAATCGCCCCCAGCTCAGGATCGTCCAGCGCCTGAATGAAAAGAGTGGGAACGCCGTTGAGCGTTACGAGTTGTTTGGAAAGGGGCGGATCCTGGCGATGCGTTTTGTTTAAATAACCGAAACTGAACTGCGCGGAACGAACCATCAAGGGGAATGTCGCCAAACCATTGCGCTCAACGCCCACCTTCACCATTTGATCGGGCTCGTCATACACGGAATCCAGCACCAGTGCGCGAATGCGTTTGTCATTTTCCGCCTCGCGCAACGCCGCATAGGCGCCCAGGTTGTAGCCCCATAATCCAAAGCGAGCGGGATCGAGATCGTTTCGCGCCGCCAAAGTGTCGATGGCCTTGCGCAATTCGTCGGCTTCGCGGTAGCCCAGTGTGGTAATGCCGGCGTTGGCTCCATGTGCCGCAAAGTCAAAAACGAACACATTGTATTGGTGATCTTGAAGCGCGGACACAAGCGTCAGCAATTCGCCGCGGCTGGATTCGTATCCGTGGCACAAAACAACGGTAGCAGCGCCACGCAGTCCCGGGAAGAACCAGCCTTCGCGCTTGCCCAGCTCCGGCACTTCGAATTCCATGTTCTCCGGACGCCCAGGAAAGCTGGCGAAGCTGATTTCCGTGCTGGTCCGCTGCGGTTTCACAATCCGGTAAAGGAGAAATCCGGCAATGGCAGACGTCGCCAGAACCCCAAAAAATCCGACCGCCAGCACGAGCGTGAGAAGCTTGGTGTACCACCTGCTTGGATATCTCAGTTCGTAAAAGAGTCGCATGCGTCGCAATGCCGCTGGGTAGGCGGCGCCTCGTACTTGAATTTTTCTAAGTCAATACTCCCAATATTTGTCAGCGTAGCACGTTCACTTTGGCACATTTGCGCAGTCGCACCGTGCTGTGTCGAATGTGTATCACCCACCGCGAACTGCCTCTTGAACGGAGCGATCAAGATTCAGCTGCAGCATGATTCAGCTATGATAGAAGGCGCGCGACAGGGGACTTAGCGAATCCGCACATCCATGAATATCGTTGATTTGCGGCAGATTACGGTGCGCCAGATTGAGCCGCTCCTCGAAGAAGAGGCGCGGCACTGGCGCGACGAACTGCATTGGGACTACCGCGGCGCGTTGGAGCTGATCAAGCGCTTCATGGAAGCGCGCGCTCTCGCTGGCTGCGTGGCATTCGAAAGCGGCGTGGCTGCAGGTTACTCCTTTTATGTTTTGGAGGAACAGAAAGGCCTCATCGGCGGCCTGTACGTCTCCTGTAAGTTTGCTCAGCAGGCGCTGGGGCGGCGCTTGCTCGAAGACATGCTCTTCTCCATGCGCGCGATCCCGCACTTGCAGCGCATCGAGGCGCAGCTGATGCCCTTCAGCGGTCCGGTGGATGCGCCGCTGCTCGACCAGGGCTTCCGGCTTTATACGCGGCAATTCATGCTGCTCGATTTGCAAAAAATGGCGGAATCGAAAGCTGGCGCTTCGGCGGGACTACGGCTCTCAAAGTGGAACGATCGCTATTTCGAACCGTGCGCGAAGCTCATCTACTTAGCGTATGCCAATCACGTCGACGGGGAAATCAATGACCAGTACCGCAGCCGCACGGGCGCGCTGAAATTTCTGAAGAACATTATTCTGTTGCCAGGGTGCGGACAGTTCGTCCCCGGCGCGTCTTTCCTGTTGCACGAGCCGGGCAGCGATGATTTGGTGGCGGCGGTACTGACTAGCGAAGTTTCGTCTGGAGTTGGTCACACCACACAAATCTGCGTCTTGCCGGGATTTCAGGGGCACGGAATCGGACGCATGCTTATGCAAACTTCAGCGGAAGCATTGCGCGCGATGAAATTCAGAGAATTAACACTCACTGTAACTTCTGAGAATCAAACCGCAGTAACGCTTTACGAGAAGCTCGGCTTCCAAACCACCAAGTCGTTCACTGCCGGCGTCTGGCCGCGGTAAACAAGAATCTATCTCACATAGTTTGTTTGTAAGATCGGAGGCGTTGCAAAGATCAGGAGATGCAATGGCTCGACGACAAGCCCTTCGCGCGGACTGGGAGAAGAAACGTCACTGAGAGCAAACTCACAGCGCAGTTCAAACGTTCGTGGCTCTCCTGTCTGAGGCGAAAATGTCCATTGGCGCACGCTGTCTATAACCGCTTGTTGCAGCAGAGGATGCCCGCTCTTGATTTCGACGTTGTCCACTTTTCCGTCACTCGCAACAGAAACCTGAGCAACCACGGTTCCTGAGATGCGGGTTTGCCTCGCGAGCGGCGGGTAATGCAACGTTTCCGCGTGTGTAAGGTGAAGGTCTGGCCTGCCTGCAAACAAAGCATCTCCGTCAATGTTCTTGGTCCAAATCTCTTTGCGGGCATTTGCGAATTCGTCGCCTGGTTGCCATTTAATAGACTCCGATTGCGTCGCGGCCTTAAGGCCTAGCTCATAGCCAAAAGCCGCAATTTCAGCTAAACCCATGAAGTCCCAATCGTCGCGATACACATCGGTTGGTTGATGGTATCGGTTCTTCACATAATCTTTGGCCTGGTCTTCTCCCCAAACAGCGTCACGCCCGCGAAATTTTCTTCCTTCACTGATGGAGAAGGAAGGTATTCCAACACGGGCCAAGCTGAAGTGGTCCGAACGGTAGTAATGTCCCGCCTCAGGCGTCGGGTCCGGACGGATGCCTAACGCAAACTCTTTTGCTGTGGCTTCCACAACCGGATAAAAAGTCGTGCGCTCGGCACCCGTGACCTCAACCTCTTCCGGTACGCCTAACGGCGCCAACGCGTCAAAGTTCAAATCGAGGACCGGATCGACTGGTAGGTAGACGAGCTTTTTTCCAAGATGCTCGGAGCCCAAGAGTCCTTGCTCTTCAGCCGTCACCGCCGCAAACAAAATCGACCGCGGCGGAGCTTTCTTGGCCTTTGCCCACGCGCGGGCCAACTCCAGTAGGATTCCGCATCCCGTCGCATTGTCCGCCGCGCCGTTGTAAATGTTGTGGCCGGTCTTGTTCTTGTCGATTCCCAGATGATCGTAATGTGCAGTGTAGAGTACGGCTTCGTTGTTCCTGTTCGGTTCCGAACCGGGCCGCATAGCCATCACATTGTGCGCGACGAACGGATGCATCTGGCTCGCAACATGCGCTTTCAAGCGCACACCCAGTTCGATCGGCTTGAAATCGCGGGATTGCGATTGTTCGAACAACTTCTCTAGATCCAGTCCTGCCATGCCGACGAGTTTTTGCGCCACTTCTCGTTGAATCCACGATGCCGCCTGCAGCTTCGGGGCTCTGCCTTTCTCCAGGTACGACTTCTCGCTTCCCCAAGAATTCCTCACCACATCCCATCCGTAACTGGCCAGATCTGTCCGATGGATGATTAGCGTCGCCACCGCGCCGCGGTGCGCCGTTTCCTCAAATTTGTAGGTCCACCGGCCGTAGTAGGTCAGCGCCTTCCCTTTGAAAAAGTTCGGGTCGTCGCTCCCTGGCTCATTTACGAACAGCAGCGCCACTTTTCCCTTCAAGTCGTAGCCCTTGTAATCGTCCCACTCATACTCAGGCGCAGTGATTCCGTAGCCCACAAAGACTATCGGAGCATCGATATCTGATAACTCAGCCTGGCTTTCATTGCTGGTCACAAAATCATCCAGATTTCGCAACGTTACAGACGGTCCGTTGGCGGGAATCAGGGTGAAGGTCGTATCCGGAAGCGTCTTCATGCTCACCATCGGAACGCTCTGGAGATACGTCCCGGCGTCCGAACCAGGCTGCAAGCCATAGCTCTTGAACTGTGCCGCGATGTA
>Ga0126378_10002661_pt1 | contig 13282 bp, 12 predicted proteins | sample PanSoiMetPlot_23_FD_92587 | JGI IMG/M metagenome (GOLD analysis project Ga0126378, IMG submission 92587) | Tropical forest soil microbial communities from Panama - MetaG Plot_23 | ecosystem: Environmental > Terrestrial > Soil > Tropical forest > Bulk soil | place: Panama | collected 2016-02-17
ATCAGCGTGGGCGACGGCATCGCCCAGATCTTCGGGCTCACGGGCGTGATGGCCGGGGAGCTGGTCCAGTTCCCCGGCGACGTCCAGGGCTTGGCGCTGAACCTGGAGGAGGACCAGGTCCGGGTCGTGGTCATGGGCCCATACGAGCACATCCAGGAGGGCGACGAGGTCCGCACGACGGGCCGCATCGTCGAGGTGCCGGTGGGCCCCGAGCTGCTGGGCAGGATGGTGAACGCGCTCGGCGAGCCGATCGACGGCAGGGGCCCCATCGCCGCCACCAGGCGTGCGCCCGTCGAGGTGGTGGCTCCGGGCGTCATCACCAGGCAGCCGGTGAAGGAGCCGGTCCAGACGGGCGTGATGGCCATCGACGCGATGATCCCGATCGGCCGCGGCCAGCGCGAGCTGATCATCGGCGACCGCCAGACCGGCAAGACCGCGATCCTGCTGGACACGATCATCAACCAGGGCGGAAAGGACCTGTTCTGCATCTACGTCGCGATCGGTCAGAACGCGGCGAACATCGCCCGCGTCCAGGCGACCCTGGAGGAGCACGGGGCGATGGAGTACACGACCATCGTGGCCGCCACCGCCTCCGACCCGGCCGCGCTGAACTACCTCGCTCCCTACGCCGGCTGCGCCATCGGCGAGTACTTCCGGGACCAGGGACAGCACGCGCTGGTCTGCTACGACGACCTCACCAAGCACGCGTGGGCCTACCGCGAGCTCTCGCTGACGCTGCGCCGGCCGCCCGGCCGCGAGGCCTACCCCGGCGACGTCTTCTACCTGCACTCCCGTCTGCTGGAGCGGGCGGCCAAGATGAGCGACGCCCACGGCGGCGGCTCGCTGACGGCGCTGCCGGTCATCGAGACGCAGGCCAACGACGTGTCGGCGTACATCCCGACCAACGTCATCTCGATCACCGACGGCCAGCTCTACCTGGAGACGGACCTCTTCAACGCCGGCATTCGGCCGGCCATCTCCGTCGGCCTGTCGGTGTCACGGGTCGGCGGGGACGCGCAGATCCGGCCCATGAACAAGGTGTCCGGCCGTATGAAGTCGGAGCTGGCGCAGTTCCGCGAGCTGGCCGCCTTCGCGCAGTTCGCGTCCGACCTGGACGTCACCACGCGACGCCAGATCGAGCGCGGGCAGCGGCTGACCCAGCTCCTGATCCAGCGCCAGTTCGAGCCGGTGCATGTGGGCATCCAGGTCTGTGCCATCTACGCCGGCACCCGCGGCTACCTGGACCGGGTGCAGGTCGACCGCGTCCGGGACTGGAAGGACGCGTTCGCCCGCTTCCTGACCGCGGAGCGCGGCGCCCTCATCGACTCGCTCGAGAGGGACCGGAGGTGGGACGACGAGGTCGAGGCGCAGGTCAGGGACTCGGTGGAGGCGTTCAACCGCCAGTACGGCGTGGAGGTCGCGTAGGCTTGCCCTCCCTCCGCGACGTCCGGCGCCGCATCCGCAGCACGCAGAACATGCAGAAGATCACCAAGGCCATGCAGGTGGTGTCCGCCACCCGTCTGCGGAGAGCCCAGGCGGCTGTGCAGGCGACCCGGCCGTACGCGGAGAAGATGGTCGAGGTCATGCAGACGACGGCGGAGCGGGCGACGGAGTACCGGCACCCCTATCTGGAGCAGCGGCGCGGGGACCGCGCCATCGTGATCGTGGTCACCTCCGACCGCGGCCTGTGCGGCGCGCTCAACGCCAACACACTGCGGGCCGTCAACCGGTACGTCCTCGACCACCACCGCGGCCGGGCGCGCTACGTGACCCTCGGCCGCAAGGGTCGCGACTTCCTGACCAGGTTTCGGCGGGAGGTCATCGCGGACGCCAGCGACCTCGGCGACCGTCCGGGCATCGCGGCCATCCTGCCGGCCATCACCGTCGCGCTGGACGAGTACGACCAGGGCACCGCCGACACCGTCGTCCTTGCATACGCCAGGTGGGTCTCGACGATGCGCCAGGTGCCGGCTGTCCGCACACTGCTGCCGATCGAGCTGCCCGCCGGCGCGCAGCCCGGTCGCCAGCTCGCCGAGTACATCTACGAGCCGAGCCCCGAATCGGTGCTCGACGCGCTGCTGCCCCGGTACGTCGAGTCGCAGGTCTACCAGTCCGTGCTGGAGAACCAGGCCAGCGAGCACTCCGCGCGCATGATCGCGATGCAGAACGCAACCAACGCAGCCGGCGACATGATCAAGGACCTCACGCTGTCGGCCAACAAGATCCGGCAGGCGAGCATCACCACCGAACTCATGGAGATCGTGAGCGGGGCGGAGGCCCTGCGCAAGGAGTAGCGACGCATATGGCAGAAGTCATCGAGCGGCCCGCCGAGACGGGCACGGCCAGCGCCGCCGTGGGCAAGATCAGCCAGGTCATCGGCGCCGTCGTCGACGTGCAGTTCCCTCCCGGCGCCCTGCCCAGCCTCATGGACGCGCTGGTCGTCACCACCGGCAGCGGCCGGGAGGTCGTGCTCGAGGTGCAGCAGGAGACCGGCGACAACACCGTCCGCTGCCTCGCCATGGGCAGCACCGACGGCTTCCGGCGCGGCGACCCGGTCCGGGCCACGGGCGGACCGATCAGGGTGCCGGTGGGCGTGGAGACGCTGGGCCGGATGTTCAACGTGATCGGTCAGGCGATCGACGACGAGCCGACGCCGGAGGGCATCGAGCTCTGGCCGATCCACCGGCCGGCGCCGCCCGTCGAGGAGCAGCAGACCGAGATCGAGATCCTCGAGACGGGCATCAAGGTGATCGACCTGATCTGCACCTTCGTCAAGGGCTCCAAGATCGGCCTGTTCGGCGGCGCCGGCGTGGGCAAGACCATCATCGTGCAGGAGCTCATCCGGAACATCGCGCACGAGCACCAGGGCCGGTCGGTCTTCGCGGGCGTGGGGGAGCGGACCCGAGAGGGCAACGACATGTACCGCGAGATGCGCGAGGCCGACGTCCTCGACAAGACCACGCTCGTCTTCGGTCAGATGAACGAGCCCCCGGGCGCCCGGGCGCGGGTCGGCCTCACCGGCCTGACCATGGCCGAGTACTTCCGCGATACGGAGGGCGCGGACGTGCTGATGTTCATCGACAACATCTTCCGGTACATGCTGGCCGGCTCCGAGGTCTCCGCCCTGCTCGGCCGGATGCCCTCGGCAGTCGGCTACCAGCCCACGCTGGCCACCGAGATGGGCGCGCTGCAGGAGCGGATCACGTCCACGAAGACGGGGTCGATCACGTCCGTCCAGGCCATCTTCGTGCCGGCGGACGACATGACCGACCCCGCCATCCAGACCACGTTCGCGCACCTGGGCGCCATCGTCACGCTGAACCGGGCCCTTACCGAGATCGGCATCTACCCGGCCGTCGACCCGCTGGAGTCGACCTCACGCTTCCTGGAGCCGCGGATCGTGGGCCAGGAGCACTACGACGCGGCCCAGGGCGTGAAGCGGACGATGCAGCGCTACAAGGAGCTGCAGGACATCATCGCGATCCTGAGCATCGAGGAGCTGTCAGAGGACGACAAGCTGACCGTGGCCCGCGCGCGCAAGATTCGGAGCTTCCTGTCCCAGCCGAACTTCGTCGCGGAGCGCTTCACCGGCCGTGAGGGCCGCTACGTGCCGATCAAGGAGACGGTGCGCGGCTTCCAGGAGATCCTGGACGGCCGCTGCGACGACATGCCGGAGCAGGCGTTCTACATGGTCGGCACCATCGACGAGGCCCGCGAGGAGGCCGAGCGCCTGAAGCGGGAGCAGCAGTAGCCGCCGTGGGCGTGCAGGTGCGCGTGGTCAGCGTCGAGCGCTCGCTCTTCGAGGGCGAGGTGGACGGCCGGGGCCGGCCATTCCTCGTCTGCCTCGGCGTCGAGGGCGAGCTCGGCATCCTGCCCCGCCACGCCCCGCTGCTCACCACGCTTCGACCAGGCCCCCTGCTCATCCGCAACGGGGCCGAGGAGACGGAGCTGTTCGTGGGCGGCGGGTTCCTCGAGGTGCTGCCCGACCGCGTGACCGTGCTGGCGGACGTGGCCGAGCGCGCCGAGGAGATCAGCGAGGACGCCGCCGAGGAGGCCCGCCGACGGGCGCAGGAGCGCCTGGCCGGCCCGCTCAGCCCGGAGGACGAGGCCAAGATGGTGGCCGTCCTGGAGATCGCCGAGGCTCGGCTGCGCCTCGCCCGAGCTCGGCGGAGATAGGTTGGTGGCCCCCCTTCCCTGCGACGGGGGTTGGCCCCTCCTCCGCAGGGGGGAGGGGTCTTCCTTCCGTACCGGGTGGGGGGGTTCTGCCGTTGGGCTTATGATGAGCGCGTTCCGGGTTCCACGCTGTGCGCGGCGGGCCGACAACATCTCCGCCTAATCTTTCCGCCATGCGGCCCCGGGGACCGGACAGTGTGCTGCAAATCACGGGCGGCCGGCCGCTGCGGGGACGGGTCCGGATCGGGGGATCGAAGAACGCCACCCTTCCGATCATGGCCGCCGCCCTCCTGACGCGCGAGCCTGTCACGCTGCGGAACGTGGCCGGGGTGGCCGACACGGAGCTCATGTGCGAGATCCTGCGCGACCTGGGGGTCGGTGTGGACACGCACCGGCCGGGCACCGTGACGATCGCCGCCTCGGGCCTGGAGGGGGTGGTGCCGGACGACCTCGGCCGCCGGATGCGGGCTTCGATCGTCCTGCTCGGTCCTCTGGTCGCGAGGGTCGGGCTGGCCCGGCTGCCCAAGCCCGGCGGCGACCAGATCGGGGCCCGCCGTGTCGAGCAGCACGTGCGGGGCCTGCGCGCGCTGGGGGCCGAGATCGTCGAGACCCCGACCGAGTTCGTGGCCCGGGCTCCGGGCGGGCTGCGCGGGGCGCGCGTCGTGCTCGACATGCCCACCGTGACCGGGACCGAGAACATCATCATGGCCGCGGTCCTCGCCGACGGCCGGACTGAGATCTTCAACGCGGCCAGGGAGCCGCACGTCCAGGATCTCTGCCGGTGCCTGTGCTCGATGGGCGCAGACGTACGCGGCGCCGGCACCGACGAGATCATCGTGCACGGGAGCTCGCGTCTGCGGGGCGCCGATCACCGGGTGATACCGGACTACCTGGAGGCCGGCACCTACGCGCTGGCGGTGGCCGCGACGGGCGGCGACGTCCTCCTCGAGGACGGGCCCGCACGGGACCTCCCGTCGGTGCTCCTCAAGCTCCAGGAGGCCGGGGCGGAGGTCGAGACGCTCGAGGGCGCGATCCGCGTGCACCGGGCCGCCGACCGGCCGCTGCAGCCGGTGGACCTGTGGACATGGGCGCACCCGGGCTTCCCGACCGACCTGCAGCCGCCGTACGTCGCCCTCATGACCCAGGCGGCGGGCACGGCCATCATCACCGAGCCGCTCTACGACGACCGCTTCCACCACGTGGCTGAGCTGACCCGGATGGGCGCCAGGATCTCGGTTCACGGGCGCGACGCGCAGGTGCGCGGGCAGGCCCGGCTGCACGGGACAGACGTGACCGCGCCGGACATCCGCTCCGGAGCGGCGCTGGTGATCGCGGGCCTCTGCGCCATAGGCACGACCGAGATCAGCGAGGCGTGGCACATCGAGCGTGGCTACGAGGACATGCCGGGCAAGCTGGGCGCGCTGGGGGCCGACGTCGGGGTGCGGAGCGCGGACGCGTTCACCGCGCGCCCGGCGGAACGAGCGTAGGGCAGCTTCGGCTGCCCCCCGCGGCCGCTGTGTTCGCGAAGAAGATCGGCATTGACCTCGGAACGGCAGCGATGAGGGTCTACGTGCGGGGTGAGGGCATCGTGATCGACGAGCCGGCGCTGGCGGCCGTCGAGGCGCGGTCGGGCAACCTGCTCGCCGCCGGCCGGGAGGCACGCGAGCTGGCTGCCCACGCCCCCCGGAGGGTCCGCCTCGTGCGCCCGCTGACGGGCGGCGCGATCGCGGACCCGGACGTGGCGACCAGGCTGCTCCGCCACCTGATCCTGCGCGCGCAGGGCCGGCAGCGCCTGTTTCGTCCCGAGGTCATGATGTGCGTCGCCTCGGCGGCCAGCGGCCGGGACCGGCGGGTCCTGACCGAGGCCGCGATCTCCGCCGGGGCTCGCCAGGCCTGGCTGATCGAGACGCCCGTCGCAGCGGCGCTCGGCCTCGGCCTGCCGGTCGCCGAGGCGGGGCCGCAGGGCATCTGCGACCTGGGCGCGGGCAGCGTCCAGGCCGCGGTGATCTCCCGTTCTGGGGTGGTCGCGGTTGCCGCCGAGCCCGGCGGCGGCCACGCCCTGGACGAGACGATCGCGCAGATGGTCCTGGAGCGGCACGGCGTGCGCCTGGACGAGACCGCGGCCGAGGCGCTCAAGCTCGCGCTCGGCTCGGCGCTGCCCCAGGACGCCTCCCTGGCGGCGGAGGTGAGCGGCGTCGCCGGGGCCGGCGGCGGGGCGGCCGCTCCCTCCGTGACGGCCGCGGAGCTGACCGGCGCGATGACGCCCTGGCTGCGTTCGACAGCCTCGCTGGTCCGCGGGGTGGTGGAGCAGACGCCGGCGGAGCTGGCGTTCGAGGTCGGGCGGCGAGGGTTCCACCTCACCGGCGGCGGCGCGCTGCTGCGCGGGATCGACCGCTACCTGGCGGAGGAGACCGGCATTCCCTGCCGGGTCGGCAACGATCCTCTGACGTGCGCCGTCCTGGGCACGAAGCGTGCGCTCGGAGAGTTCGAGGTCGTGCAGCGCCGGCAGCTCTACCTGCGGTGAACAGCCTGCACGTGGCCGTCGACGGCTCCGGGCTGGCCCGCCGGTGGGCGGGCGTGGGGACCTACACCGCTGAGATCCTGCTTGCCCTGGCGGCCGCGCGCCCGGACAGCAGCTTCACCGTGTACACGACGGCGGACGCGCGGCTGGCCCATCCCGCCCTCGCTTGTCGCCGGCTGCCGGCGGCCAGGCTGGTCGGCCGGCACCTGGTCTGGCCGGCGCAGCTGCGGCGGCTCGCTGCCGACGCGTACTTCGGCGCGGTCGGCCAGATGCCGCTGGGCGGAGTGGGGATGCCGTCGGTGGTGACCGCCCACGACCTGGCGATCTACCGCCGTCCCGAGTGGTTCCCTGGCCGGCAGCCGCTGGCGGTCCGGCTCGTCGTGCCGAGGACGATGCGGCGGGCGGACGCCATCGTGGCCGTCTCGGCCTGCACCGCCCGCGACGCCGCGGAGCTGTTCGGGGTCGACGCGTCCCGGCTGACGGTGGTCCCGGAGGGGGTGGCATCCCGATACCGCCCGCTGCCGGAGGTCGAGCTCGACGGCGTGCGCCGTCGGTTCGGACTGCCTGACCGCTTCCTGCTCTTCGTCAGCACGATCGAGCCGCGCAAGAACCTGCCGACCCTGCTCGACGCGTGGTCGCGGTTGGCGGACCGGCCGCCGCTCGTCGTCGCCGGCGGCTGGGGCTGGCGGACGGAGGACGTGCGAGCCCACATCGACCGGCTGGGCTCCGGCGTGCGCCTCCTCGGCCCGGTTGCCCCGGCGGACCTGCCGGCCCTGTACAACCTGGCCGCCTGCCTGGCCCACCCGGCCTGGTACGAGGGGTTCGGGCTGACGCCGCTGGAGGCCATGGCCTGCGGGACCCCGGTCGTCGCCTCGAGCGCCTCGTCGCTGCCGGAGGTGGTGGGGGACGCCGGGCTGCTGGTCGACCCGGCCGACGTCGAGGGCTGGACCCGCGCCCTGGAGCGGGTGCTCGGCGACCCCGTCCTGCGGGAGACCCTCAGGGACCGCGGCCTCCATCGGGCCGCGGACCTGAGCTGGGCCCGCGCAGCCCAGCGCACCTGGCAGGTCCTCGAGCGCGTAGCCGCCGCCTGAGAGTCCCTCCCTTGCGGGAGCGGGCCGGTGGGGGGCCGTGTTCCGCTGTCCCTCCCCCCTTGCGAGGGAGGTAGCCCGCCAGTCACCGGTGGGGGGGCCGTGTTCCGCTGTCCCTCCCCCCTTGCGGGGGGAGATGGCCCGCCAGGGCCGGTGGGGGGGATCGATCTAACAATCCCGCTCCCCCAACCCCTGCCGCAGGGGCAGGGTGGGCAACAGGCCCCCCTTGCACGTCTACAGCAGCTCGCGGATGACGGCTGCGACGCCGGCGGCCGTGCGGTCCCAGGTGAACAGGGACGCGCGCTGGGGGCCGAGGACGCGAAGGCGTTCGCGGCAGCCGACGGCCTGCTCGATCGCCGCCGCCAGCCCGCCGGCGTCGAGCGGGTCGTCCACGTAGACGGCGGCGTCGCCGGCCACCTCCGGAAGCGAGGACACCGCCGCCGCGACGACGGGCACGCCTCTGCGCAGGCCCTCCAGCACGGGGAGGCCGAAGCCCTCGTACCGGCTGGGCACGACCAGCGCCTCCGCGCATGCGTACAGCGCCTCCAGGTCGGCGCTGTCCACCCGTCCCAGGAGCCTGCACCGGCGGGAGACGGCCAGCGTGGCGCCGGCCGCGCTGTCCAGGACGGAGCCGGCAGCGACCAGGAGCAGGTCGGGCAGGCGCTCGACGGCCCGGAGCGTGGTCACCTGGTTCTTGCGCGGCTCCACGCGACCCACCTGGAGGACGTATGGGCCCTCGACGCCCAGGGCCGCGACACGGCGGGCCGCAGCCGCCGGATCGAGCGGGAGGGCCGGCTCTCCACCTCCCAGCGGCACGACCGACACGCGGCGCGGGTCGACGCCGTGCAGGTCGGCAAGGTCGCGGGCCGTGGCCTCCGAGACGGCGAGCAGGCGCGGGCAGCGGAGCTCGGCCCAGCGCGTCGTCAGGCGCAGGTACCCGAGCTGGCTCCGGCCGTACAGGTCCGGATACCGCTCGAACGCGAGGTCGTGGACGACCGTCAGGGTCAGGCCGGGGGCAAGGAAGGGGACGACGTGGGCGGGCGCGAAGAAGAGGTCGGGCCGGCGGCGCCAGAGCTCGCGCGCGAGCCGGCCCTGGGACCACGGACGGCGGCCTGGCAGGACCGTGAGGTCGACCCCGTCGACGTCGCCCGGCCGCGATGCGTACAGGACGAAGCGCAGCTCCGGCGCCGCCCCCGGCAGGCGCCGGCAGACCTCGAGCGCGTATCGCTCCGTGCCGGTCGGCGCCGACCGGGCGGCCGGGCTGGCGTCAACGGCGACGACCGGGCCATCGGGCCGGGGGTGCCCGCCCCGCACTGCATCCTGCACGTGAGCACAGTGTGGGACATCGGCGCTACCCTGGTCGCCGATGAGGAGGCGCCCCGCCCTGGGGAGGGCGTGTGCGGCGGCGCTGATCGTGGTCGCCCTGACCGCGCTGGCCCAGGCGGTGCGGTCGAGCGATCTGACGCCGGGTCACCCGTGGCCCGTGCCGACGCGCGCGGGGCCCGTGATCGAGAACCTCCGCACGGTCGCCCCGCGCGTGGACGGACCGCTCGAGGTCATCCCGGCCGGCCGGGCGACGGTGCGGGTGCCCATCCTCGAGTACCACTACATCCGGGTCAACCCGGATCCCCGAGACCGCCTGGGCTTCAACCTTTCGGTGACCCCGGCTGACTTCGCCCAGCAGATGGGCTGGCTCGCGGCAGACGGCTATCACCCGATCGACTTCGACGACCTTCGCGGCTACCTGCTGTCCGGCGGCGTGCTGCCCGCCAAGCCGGTGATCCTGACCTTCGACGACGGCTACCGCGACATGTTCACGACCGCGCTGCCAATCCTCCACGCGCACGGGTTCAAGGCGGTGTCGTACGTGGTCTCGGGGTTCCTCAACTCGCCGCGCTACCTGACGAACGAGATGGTCCTGGAGATGGAGGCCGAGGGCATCGAGATCGGCGCCCACACGGTGTCCCATGCCGACCTGACGAGGATCTCCGCGCCCAACCTGCAGCACGAGGTGTTCGACAGCAAGTCCGAGCTGGAGGCGCTGGTCGGCCACCCGGTGCTCGACTTCTGCTACCCGTCAGGAAAGTTCAACGATGCGGTCGTGCACACGATCCAGGAGGCCGGCTTCCAGACGGCGACCACCGAGCTGCCGGGCATCGCCCATTCGGCCGGGGATCGCTTCGTCTGGACCAGGGTGCGGGTCAACGGCGGCGAGTCTCTGCCGGAGTTCGTCCTCAACCTCGGGCAGCCGGAGCCGGCGGTCGTCGTGACCCCGCCGCCGGCCGGGCGGGGCTCATGGCCCGGCTCGAGCCCCCTGCCGGTCACGTTCCCGCTGCGGCCCCCGTCAGTGCCGGTGCCAGGGCCGGCCACCGGGGGCCCGATCCCCTGAGCTCGGCGCCGGCCCTGAGCGCGGCGGCCGCCAGCCTGGCCCGCACGTCGCCGTCACTGACCAGGGCGACCATGGCCTCCGCCCAGCCGCCGGCGTCGTGCGTGCCCAGGACGAGCCCGGCGCTGCCGACCGCACGGGGCTGAGCTCCGGTCCCGGCCGCCAGCGCCGGGGTGCCGCACGCCAGGGCCTCCAGCACCCCGACCTGGCTCCCCTCGTAGAAGCTTGGGTTCACCCAGGCCACCGCGCCGCTGAGGAGCGCCGGCAGCCGTTCCAGGGGCACGTAGCCGAGGTCCCGGGCACCCGGCACCCCGCGGCCGGGCGGACCGGCCAGGACCAGGCCCACGTCCGGTCCGAGGCGGGGTGCGGCCAGCCGCCAGGCCTCCGAGAGCAGCCCCAGGTTCTTGCGCCGGGCCCGCGAGCCGACGAACACGAAGTACCGGGGCGGCAGCGCGAGCTCGAAGCGCAGCCGATCCACGGCTTCCTTTGGCTGCCGGCGGAAGCAGGGCCGGACCGAAGCCTCCAGGACCGTGATCCGGCGGCCAGGGGTGCGCAGGTAGCGCTCGAGGCCGTGCCGGACCGCGTCCGACGGCGCCAGCAGGTGATCGGAGCGGCGCACCGCAGAGGCGACCCGCCAGTTCTGGCGCAGCCACTCCCCCGGCCCGTAGCCGCGTCGCGCCAGCAGGTGGCCGAGGTCGAGCACCACCGTGACGATCCGCTGGCCGCGGCCGGCGCGAAACCGGCCGTCGAGCGAGAGGACGACGTCGGCACGGGCGGTCTCGCGGCCGCCGACCACCTGCACGCCGGCCTGAGCCAGGAGGTCGAGCACGAATGCGGCGTAAACTGCCGGGCCTACCGGCCGTTGCATGTTGAGACGTGACAGTTCACACGAGACCACCAGCGGCACCGGCCGATGATATCGACGGAGGGTCGGTGCGCATCCTGGGCGTGCGCATGGACTGCCTGGACATGGCCGGTGCGGTCCGTGCGATCGAGCGGATGGTGGAGGAGGGCCGCGAGACGCGGCTCGTCGCCACCGTGAACCCGGAGTTCGTGATGCGGGCTCGGGTCGACCCGCGGTTCGGCGCCGTGCTGGAGAGCGCCGATCTCTGCCTCGCGGACGGCATCGGGGTGGTCTGGGCCATGCGCCGGCAGGGCTGCACCCAGTACGAGCGCGTCCCCGGCAGCGACCTGGTACCCGTGCTGGCGGAGCGCTGCGCCAGCCGCGGCTGGCGACCCTTCCTGCTCGGCGCGCGGCCTGGCGTCGCGGTCGCTGCGGCGCGCTGCCTGGAGGCCGAGTACCCGGGGCTCCGGGTGGCGGGGACCCACTCCGGCTCGCCGCGGCCCGAGGACGACGCCGACGCGCTCCGGCGCATCGACGATGCCAGGCCCGACGTCCTGCTGGTCGCCTACGGCGCCCCGGACCAGGAGTTCTGGATCGCCCGAAACCGGGCGCGTCTCCACGTCCCGGTCGCGATCGGCGTCGGCGGCACGTTCGACTTCCTGGCGGGCCGCGTGCGCCGGGCGCCGGCATGGATGCGGCGTGCGCATCTCGAGTGGCTGTGGCGGCTCGTGCGCCAGCCAGCGCGGGTGCGCCGCATGGCGGTCCTGCCGCTGTATGCGCTGGCCGTGCTGCGCGGCCCGGCGCATTGATCTTCCGCAGGCCCGCTAGCATTTGGCCGCGTGGACTGCATTCGGCTGAGCGTCGTCGTGCCGTGCTTCAACGAGGAGGCTCGCCTGCCGGTCACGCTGGGGCCGGCGCGCCACTACCTCGAGCAGAGCGGCGGGGCGTTCGAGCTCGTCGTGGTCGATGACGGGAGCAGCGACCGCACGGCAGAGGTCGTCCAGGAGATGGTGGCGGGCGATCCCCGGGTCACCTTCGTCAGGCTGCCGCGCAACCGGGGGAAGGGCCGAGCCCTGGCCGAGGGGGTGGCCCGGAGCATGGGGTCGCTCGTCCTGGTCAGCGACGCAGACTTCTCCACCCCGATGGACGAGCTCCCGAAGCTGGAGGCCAGGATCGGCTCCGGTGCCGACGTCGCGATCGGCTCGCGCGCTCGGCACGGAGCGCGCGAGGTCGACCAGCCGCTCCACCGGCGCCTGATGGGCAAGGCCTTCAACCTGCTGGTCCAGGCGTTGCTGCTGCCCGGCATCTGGGACACCCAGTGCGGCTTCAAGCTGTTCCGTGGCGAGGTGGCGCGCGAGCTCTTCGCGAGGCTTTGCACCGAAGGCTTCGCCTACGACATCGAGGTGCTGTACCGTGCCAGGCGGGCGGGCTACCGGGTGGACGAGGTGCCCGTGCGGTGGATCAACTCGAGCACCACGAGGGTGCACGCGCTTCGCCACTCCCGGGAGATGCTCATGGACCTGCTACGAGTCCGCTTCGCGCTGTGAGCTACGAGATCGCGCCGGCGCTGGTCGTCCTGCCCACGTACAACGAGCTCGAGAACCTGGAGCGCACGGTCCGGGCCGTGTGCGAGGTCGGCTACGACGTGCTCGTGGTCGACGACAGCTCGCCGGACGGGACGGCCGAGCTGGCCGCGCGCCTCTCCCGCGAGAACCCCAGGGTGAACCTGCTGGTCAGGCCGGGGAAGCTGGGGCTCGGCTCCGCGTACGTGGCCGGCTTCCGGTGCGGGCTGCAGCGAGGCTATGAGTTCCTGGTCGAGATGGACGCCGACGGGTCCCACCGGCCCGAGCACCTGCGCGAGATCGTGGAGGAGGCGGAGCGGTGTCGCGGCCTGGTCATCGGCTCGCGCTACGTGCGCGGCGGGTCGGTGTCAGGGTGGAGCCCCCACCGCAAGCTGCTCTCGTGGGGCGCAAATGCGTACTGCCGGATGCTGCTGGGATTGAGCGTCCGGGACGCCACCTCGGGCTACCGCTGCTACCCGCGGGCGGTGGTGGAGGCGGTCGACCTGGACCGCGTCGTATCCCAGGGTTACTCATTCCAGATAGAGATGGTGTACCGGTGCCTCAGGAGCGGCTTCCCGGTGCGGGAGGTACCCATCCGGTGCGAGGACCGCGTCGCAGGTCGCTCCAAGGTCTCCGAAGGAGAGGGCCGAGAGGCCCTGGCCACGGTCCTGTGACTGCGCACCAGGGGGGTGTAGGGTGTGGGGCGGC
>Ga0126378_10002663_pt1 | contig 13281 bp, 12 predicted proteins | sample PanSoiMetPlot_23_FD_92587 | JGI IMG/M metagenome (GOLD analysis project Ga0126378, IMG submission 92587) | Tropical forest soil microbial communities from Panama - MetaG Plot_23 | ecosystem: Environmental > Terrestrial > Soil > Tropical forest > Bulk soil | place: Panama | collected 2016-02-17
AGCGGCTAAAGCCGAACCATAATAGGACCACACTGACGGCGGCGGGTGAATCCGTGCCCTTCCCTACCGCAAGTCTTCGCCAAGCTCGGAGAAGTTCAGATAGACGTGCGGAATGCAGATACACTTCCCGAAACGATTTCGATCGAACTCGTCCTTGTCGATACCGTCCCATGGGACCATCCTACGCAATCGCTCGGCAACCAACCGTTGATTGCACCTACGGTAATTGAGAACGCAAGCAGTTCCCATTCCGAGAATTTAAAGTTCGCTGTGCACCAGCACGCACATTGTCGGGAGTTCGACCAGATGCGCCTGATCTCCAGGCTCTCGATCCATCCCGCTGCCTACCAGCGGCCGTGATGGCGGTGCAAAGCTTCTGCTGCCACGTGCGATGTAGGAGGAAGAATAGAAGCCCATCCCGAAACGGGTATCCGCTACTCCGACTAGTTTCGTCGTCTCTTCTCAAGCGTCCAACAACTTCTCTTCACGCTTTCCTGACACAATTTTTACCTTCCCGTGACATTTGTACTTTGCCCTGAGATCAAGCTCGCCGTGTAAGGAGATTCATATGAAGGACCTACAGAATCGTGTTGGAAGTTTCATCAATCGACGCACTTTTGTGAAGGGCGGGCTTACCGCAGCAAGTGCAGCTAGTGTTGGTGGCAGCTTTCTGGCCGGCACCACATCACTCCTTGCTGAACAAGGACGTCAAGAAAAAGGACCAGAAGAAAAGAGTGGCCGTCTCACACGCGGCGACGCCGCTATTCTCCGGTTCCTCGCAGCAGCTGAAATTCTCGAAACCGATCTATGGCAACAGTACAACGAACTCGGAGGCATCCAGGACAAAGAGGTTCCCGGCGGAAGCGGCTGTAAGCCCTACACCGACGCGCTCAGCGTTCTCGACACCGACATGTCGCAATACATCCACGACAACACCGAGGACGAGCTTACGCACGAAGTCTTCATCAACAACTATCTGGCATCAAAAGGCGCAGACACTGTCGATCTGACACAGTTCAAGAATCTACCAAGCAGCAAGGTACCAGGAGCCCAACAGGTCGGCCGGCTCACGAACCTGATGCAGCTCACCGTTGACACCAGCTGGTGGACACGCTACCGCGTCGGCGCCAAGAATCCCGACTTCGGCGACACCTTCGACCAGGCAGTTCCCAGCCTCGCCGTCGGCCAGCATCCGGCCATTCCCAGAAACGAAGACGACCTCACTCCCGGCAAACACATCCAGGCCATCGCCAACACGGCCGGATTCCATTTTGGTACGATCGAGCAGGGCGGCACCAGTCTTTATCCGCAGCTCGCCCAGCGAGTCAACAATCCCGAGGTGCTGCGCATCGTTCTGAGCATCGGCCCCACTGAGGCTATGCACTTCCAGACGTGGAGTGACAAGGCCGGCAACGCGCCTCCTCTTACCGACCCGAAAGATCCAAGCCTCGTCTTTCCCGACCTGAATAATGATCCAAAGTTCGGGGGCGAGGAATTTCAGACCAACCTGATCATGCCCGAGCCAACAATTTTCCTGAACAAGAACCTGGGTCCATGCTCGATCGTGCGGCCCACCGAGACCAAAGGCGCCGCCATGGCAGCCCTGATGTTCCTCACCAAAATGGGACTCTTCATCGGCCAGTCACGCACTTTCTTCGAATTCATGACCGATCTCGCCGAAGATGCAGACGAAGCCAGACGGGGAGGCGACTAGGCGGGCACTCACCGCCCCGTTTTGGGTTTTCCATCCGACTTCCCGTACAAAAGGTACCCATCCTCGCGCGCCTGGGCGAGGATGGGATACCCCGGGGGTGGCCCCGTGCTGGTGGCTACCGTTTTGTTTCCTCTGTTGGTATTCAACACAAAGCGGAATAGCACACTTCCTGTTACTCCCCCGGACGAACACCGCACGACGATGGGGTACCCGTTGTCTTGGAGCCTGATGCGAAAAACGAAAAAGAAAACAGGCTGGGCCGGCTGCTCTCAATGAAATCTAAGATCGAGCGCGTACAGCTCCTGCACACTACGATCGCGCATGAGGAGCAGTGCGTCGTCCGGAGTGAGTCCAATCCAGGCGGTGAAAACGTCCTGGAGCTGAGGAAAGTCCTTAAGGTCTAGAACCTGTTCGGAGGTGTGATCTTTCATGCTGACGCGAACTATTTCTCCGGCGCCGCCACGGTTCTCCCGAAGATAAATATATTTTCCATCGCGCGACCACTCGTTGTATCCCAGTTGTTCACCGCCCATGACGCTCGACCAGCGATTCGAGTTTGTATTGAACACCATAAGTTGCCTCTGACTGCTCGTAAGGGCGGTGATGTATCTGCCGTCAGGCGATACTCTGGGTGAGAAAAGACCATCGGAACCGGGAACGGAAGCGACTTTTCTGGTTTTTAAATCGAAGCGATAGATCGCAACCGGGCCATTCTTGCCGGACTTTGCGAACACGATCGATTCTCCATCGGGCGTCCAGGTCGGATCTACTTCGCCTCCCTCATCTCCGTCTTGCAGAGGCAACTCAGGGCCTCCCGATGAAGAAACCATGGCAATTCTCCAAGGTCGATAGAACTGCACATCCATGAACACAATCCTGGAGCCGTCCGGTGACCAGCGCGGTAAATAGGCTCGCACCGGGGAAAACGTTAGCTGCATCTTGTCGCTCCCGTCTAAGCGGCTTCGCCACAGGGTCATGTCCGGATAGGAGACGTAGGCCATCCACTTCCGATCGGGCGAAAAATCGACCGGGCCGGCCGAGAAGCCCGTGAGGTAAGGATCGAAACGCCGCGCTTTGAGGTCATAACGGAACAGCTCTACGCGAGGTTCCTCACCGACGACAAATAACTTCTTCCCGTCACTGCTGGGGATGGGGCCCCCGAAACGCAGCGGTCCGAACGTCAGACGGAAAGGTACAGGAGCGCCTCGCTGAAAGATGGAAACGCGCTCGAGCAGCACCCAGAGCGCCTGCGTGCTACCGCGTCCTGCCTGGAAATAGTAGTAATCGCCATCTGGCGACCAACTTCCGCAACACTGGTATGGCGACTCCTTCCAGTCTGGAAGCAGCGGATGCAAGTGTGCTCCGTTCACATCCATCTCCCAGATGGAGCTGGATTCCTCCCATTTGCGGATCACAAAAAATCGGATCCGCCGACCATCGGGCGAAAAACGAAGCGCACGCACTACGCCAGAAACCTTCGCCAGCTGCTGAGGATCGCTCCCATCCCTGTTCGCAATCATGATCCCGTTGTCATTTGCGTACACCAGATGTGTTCCATCCGGAGTCCAGGTCCCAGCGGATGCAAAGAAGGTTCCAACACGGTGGGGGGCACCCGCCGGTAATGGCTGTACCCAAAGCTCCGCGGCAAAATCCGAACGCCCCGTTGCGAGATCTGCGCCGACGGCTACTCCAGCCTCGACTAACAACTCGGATCGATCAGGGGATATGCTGGCGATTGCCAGAGGGTTTCTGAGAGATGTGGTGATCGAAGTTGTCTCTCCACCCTGAACTGACATCTGAGCAATTCGCGAACCTGATGTCCAGGGGGTCCCCTCGATAAAGTAGAGATGGACTCCGTCTGTGAAAGTGGAGTTGATCGGGATTTTCGCTCGTCCATCGTTCGTGATTTGAACCAGATTGACAACGGAAGGCTGCGGCCGTTTCCCCCACACAGCCAGACTAGTGAGAACGAGCGCCACAACTCCAGCGGTTACGCCGATGCTTAGAAGGGCGACTCTTCGCAACCTGCTTTGCGTGCCTGTGAGGCCGTTGTCGTGGATCGGCCTTAGCTCGACTGCGGCGATGAATTTATAACCCCTTCGCGGAACCGTCTCGATGAAAGTCGGATTGTCAGCGGAATCGCCAAGCGTTTCGCGCAATCGTTTGATGACTGTATTCAGGCCGGTTTCAAAGTCAACAAACGTGTTGTCTGGCCAGAGCGTGGAGCGTAGTTCTTCCCGGCTCACCACTTCGCCGGGACGCTCAAGCAGCTTGAGGAGTACCTGACTGGACTGGTCCTGAAGCTTAAGTCTCACCCCGTTCTTGCGCAGTTCTGCGGCTCTTACATCGAACTCGAACGCTTGAAAGCGATAGATGGAAGCGCTCTCGCCAGACACTACCACCCCCAAAAGGCAGTCGAAAAGTGTCGCTAAGTCTAGCATTCAGCTTGTGACGTTCTGCACAAGCAACGGCCAAATCGGCGAATTTGCCGGCCATAAACATGTCAGACGGTTGTCAGATGCGGTCCATTGAGCGGCACCTTCTTCTAATGAAGCATTGGCGCTACCGCCACCGCGGTCGGGGTACGCGCCGTGAAACAAGCGGCTTGCTCTTTCCTGATGATCTGCACGTTCTTAAGCAGTTCGACCGAGGCGCATCCTGAGTGCAACGCTAAACGGGTCGCAGGGTCCCTGGAAGAGGGCAAACCGCCCTTTTGTGAGACAAAAATCGCGGCAAAATCGAAATCCAGTTCAGTCCAGCCTCAAGCGATTCGCGCGGTTCCGGTCATGCCGGCGAACGATTCTTTTCCTAAAGGCATTCAGTTTTTTTGTGCGGAGCAATATGAGCCCCGCGACTGCGCTCAGCACGTTGCGTCTCTGGAACATATATTGGCAAGCTATCCAGTTGAGCTTATTGGAGGGTGGTCATTCGTGCTCGTCTCCTCTGAACGCTGGAAAGAACTAGTTGAAAGCCTCGGGGGAAATAGCGATAGCCCTGCTTTTTCCGTCCTCGAGCGGCGAACGACAGTGTTCGAGCAGGCGTTATTCTCGGGAGGGATCAGCCGCCGTGCCGAGTTGCTTCGGATCTATGGAAGCTCCGGCGACGCTCTACTGCAACTCGCTGTCTCGCATGAGTTCGGGCACGCCTTGTGCGGAGACACTAATGAAAAACACGCGGACGAGTACAGGCGCCAGTTGCGCTCCGGAAGAGTCCCTGCTTGTTATCTAGCGAAGAGACCCTCATTGGCCAGCCGAGTGCCCCTCGATAACAACGAAGTGATTGTCAAGGAGCACGACTTGTCTCAAGTGCACAAGTGAATGTGCCAGAACAGACACACTTGCCAGGTGCCCTCGATAAGAACGAAGGACACCCGCTGTGTGGGTTCATTAAGGGAAACACAAGTGAAAGGCTGTGGCACCCGGCCTCTGATTACTCGCGGGTACTCGAAAGTAATCTCCAGTTCCGGAGCAGTAATCTCGCGTTGCCGAGCCAGTCATAGCAAACTTCGAAGTTAACGGACGCAGTTCCCCGCCGCCAAAGGCCGTCCGCAAAAGGACGGTCTATGAAAAACGTTTGCAAACTGACAGTGTTTGCCCTGCTGCTGACCGGCATCAGCCTCGCTCAGCAAGACGTTAGCCCCGATCATTTTGAAGCCGAAGCCGCCAATCAGCCGGTAAAAGTAAAGCGCATGGTGAAGAACAACCAGACGCACGTGGCGCAAACAAAGGGAAGCAAGTCAGCAAACAAGACGATTGCCTCTGCACGGCCTGCTTCGGGAAACTGAGCTCGCGCCGGGTGCCCTGCCCTTCATGTTGATTTTCTCTGACGAATCCAAGAAGTGGGCGCCCTACCCTCCGCGACTTTCGGCGGGTGGGTTGCCATGTTGTCTGTACCGGTGGCTGCAGCTGCACTTGTCTTCCCAAATTTGACAGGCGGCCCAGCCTTTCCCTTTTTGGTTTTTTGTATGCAACTCCCAGACAAAGGGTGGCCCACTCTCGCTGTTCGCGAGGGTGGGATTCGAGGATGTGCGCAACTCCGCTTTTGACTTTGTCTTGTACGAAAACACGTGGGGAAACTCAAAGTTTACAAACACAGAATAAGTGGGAATCGGAAACGATTCACGGAAGAGAACCAAAACCGGGACTGATCAACATTCATATAATCCCACCCTCGCGAAAATCGCGCGCGAGTGGGGCACCCGCTCAGGCTCTCCAACGAATACTGAATGGTCGAGGTGCTGAAAGAATTCGCCGTGCAGGAGTTCAATGGTTCGAATCAACTCGCGCTGAGGCACGACGATGGTAATGGTATGGGGCGAGCAATCGGGCAGCATGATCCTGGCATCGATTCGTCTCAGCAGCATCGCTGCGCGATTCACGACTCGCGGATCTGCTTCATCGCCGACCAGAGAGACAACTGCGCGGTCATTCAGCAAATGCGCCTCAAGGCAGCCATCGAGGTCGAGCCGCAGATCTAGATACCGGTCGCCGGTCTTGATCCCCACGTACAGAGCGTCACCTGTTTTCCAGACCAGTTCGGCCGCAATTTTCTTGTTTGCGACTAGACTGAGGTCATGTACCAAATCGGGATCGGCGTCCACAGAGGACGAACGAATCTCGAGCAGCATGATATTGGCCTTTACGGCGATGGACTTTACCGGATTCGTACACGAAGGTACCTCAGGCACGATGCTGGTGCCTTCCACTTCAGGACGGCGGGAGTTGCGGATGACGATGGGAATTTGTTTTTCGATCGCAGGCTGAACCGTATCCGGATGAAGCACCTTTGCACCCCAGCGCGCCATTTCCGCCGCCTCTGCGTACGAGATTGTCTTAAGAAGATATACGGCGGCAAACAGACGCGGATCGCAGGTGAGCATGCCGTCGACATCGGTCCAAATCTGGATCTCAGAAGCGTCGAGCGCGGCGCCCACGATGGAGGCAGTAAGATCGGAACCGCCTCGGCCAAGAGTCATAGTGACTCCCTGTTCGGTCGCCGCGATGAATCCGCCCATGACAACCACTTTGCCGGTTCCATTAATGGCATCGCGGAGCCTGCGATTCGTCTCCGCATATTGTGGAGTGGCTCGAGTGTGTTCGCCGTCGGTGACGATTACTCGACGAGCATCAAGGTGGGTCGATTCGATTCCAAGATGACGGAAAGCCGCCGCCACGATCAGGCTCGACAACTGTTCTCCATAGCTGGCGATTTTGTCCTTGAGTGCCGGAGTAAATCCGGCGGCACAGCGTCCGAGGACATCGACCGCAACCCGCAATTCCGAAAATTTTTGGCGCAGGCAAGTCTTCAAGCCTTCAAGAGGCTTACCGTCGACGAGTTTTTCTGCCTCCCCGAAATGAAAATTCTCAAGCTGATCCAGCAGGGCGTCGGCAACCTCGTCATGATGCCTCGCCGCCTGGTCGGCCATTTCCAGAAGCCGGTCCGTCGTCTTCCCCATCGCAGAGACGACCGCTACAGGCCGATCGGAAAGATGAGAACGAACAATAGAAGCTACGCGCACAATCGCGCTTGCCGATTCCACTGAGGAACCACCGAATTTCATCACGATCATGAAAGAAGTTTTTTCCTTGGGCCCTGGTGTTAGCCCCATCGAGAATTCGAAAACAGAGCAGGCCGGCGGGCCGCTGAACGCTCGGTCCGTTACGGTGTCATGCCCCGAACTTCCGGAATTTTGTTGAGGGCGGCCTCAGTTGAGACCTGAGATTTTCGATTTCGCCAAGCGCTGACCACCAACGTCGCGCGGCCAGGATCAACAAAACAGAGGGAACGATGAGAAATGCTGCATGCCACATTCGTGGCGTCGCGAAGGAAGTCAGGCACAACTCCATTCCACACCAGGAGCCGTAAAGGCAATGTAAGGATGTCATTAGTAGAGAATGTGGCAGAACGTCCGACGGGTGACGCGTCGTGCACACATTAATGGTGCAAGAGGGCAGAGTTAACGAATGGGACTGGCCTTCTGGACTGCTTGTTTAATCGTCTCAGCGCCCACATACGTCGCAATTGCTTTGGCGTCGCCCTCTTCGGCGACCTCGACTGGTGTGGAATGATCCTTCAAGAAATCAGGAAATCGCGGAGCATACACAGCAATGTCACCTCCAAACTCCTCATCTGCTACGAAGACGCGGTATTTCCCAGGTGGAACAAATCGAAAAGTGGTTTGCGATCCGGTTAGTGCGTTGTAGGTACAGGATAGGCGAAGCGTCTGATAAGGATCTGCTGGAACGAGCATTACGATGACGTCGGGTTCGTTTGGCAGCCCACGCACCTGCACCGCCAGAGTGGATGTCTTGAGACTAACCACGATTCGGAGCGGCCCTCGGTCGCTCGAACTCAACTCGAAATTCATTCGGAGCTAGCTCTTTAGAACCACTGGTAAAAGTTCGGATTCTGCCCGGGAACGGCAACGTCAAGGAATAAAGTCCCGGTTTGACATTCTTCAAAATGAATCTGCCATCGCGATCCGGTTGAGCCTGAGTTCATAACCAGGTGCTAGCGGGTGAAGCGTGACCAGCATTGCTTCAACCGGAGTTGCTTCAGGAGGCAATCGACAAGTTCGAGTGTTCCACGAAGATCGAAGCTCAAGTGGGTTTGTGCACTAACCAAACACCTGTGTAGGACGCATATGCCGGTTTTGCGGCATTTGTAGCAACAAGAGTTCTCGCCGGATTCACCATCAACCAACTGAACGCTCCGACGAAGCACAATCCCGTAGCCACCAGGAACGACTCAGTCCAGCCCCAGCGGTCTGCGATCCAGGGAGTGAGGGAGGCGGTAGTGGCGGCTCCGAGTTGGCGCCCATGTTCATGAATCCGGAGACGAAGCCGAAAAACCAAGGGACACGGACGGAACGTTTTCCAATCTGGAACAACCCTTAGAGCGAGGGGACGTCCCCTCTGCCCCGTTCTCCTGTAAGAGCTACTTCGGCAACGCTTCCATCTCGGTAGAGTTCCAGGGAGGTTTGGGGAGAGGCTGAGCCGGTGACTTGCTCGCCGCGGCAAATGCGGCTTGCATCCATTCGACTGCTTGGGGGAGGTCGTTCGGATTCTGGAACACGTGCATGAAGAAGACGCGCAGGTCGAACGGAATAGTTATGCCGCCAAATTGGCGATAAGCAGAAGGGAGGGGCGGCCCGCCCGGGCTACCGGCCGCTGGGATCTGCGCAGGCAGACGAACTGCATACATGCTCCCTCCGGCCAGGGCTTCGCGCGGATATTGCAGCAGCCACGCGCAATTGTGTCCATCGAGAATAAAGTTCGCCGAGAGCGTGACCCACTGTCCCTCATCCTGCGGAGTGGGGCTTTGGCAGTTCCAGGGTTTGGCCTGTGGCACGAATACGGTGGGATCCGAAAATCCGTACTCATCCAGTCCGATTCGCGTTAGGCCATGTGTCTCGGCGAATCGCTTCACTTCGGGAAGGGACTGGTTCCAGTCCACATTCGAGTCGTTGACCAGCACGTAGGCCGGACGACCAAAGCTCAACGCATTCATGTAAGGAAAATAGTTTGGGTAAATGCGCACCGCAGTGAATAGGCAACTGGCCGCAAGCGCGACAATCACCCCGGCTCCCAGCGTGGCCGCGATGGGGCTGCGGTCGCCCAGTTCCGAGAGCATGCGAGGTATCGGGGCGAGCATCAGGATCAGCAGCGCCAATGGGACGGAGAAGTGGCGGATGCTGATCTCGAGCGGGCTTAGCAGGCAGACACCAGTGAACACCAATAAGCTCACCCCGAGGACCCGCCAATGCACTGCTACCCGTGCCGGAATTATCGCAGCACTCGTTTTGCCCAGCACTTTCCTCGTAATGCCCGCCACTCCGGTCAGAAACAGCAGGATGAGGTATGCGAGGGAGGATTTCAAAACAAACACAGTCGGAAAGTAGAACCAGACGCCGTGTGGATACGCATGACCGAGGACGAAAGTTGAGCGGCGCCCCGTGATCACAACCCAGAACACCCCGCGCAGGTACAGGAAAGGGGGCATGAGAAGACGGCGCAGAATGAGCGCAAGCGGGCCATTCCCGATTCGGTAAAGAGCGTTGGTGGGCTGTTGCAAGGAGAAGATGAAGTAAAAAACGTACACAGCCGCCGCTGCCCACAGAATGCCTTTAAGCGTCGCCCGCCAACGTGTGCGGCGCCACTCGCGCAGCTCAACCTTGTTCTCCGGTTGCGCTGGAACAGCACGCCAGCGCAGGCTCAGTGCAAATGCTGCGAATGCAATGAACAAAATAGCGGCGGTGAATTTCGACAGCAGCGCGCCTGCAAGGCTCAGGCCAAATGCCAAGACATTTTTTCGGTTCGGCTCCTGCCATATTTCGGCAAACGTCCACAGCGCGAGCACCGAGAACAGGGTCACCGCAACGTCCGTGTGCACGAGGGGACCAAAGGTGAGAAATGCAGGCGTGCTGACGTACACGGCGAGGCAGAGCAACCCGGCCCATGGCCCTCCCAAACGCTGCGCGTATACATACACGACGCATCCCAGGGCGAGCGTCAGCAGCAGCATGGGCAACCGCGCCCAGGCGAGCGTGGTCTTTGGCTCATTCCATCTCTCCAGCAGCGACTCCCCGAACACCCACTGCCCAAAGAATGCGGGAAAGAACTTTTCGCTGAACGTCCATGAGATGTGGCTGTAGTCGGCGCGAGCTCCGCGCAATACTAGCGGAAGTGCCGCCAGAACCTTCGGCAGTGGCGGATGCTCGGGATTCATCCGCAGATCCAGCTTTTGCAGATAGCTCACGCCCGCGCCGATATGAGATACCTCATCAATCGTCACAGACTCGCGCAGCGCAGCACCGCCGGCCAGTGCCACCATTAAAATCAACAAGAGACCTGCTAATAATCGGTTGAGAATGCCTAGCCTCTTTTGGTGCGCACTCATTCCGCTTTGAACCCCTTAGATCCAACTCAGGCCCGGTTGATCGCGTAATCGTAGCCTATTCCCAGAAACGACGGCGGCTGCCGCATGCTTCGTCGCCACGCTGCGTGACTTCGCTGTTCGCAGACGTTCTAGTTCGACGCATACACAGGTTTGCTTGACGACGTGTTCACCGCAACAAGAGTTCTTGCCGGATTCACAATCAGCCAACTGAAAGCTCCTACAAAGCACAATCCAGCGGCCACGAGGAACGATGCGGTCCAGCCCCAGCGGTCTGCGATCCAGGGAGTGAGGGAGGCGGTGGTGGCGGCTCCGAGTTGGGCGCCCATGTTCATGAATCCGGAGACGAAGCCGGATGCGGCGTCGCCGATATCGGCGCTTACGGACCAGAAGGAACTTTGTGCCAGGTACAATGCGGCGGCGCCGCTTGCCAGCACGATCGTGGCGGCGGCAGCACTATGAACCAGCGAGCCGAAGGCGAGGAATCCGGTCGCGATCAGCATGGCGCAGGATGCCAGAACGCAGCGGCCTAACTGCGCTCCCCGCTTCCTGGTCAGCCGGTCGCTGATGATTCCGCCCAGCGGGCAGCCCAGGGCCATTCCCAGAAAGGGCAACATTGCGTAGGCTGCAGTTGCTTTCAGGTTCAGCCCTCGGGCTTGTGCCAGGTAGATGTAGAACCAGCTGAAGAAGATCCAGGCTACGTATCCGAAGGAGAAGTAGCTTAGGGTCATGGCAAGAACGTCGCGGCTTCTGAACAGCGTTCGCCAGGAGGGATGATCTGCTTCGGCGCCGGCCGTTCGATCTGCTTTCAAGGTTAGTCCGGAGCGAATGTAGGTCAGCTCTACGGCGGAGACGCTGGGATGGTCTTCAGGTCGGTCGCGGGCAATGACGTACCAGAGAACTCCAGCGATTACTCCAATCACGGCACAGAGCCAGAATGAAACTCGCCAGCCAAACTTCAGGACGACGTAGGTAATCAGTGGCGGCGAGATGCCTGCTCCGGCTCCTACGCCGGCGAAGATCCAGCCGTTGGCGATCCCGCGTTCCCGCGATGGGATCCAGCGGGCGACGAACTGGTTGGAGGCTGGATACATGACTGCCTCTCCAGTTCCTAAGAGAAACCGGATCAGGATCAACAGGGTAAGCGCAGCGGAGATGCCCAAAGGCAAAGATGCGGTGAGCGCGGTAAAGATCCCCCACCAGATCACCCCGAGGGCGAGCACGCGTCGTGGACCAAACGCGTCGGCCAGCCTCCCGGCCGGCGTTTGGAACAGCGCATAACCGACAAGAAACGAGCTGAAGACCCAGCCCAGACGGATGTTGCTCAGGTGATACGCCAACGCCAGCGCGCTCCCGGCAACCGAGATGTTGACGCGATCAAGAAATCCGATGGCGCTCAACAGAAACAACCAGAAAATCAGGTACCAGCGCACGCGAGTTGTTTGCGTGTTGATCATGGGAAGTTCTGCAAGTCAACAAGCTCCCCAATGTAACCGCGCACTCGGCTGCGCTCAGCGCGGGCTCCGGACACGGAGGTACACAAGGGAACGAGCCAAGAATTGCTGAAACGAGCTGCTTTCTGCAACGCTTAACGGTGTGCGGAAATTAGCGGCTGAGATCAAATGAGGGGCTCTCACTTTGTCCGGAGCGGCCCTTCGCCAGCACCGAACCTAGTTCGGTGGTACCACGAACCAACATTCCCGGTCAACGAAAGGTTTTATTTTGGGACTTGGATGCTGCGGAGCATCTGTTCTGGAAATCGCTGGACTTTGGGGCCAGCGTCGGATGCGATTTTGGAATTCACTGATATTTCGCTGTTATTCGCTGTTCTGGCCGAGCGATGAAAATCCTGAGTTTCCGTAAGTGCTGATGGCGCACGGAGTTCGGTGGAAGTGTCCGTTGCTCGCGGCCCCTTTGGCGGGATTTTCGCTGATGAGATAACGAAGTCGGCCTCACAAGCAGTCCGCGTACACTGTTGCGGCTACCACACCGTGAAAGTGGCTCGGATCGAAGGAGGCCGAGATGCGCATTATAGGCTGCGACTTACATTCACGACAGCAGACTTTGGCAATGTTGAATCTGGAGACAGGAGAAGTGGAGGAATGCGTACTTCTACATGAAGGGGATAAAGTACGCGACTTTTATGGGGCGCTGCCGCGGCCGGTGCAAGTAGGAATCGAAGCTACCGGCTCGATGCAGTGGTTTTTGGAGTTGATGGAAGAATTGCAGATCGAGTGCCTGGTGGGACATCCAGCCAAGATTCGAGCGGGGAACCGCGTAAGCAAAAGCATGATCGTCGCGATGCGCAATTGCTTCTGCGTTTGCTGGTGGAGCGTCGCTTTCCGGCGATCTGGATGCCGACGGCACAACAGCGTGACCTGCGGGCGCTTTTGCGACATCGGCATCTGTGGGTGCGCATGCGCGTGCGCATTCAGAACGCATTACAAGCCATCGCTCTGAGTCATGGCTTGCGACGTGGGGCCAAGTTGTGGAATCAAGAGGGACAGCAGTCGCTACGGGAGCTGCGGCTGGCCCCGCACACCCGAGCCCGCCGCAACGAGCTGCTGAGGTTATATCGGCACCTGCAGAAAAAGATCGAGAGATTAGACCGGCAGGTGGCCGAGGTGGCAGAGAAGCGGCCTTTATCGCGTCTGCTGATGACGCATCCCGGA
>Ga0126378_10002665_pt1 | contig 13276 bp, 14 predicted proteins | sample PanSoiMetPlot_23_FD_92587 | JGI IMG/M metagenome (GOLD analysis project Ga0126378, IMG submission 92587) | Tropical forest soil microbial communities from Panama - MetaG Plot_23 | ecosystem: Environmental > Terrestrial > Soil > Tropical forest > Bulk soil | place: Panama | collected 2016-02-17
CGAGCCGGCCTCGGACGTGCCGACCGAGCAGATCACCTCCGGCTCGCTGGTCGGCGACGACCAGCACCTCGAGAGCCAGCTCGCCTGGCTGGAGGCGATCGGCGTCACCGACCTCTCCCTGAACTTTCGGTACGGCGACCTCGACACCGCGTCCGTCCGCCGCTCGATGGAGCGCGTCGCCCGGCTGGCCGGTCTGGCGGCGCCTGCCGATTGACGCAGGGGGCGGGGTGACCGGCGCTCTGGCTATCGCAATGGCTACTCGACCCTTCCGGATAAACAGCAGCAGATGACGGCGTGACCGGCCCTCTAATGTCTTAGCAGATCCAGAGAGGTCGTCGCGACGCCATCCCCGAGACGCGATCCCGACGCCTGAGACTGTCCGGCGGCTATGTCGACCGGTAGCGGCTCATCGGGACACCTGCCCCTGGCTGTCGACGCCTGCCTGACATCGGGCCGGCGCCGCCTGGGCCGGCGTGACAGAGGCGTGTGACGTCCCGACTGTGAGCGATGCTCCCGGGTTCACAGGAGGCTGACGAGGATGTTCCAGGGCGATGGTGGACACCGCCGGCATGGCGGCGGATGGCGCGCTGCGGGCCTGCTCGCTATGGTGCTCCTCGTGGCTGCCTGTGGCGGAACCGCTGAGGCGCAGAACGGTCACGCCGCCGGCGCGGCGGCCGCCTATCGGGGCTGGGTCACATTCGCAGGGGACCCGGCGCACCAGGGAGTCGACGCAGTGGGGAAGGCCATCACCGCCTCCTCCGTGCACCGTCTGCACCGCCTGTGGAGCGTCAAGCTCCTCGACCTGGCCGACGAGCGGCCCGTCCTGGCCCCGGGGCTGCTGATGCCGGACGGCAGGGTCCACGACGTCCTCTTTCTGACGACCGACAAGGGCACGCTGGTCGCGCTCGACGCCGCGACCGGCGGCGAGTTCTGGGACGTCACGCCCAGGAGCAGCAATCCCAAGTACACGAAGTCATCCCCGGCCGTCGACCTGGCGACCGGCCTCGTGTACAGCTACGGGCTCGACGGCAGGGTGCACCGGTTCACGGCGACTGCGGGACAGGAGGTGCTCGGCAACGGCTGGCCGGTGCTGGTCACGAAGATGCCGCTCAGCGAGAAGATCTCCTCTCCGCTGAACCTGTACCGCGGCTACCTGTACGTGACCACCGCCAGCTTCTCGGGCGACGCTCCTCCCTACCAGGGCCACGTGGTGACCATCGACCTCAAGACCGGGGTCTCGCACGTCTTCAACAGCCTGTGCAACGACCACGCCCACCTGATGGCGCTGAACGAGTGCAGGTTCAACGGGGGCGGCATCTGGGCCCGGCCGGGCGTCACGCCCGATCCCGTCACGCACAACATCTTCTTCACGGTCAGCGACGGCTTCTTCACCATCCCGCTGCACGGCCATGAGTGGGGGGACTCGGTCATCGAGATGACGCCCGACGGCACCCGCGTCGTCGACTCGTACACGCCGTCAAACTACCTGACAGAGGCGTTCCAGAACCGCGACCTGGGCAGCACGGCGCCGACGCTGCTGCCCACGCTGCCGCAGAGCCGCACCCCCTACCTGGCGGTCCAGGCCGGCAAGGAGGGCCTGCTGCGACTGATCGACCGCCAGGACCTCAGCGGGAAGGGCGGGCCGGCCCACGTGGGGGGCGAGCTGCAGACGGTCCAGCTGCCCGACCTCTGCCCCACCCTGGCCCAGCCGGTCGCCTGGCAGGACCCGGCGGGCGGCGTCTGGCTCTTCGTCTCCACGCTGTGCCACATGGACGCGTACCGGGTCGTGACCTCGCCGGAGGGGGTAACCAGGCTCCAGACCGGCTGGTACCGGGGCGTCGAGACGACGACGTCCGTGGTCGCCGGGGGCGTCCTCTTCGCGGCCAGCAGTGGCGATCTCCTCGCCCTCGACGCTCGCACGGGACGCGAGCTGTGGCACAGCGCGGCGCCCTCGGCGGGCGGCTCGATCGATCGGATCCACTGGGAGTCGCCGCTCGTGATCGGCGGCCGCGTGTACTGCGCGGACGAGACCGACCACCTCACCGCCTACGGCATCTGAACAGCAGTCAGCGGCTCAGGGCGCGGCGCCGTTGAGGGCCACGTGCACCGCGACCAGGAGGACGAGCGCGTACACGATGGCCACGTGATAGCGCCGGGCCTGGCGGTCCACCAGGGCTGGATCGCGGAGGGTCACGCCGACCAGCGCCTCGATCACGAGCAGGGCGGCTGCCGCGCTGGCCACCCAGAGGCCGGCCTCGGGCCCCGGCGCCAGGCGAGCGCTGGTGATCGACGCGATCGAGTGGCCGGTGCCGACGAGCGCGGCTCCGCCGCCCAGCCAGGCGTGCCAGCGCACAAACGCCAGTCGGAGCGGACGGCGCCGGCCGACGACGCGGCCTGACACCGGCACGAGGATCGCCGCCCCGAGCGCGGCCGCCGCCGCCCAGCCGGTCGCGTACGCCACCGGACGCACGTTACGAGCCCATCGGGAGCGGTCGCGCCTCCTGCCGGCAGGGGGACCTGTACGCGTCGTCGACCACGGCCGGTCCCGTTCCGCCATCCTCACCGTGTGAGGGGAGGTGGATGCCGGCGGTGACGAGGCAGGTCGGGCTGACAGAGCGGCGGGCACGGCTGGCCCGGCGCCACCACCTGGCCGCCGTCTGCCGGGCGGCGGGCCCGGTCGAGGTGGCGAGAGACCTGGTGGCCCTGCACGCCACCGACCCGGCGACGGTGTACCTGGCTGCGGCCGCCAGGCTGCAGGAGCCGCGGATCGACCTGGTCGAGCGCGCGCTCTACGACGACCGCGTGCTGCTGCGGATGCTCGGCATGCGGCGGACCATGTTCGTGGTCCCGGTGGAGCTGGCGCCGGTCGTGCAGGCGGCGTGCACCCGCGCGATCGCCGCGCGTGAGCGGCGCCGGCAGGTCGACCTGCTGCGCGGTGCGGAGCTCGGGACCGACGTGGAGACGTGGCTGGCGGAGGTCGAGGGCTCCACCATCCGGGCGCTCGCCGCTCGCGGCCTCGCCACCGCCGCCGAGCTGGCCGCCGCCGAGCCCCGGCTGCGGCAGCAGGTCCTGCTGGCCGCCGGCACGAGCTACGAGGGATGGCAGAACCTGACCTGGCGGGTCCTGATGCTGCTCTCCGCCGAGGGACGGATCGTCCGCGGGCGTCCGCGCGGCTCGTGGACAAGCAGCCAGTACCGGTGGTCGCTGATGGAGGGCTGGCTGCCGGACGGGATGCCGGACCTCCCGCTCGATGGGGCCAGGGTCGAGCTGGTCCGCGCGTGGCTGCGCGCCTTCGGCCCCGGCACGGTGGCGGACCTCCGGTGGTGGACGGGATGCACCGCGACCGAGGTGGCCCGCGCCCTCGCCGAGGTCGGCCCGGTCGAGGTCGCGCTCGATGGAGAGACGGGGCTGCTGCTGCCGGAGGACGCGGAGCCCGTCGACGGGGTCGAGCCCTGGGTGGCGCTCCTCCCGGCGCTGGATCCCACCGTGATGGGCTGGACCCGCCGAGGGTGGTTCCTCGGCGACCACGGCCCCGCCCTGTTCGACCGCTCCGGCAACCCGGGGCCCACGGTCTGGTGCGACGGCCGGATCGTGGGCGGCTGGGCGCAGCGGCCGGACGGCGAGATCGTCTTCCGGCTGCTCGAGGACGTCGGCGCTGAGGCCTCCGCCGCTGTGGAGGCCGAGGCCGAGCGACTCGGCAGGTGGTTCGGCACGGTGCGGGTGACGCCCCGGTTCCGAACCCCCCTGGAGCGAGAGCTGACGACCTGACGATCGGCCCCTCCCTCCTCGCGGGGGAGGACGTGAGGGGTCAGCCCCTCCCCCCTCGCGGGGGAGGTGGCCCCGCCAGGGGCCGGAGGGGGGGCCCGGGCCCGAAGCCCCCGCATCTTCTCAGCGGCTCAGCCTGGACTCGACCCAGCTCCGCAGCGCCGGAGCGCCGAGGGCGCCCGTGACGCGATCGCGCTCCCGTCCAAGCTCGAAGAGGACCAGGTGCCTTCCCGCGCGCCAGCCGGCCGAAACCGGGCTGCCGTCATGGCGCCGGGAGCGCCGCGCCGAGGCCACGTCACCGGGCCCGGGCGTGTCGCTCCCCGCCGGCCTCGGCCAGGACCGCCTCGGTCTCCGGCGACGGGCCTGTGCCCAGCTCCTCGGCCAGGAGGCGGCGGCACCGCTCGTACACACGCAGCGCCTCGGCCCGGTCGCCCGCGCGGTGGTGCAGCCGGATCAGGCGACGGTAGCCACTCTCCCGGTAGGGCTCCAGCGCGATCGCCTGCTCGGCTACCCGGAGAGCGAGGGCCGGCTCCCGGTTCTCGGCGTGCACCTCGGCGAGCACGTCGAGAGCGCGGACCAGCAGCTGGCGGAGCGCGTCACGGCGGCGTTCCGCCCAGCGGCCCTCGCCTCCGGGCAGGAAGGGCCGGCGCAGGATGGCCGCCGCGACGGCGGCCGGTGCGTAGGCCGCCGCGTGCGAACCCGACCGCAGCGCCCCCTCCGCCTCGTGCACGGCCCGATGGGCCGCCTCGGTGTCGATCCACGTCCTGGCCGGAAGCTCGATGCGGTAGCAGCCGTCGACGGCGCCGATCGCATGGCGGTCGACCGCTGCCTCCATCAGCAGGGCGCGCAGCTTGCTCACCACGGCGCTCAGCGCAACTCCCTGCGCAGGCGGCGGGCCGTCCGGCCACAGCACGTCCGCCAGCTCGTCCCGAGATACGGGTCGCGTCCGCTCGGTCATCAGGTAGGCGAAGGCCAGCCGGCCCTGGCGGCGCGGCAGGCGGTCGGCCCGGATCAGCACGCCGGCGTTGAGCAGACAGGGTTCGCCCGTCAGGTAGATGCGGAGCACGACGTCAAAGTTTCGCCAAAGCCGGCCCGCTACGGTGACCGGGAGGGCAGTGGTAGCCTGCCCGGCTTGAGGAGGTCCGAGATCATGGGTGAAGATACCGGCGCGGTCGATCTGGTGGTCAGGTGCGACTGTGGCTTCGAAGCGCGCGGGCCCGAGGACGAGCTGATCCCGGCGGTCCAGAAGCACGGCCAGGAGGTCCACAACATGCAGGTGACGCGCGAGCAGGTGCTCGCGATGGCCCGGCCGTCCTGAACCAGACCGGCGACCCCCCGCCGTCGCTCGACACCGAGGGGCCAGTCCAGGCGGAGGTCTTCGTCCTCCGTCTCGACGGCTCGGCACCGGCGCTGGCCGGGCCCTGCGGCCCCGACCCCTGGTACCTCGAGGTCGGTGCCGGCGAGGACCCGGTAGAGGTCGTCGGGCGCCTGTCCCGGGACCTGATGGGCGAGCCGCTGCTCGTGCACTCCACGTCGTGGCGTCGCGCACGGGGATCGGTGATCCTGAGCTTCGTCGTGGTCAATCGGGACGACCAGGCGCCGGAGCTCCCGGCCATCCCGGTCGGCCGCGCCGAGCTGGCGCGCTCGGAGGCCGTCCGGGCGGCGGCGGCCATCACCTACCAGCAGGTGCTGGAGCACGGGCTGCGGCACCTGGCCTGGCTGGTCGGCGACGATGCCACGGTCCGATCCGTGCTGAGCGAGGACTGGAAGCGGGCGCTGGCCGGCTACGTGCCCGAACCCTTCCGTCACCTCGGCTGACGCGAGCAGGGCGGGGAGAGGCGCCCGGACACCGAAGGCATCCGGGCGCAGACGTTCAGATCGCTTCGGGAGCTACCGCCGCCAGCAGTCTCGGGTGGTAGGCGCCGAGCGCGTTCTCGTACTCGACGAGCATCTCCTCCGCGGCGTCGATCGCGTCGCGGCGCGACCCGCCCTCGACCTCGAACACCAGCTCGTAGCGCTGCTGGTCGAGGGCGACCTGCTCGAGCCTGACAAATCCGGGGAGCCGGGGAAGGGATCGGACGTCGGGGTCGGATTTGGCCGGCCGTCGGTCCAGCTCGAGCGGGACCTTGATCGCGTATGTCATGACGGCAACCTAGCACGAATTCTTCGCGCTGAAAATTGTGTGCACCGCACGTTGTAAATCGTCGGCACAGTCTAGGGCTGCGGCCGAAAACCCAACCGGATCTTTGGGCCCCGTGCACCCCATCTCCCCACCCCACGAAATCCGCACCCCACCACCGCGATTTCGCGGGGACCCCGGGTCCGGCGTTGACTCCTGCGGTGCTCAGTCACGCCCTGGAGGGCGCTCCTTCCGCTCCTCGTCAGCGCCACCGGATCTGGGGCACCTGGAACCCAAATCTCTCGGCCAGGTTTCCGGCCGCACCCCTGTGGTGCGGCAGTTCGTGCCAGTGGGAGCTGGCTCAGCTGGCGCTGGCGAAGAGCACCATCACCGCGCGCGACTCGTCGAAGGCCATCGGCGGTGCGAAGGCCCCCGAGCGGGTGAGCGGCAGCTCGGGTGCGTGGACGGTGGAAAGCCGCGTCCACGCCCGCGCGTCCCAGGACCAGGTGGTCATCCGGCACGCCGTCCGGTCGCAGGCGGAGGCGTCCTGCTGCACGAGCAGCACGGCGTTCCGAGCCGGGTCGTACTCGGCGGTTCCCGAGGCGATCGCCGGCTGGTCATGCCGCTGCCAGCTCGTGCCGTCCCACGTCCAGGTGGAGTGGCTGCCCACGTAGACGAGCTGTCGGTGCGCCCGGTCGTAGACGAGGTGGGCGTCGGACCGGGCCTCGCTGACGTCGATCCCCGCGGGCAGCCGGGTCCAGCTGCTGCCATCCCACGTCCAGGTGCTGCCGGAGAGCACGTACACCAGCACGCCGCGACCCTCGTCGTAGCCGGCGGCGAACGTCGCGGCCGCTGCGGCGGAGTCCGGTCGCGCCACGTAGGGAGCGCCGCTCATGGTCAGTGCCGACCAGCCGCTTCCGCTCCAGGACCAGGCCCCGCCGACACTGTTGACGTACACGACCTCGCCCAGCCGGCTGTCGTACATCATGGCGCCCCGCCCGATCTCGACCGGCGCCGACGTCGTCGAACGCGCCGTCCACCCACGACCGCCCCACGTCCACGTCTCGTTCACCGGCTCGGCGCAGCCGCCGGTGAAGCCCATCACCAGCCGGGCGCAGCCGTGGTCCCAGAGCACGAGCACGCCGCGGGCCCGGTCGTACGCCATGTCCGCGCTGTTGCTGGAAGGACCGGCGCCACCGATGGGCACCCTCGTGTACGTCGAGCCGTCCCAGGTCCACAGGCTGGCCCCCGCAGGGCTGCCGCCCCCGTAGATGGGCGTCGAGGGCTGCCCGCCGCGCAGCGAGAGCCAGGAGGTCGCGACGACGGCCAGCCCGAGCACCCCGATGCACAGCAGGGCCAGGATCCGGCCGCGGCGATCGAGCGCGGACCATCCGCTCGGGCCGGTGGAAGGCACCGGCGTCGGCCACATGAAGCGAAGTGTAAGCCGGACGATCTTGTGTCAACCGAACGATGCAGGACGACTCGCGTTCAGGCCAACGGACCGTAGGACGGCGCCGGCGCAGCGTCTAGCCTGGCTGTAATGGGGAGCGGCAAAGCCGGATACCGAGGTGTGAGCGGACGTGCCCGAACCAGCAGCACGGCGGTGGAGTCTGGCTGAGGAACCTGTGCGCGTCCCCGAATCGAGGAGGTAGCCCTTGAACCCAGCTCTGTTCCTGGATATCGTCCCGGCCCCGTCGTGGCTGGACCCCGGCCACAACGCCTGGCAGATGGTCGCAGCGACGCTGGTCGGGCTGATGAGCGTTCCCGGGCTTGCCATCCTGTACTCGGGGCTCATGAAGCGCAAGTGGGCGCTCAACTCGGCGCTGATGGTCCTGTACGCGTTCGGCGCCACGCTGATCGTGTGGACGTTCTGGGCATTCAAGATGTCCTTCGGTGCGCCGCTGACGAACGCGCTCCACATCGTCGGCGTGCCCGGCACGATCCTGTCGCCGGACTCCCTGCAGGGACAGGCCGTGATCCCGCTCCTGAAGGGCGCCATCCCCGACATCAGGTTCCCGCTCTCCTCGCTCGCCTACTTCCAGTTCGTGTTCGCCGCGATCACCGTCATCCTGCTCGCAGGATCGATCCTGGGCCGGACGAGCTTCAAGGCCTGGATGCTCTTCGTGCCGCTCTGGATCACGTTCGTCTACGCCATCAACGCGTTCAGCATCTGGGGCGGCGGCTGGCTCGGCGCCTTCCCCTCGTGGCTGACCGGCATCGGCGGCGGCGGCGCACTCGACTTCTCGGGCGGCTACGTGATCCACGTCGCGGCTGGCGTCTCAGGCCTGGTGGCGGCCGCGGTCATCGGACCACGCCTGCTCACGGACCGAACGAACAATCGCCCGAGCAACCTCATCGCCGTGATCACCGGCGCCGGCCTGCTGTGGCTGGGCTGGAACGGCTTCAACGGCGGTGACCCGTACTTCGCCGGCGCCGACGCATCCGGCGCTGTGCTCAACACCAACCTGGCCGCGGCCACCGCGATGATCGCGTGGATGTTCCTGGACATCTTCGTCGTCGGCAGGGTGACCGTCGGCGGCATGGTCAACGGCCTGATCGCTGGCCTGGTGGGCATCACCCCCGCTGCCGGGTACGTCGACGGCTACGGGGCGTTCGCGATCGGCGTCGCTGCCGGCGTGATCCCCTTCCTCACCTTCAACTACCTGGTCAAGGTGCCGCCGTTCAACCGCATCGACGACACGCTCGGCGTCATGCACACGCACCTGGTCGCCGGCGCGGTCGGCGGGCTGATGGTCGGCCTGCTGGCGGACCCCAACGTGATCCTCTATCCGGGCACCGGTAAGACGGCGGCCGTTTCCGCGGCCGGCCTGTTCTTCGGCAACCCGAAGCAGTTCGTCGCCCAGATCATCGCACTGGTCTTCATCCTCGTCTGGGATGGCGTCCTGACCTTCGTCCTGCTCAAGCTGATCTCGCTCGTCATCCCGCTGCGCCTCACCGACAAGCAGCTGGAAGTGGGCGACGAGGCGGTGCACGGCGACGCGGCGTACGAGCTGATGCCCGTCCCGCCCGCGGAGCCGCAGGCGACGGCGCCTGCCCCGGGGCACGCTCCGGCGCCGAGCCGGGTCTGACCCAGCCGGAAAGCCACCACACATCCGACGGTCGTCGGGGCCTGGCCAAGGAGGCCCCGACACCGTCTCCTCCACCCTCCATCGATCAGATCCCTCTCTGCGCCGCCGGCCCGCGGGCCGGCGGCGTCTTTCGTGTGCATGGCCTGACCACGGCATCGGGACGGCGCGCGGCCGCATGGGGCGACATGCTATATTGCATGCTGCAATACTGCCATGCGCATCGCCGGCCGTGAAACTCGAGACCTGGTCGCACTGACCGTCCTGGCCCTGCTCCGGGAGCGACCCCTCCACCCGTACGAGATCCAGCGAGTCATCCGCGAGCGTCGCAAGGACTTCGCCATGGGGACGACCCGGGCGCTGTACCACGCGGTCGGCCGGCTGGAGCGCGCCGGTCTGATCGAGCCCCTGGAGACCAGCCGGGAGGGCAGGCGGCCGGAGCGCACCGTCTACCGCCTGACCGAGGCCGGGGTCGAGGAGCTCGTGTCCTGGCTGGACGACCTCGTAGCCAACCCCGTCGCCGAGCAGCCAGTGTTCAGCGCCGCGGTCAGCTTCCTGCCCCACCTGCCCGCTGACCAGGCGGTCCGGGCGCTGCGGGCCCGGACGGTCGCGCTGGAGGGCAGGATCGCCGGCCTCCGCGCGTCCGTGGTCGCCCTCCAGGACCAGCTGCACCTGCCGCGGCTGGTGCTGCTCGAGCACGAGCTGGCGCTCGCGATGCTCGAGGCCGAGCTGGCCTGGGTGCGCTCCCTCGCCGAAGAGGTCCGGGCCGGCTCCTTACGCTGGGACGGCGCGGCCCTGACGAAGATGTTCGACGCCCATCACCACTCGGAGGAGATCGAGACGTGATCGACACGCGCGGCCTGCGCCGCACCTTCCGCTCCCGCAGGGGCACGGTCGAGGCCGTGGCCGGCGTGGACCTGCACGTCGAGGCGAACCAGGTGTTCGGGTTCCTCGGCCCCAACGGGGCCGGCAAGACCACGACGCTGCGGATGCTCGCCACGCTGCTGCCGCCCACCGGCGGCGAGGCGACCATCGCCGGCCTCGACCTGCGCCGCGACCCGGCCGGGGTGCGGCGCCGGATCGGCTACATCGGACAGCTGGGCGGGACCGACCCCCAGGTCAGCGGCCGCGAGGAGCTCGTCCTCCAGGGCCGGCTCTACGGCATGAGCGCGGCGGGCGCCCGGCAGCGTGCGGCGCACCTGATCGAGGCGCTGGAGCTGGACGACTGCGCCGACCGTGTCACCAGCACGTACTCGGGCGGCCAGAAGCGGCGCCTGGACATCGGCCTGGGCCTGATGCACCGGCCGGAGGTCCTGCTCCTGGACGAGCCCACGACCGGGCTCGATCCCCAGAGCCGCGCCCGCATGTGGGACGAGGTGCGCCGGCTGCGGGGCGAGGGGACGACGATCTTCCTCACGACGCACTACCTGGAAGAGGCGGACGCCCTCTGCGACCGGCTGGCCATCATCGACCGTGGCCGCATCGTGGTCGAGGGCACCCCCGATGAGCTCAAGCGCCAGATCGCGGGCGACGTCGTGACCGTCGGCCTCGCCGGGCGAGTGGACGCGGCGCTCGACCTGCTCCGTACGCAGCCGTTCGTCCGCGAGGCCGGCTCCGAGGACGGCCGGCTGCGGCTCTATGTGGAGCGCGGCGAGGTTGCGATGCCGGCCATCCTCCGGCTGCTGGACGGCGCCGGCCTCCAGCTCCAGACCCTGGAGCTGCACCGGCCCAGCCTCGACGACGTGTTCCTCCGCCAGACGGGCCGCTCGCTCAGGGAGACCGCAGCATGACGAAGGTCCTTCGTGACACCTGGCTCGTGTACCGGCGGTACCTGGGGCTGTTCCTGCGGAACCCGGCCTGGGTGGCGATCGGCGTGATCCAGCCGGTGCTCTACCTGGTCCTGTTCGCTCCTCTCCTCAAGTCGATAGCGCGGATGCCTGGGTTCCCTCCGGGCGGCGCCTACAACGTCTTCGTCCCCGGCCTCCTGATCCAGCTCGGGCTCTTCGGCGCCGCCGGCGTCGGCTTCAGCCTCATCGCCGAGCTCCGGCTCGGCGTCATCGAGCGCCTGCGCGTCACTCCCGTGAGCCGGCTGGCGCTGCTGCTCGGGCGGGCACTGCGCGACATCATGACGCTGGTCATCCAGTCGGCGATCCTGGTCCTGGTCGCGCTCCCCTTCGGGCTCAGCATCCACCCGGGCGGGCTGCTGATCGTGCTGGGGCTGATCGCCCTTATTGGCCTGATGATGGCGTCCGTCTCTTACGCGCTCGGTCTCGCGCTCCGCAGCGAGGACGCGTTCGCGCCCCTGATCTTCACGGCCACGCTGCCGATCCTGCTCCTGTCCGGCGTGCTCCTGCCCCTGAGCCTCGCGCCCGACTGGCTGCGTGCGATCGCGGACGTCAATCCGCTCGCCTACGCCGTGGACGCGGCCCGGGCGATCTTCAACGACCACCTCGGCGACCCGAGCGTGGTCAGGGGCCTGGTCATCATGGGCGCGCTGGCGCTGCTGGCGGTCGCCGGCGCCGCCCGCTCCTTCGGGCGGGCGGTCGCCTAAGCCGGATTCCACCCACGACGGCGTGGACCGCCAGCCGGGCGCCATGACGCTGAGCGAGGACGACCGCCGAGTGCTGGCCGTGTGGGCAGCCGACTGTGCCGAGCGGACGCTGCCGGTGTTCGAGGCGCAGATCCCCGGTGACACGCGCCCACGCGACGCCATCGACGGCCTCCGGGCCTTCGCCCGCGGCGAGATGCGAATCGGACAGGTCCGCGCCCTTTCGGCCCGGGCGCACGCCGCGGCCCGAGAGACCGGCGACGCGGCGGCGGCGGCGGCGGCTCGGGCCGCAGGTCAGGCGGCGGGCGTGGCCCATATGGCGGCCCATGCGCGCGGCGCGGCAGCTTACGCCGCGAAGGCCGCCGGGCTGGCCGCGCCCGGCGATCCGACCGCGGTCGCCGACGAGGTCCGGTGGGCGCTGAGCCACGCCTCGCCCACCATTCGGGATGTCCTCCGGCGTCTGCCGCCCCCACCCCGCTCCGCAGGCACGCTCGGGGCGGTCATCAGCGACCTGCACACGAAGCTCTGAAGGTCCTGGCGGGGGCCCGCCCCGCCAGTGGTGGACCTTCGAGCTCAGCCTGGCGCGGGCTCTGACACGTTGTCGGTGAGCCAGTCGGCCAGCGGGCGCATGGTCTCCCACGTCTCCAGCACGCGGTCCTTCACGGCCGGGGTGGCGATCCAGGGCTCGATGGGGAACTGGCGGCCGGTCCCGACCTCGCGCCAGCGCAGCAGCTCGATGCGCGGGTGGTCGGGCGGGTAGCCGCGCGGCCCGGTCTTCATCTCGTTGCCGCCGACCGAGAGGCCAGCCGCCCGCAGCTGCTCGACCCGGCGGGCCAGCTCCGCTCCGGCCGGCCCGGCCACGGCCTCCCGGTAGCGCGCGAGCCAGGGCGTGTCCGGATGGTGCGCGCCCGTGGCCATGTAGAGCATGCGGGCGTCCAGGTGGAGGTAGAGCCTGCCGATCACCGCGGCGATGTTGGTCTTGTACGGCGACTTGTCGGCCGAGAACCGGATGTCGCGGTTGATCCGGAAGAGCTTGCCGGGCCCGAGGGTGGGCTCCAGCTCGGCCACCAGGTCGGCCATCGGGCTGCGCACCTCCTGCTCGTACTGCTGGCGCCGCGCCTCGAAGTACCGCTTGGAGTTGTCCAGCTCGAGGCCATGGAAGAACCCCACGAAGTCGCCCCTCCAGCCTTCGAACGGCATGCCGACGGCATGGTAGCAGGGCCGGTCCCCCGGCGCCCCGGCCAGCTTCGCGCTAGAGTCGGCGATGGACGAGCAGCTTCCTGGCGATCACGTTGGGGAGCCGCAAGCTGTCCCCGAGGCCGGATCAACCTGAAGGGGAGGAGGCCCCTGAGAGCCACCGTAGACGACCTCGTCCGTGCCCACCCCGGCGAGGCGCGGCTCCGCTTCCGCGCCGGAGCCTGGACCGGCCCGACCAGCGGCCTCTGCCTCGGCCACGTGCAGGCCAACCTGGCCGTCCTGCCGGCCGAGGCCGCCGCCGAGTTCCACGAGTTCTGCCTCGCCAACCCCCGGCCGATGCCGCTGCTCGACGTCACGGCGGCGGGCGATCCCGTCCCCAGGCGGGTAGCGCCGGACGCGGACCTGCGGACCGATCTGCCCCGCTACCGCCTATACCGCGACGGCAGGCCGGTCGCCGAGCCGACCGACGTCCAGGACCTCTGGCGCGACGACCTGGTCGCGTTCCTGCTCGGCTGCAGCTTCACGGCCGAGGCGCGCCTGCAGGACGCTGGAGTCCGCCTC
>Ga0126378_10002666_pt1 | contig 13276 bp, 8 predicted proteins | sample PanSoiMetPlot_23_FD_92587 | JGI IMG/M metagenome (GOLD analysis project Ga0126378, IMG submission 92587) | Tropical forest soil microbial communities from Panama - MetaG Plot_23 | ecosystem: Environmental > Terrestrial > Soil > Tropical forest > Bulk soil | place: Panama | collected 2016-02-17
CGCGAGCCCCGAAAAATCCATGGCCATGGCGCGCGCGCTGCCCGCACTGGAAAGACCCTGGCGCACGAGCTCGTACCAGCAGCCGCTCGACAACGCCGTCCGGGGCCGCCAGCCGCAGACATACAGACGGTCCGCAGCGCGGGTCATCGCAACGTAGAGCAGCCGGCGGTATTCCTGGTCGCGCCGGCGCTCCGCCTCCGCGCGCGCCCCTCGCGCGAGCGGCACGCTGTTCTGCGCGCCCGCGATCAGCCAGAGCGGCAGGCCGCCTTCGACCCATTGCAACGGCTCGACTTGACCGGGCATCGAGGTGGTGTCGGGCAGAATCACGATCGGCGCTTCGAGACCCTTGGCGCCGTGCACCGTGAGCACGCGCACCTCGCCCATGCCCTGGTCGAGATCGCGCTTCACCTCGGTCTCGCCGGCGACCAACCAGTGCAGGAAACCCTGGAGAGACGGCGGGTGACCCGCCTCGAAGGCGAGCGCCGCCTCCAGGAACTCGTCGAGCGCGTCCTCGGCCTCGGGACCCAGCCGCGCGAGCAGCTGCCGGCGTCCGCCGCGCGTACTCAGGATCTCCGCGAAGAACTCGTAGGGCGGCATGAAATCTGCGCGGCTCAAGAGCTGCGTCAGGGTGTCTCGCGCCTGCGCGTAGAGGGGATGCTCGTCGCCGCGCCGCCGCAACTCGCGCCAGAGCCGGCCTTCCCGGCGATGGGCGAGCGTAAACAACTGCTCCTCGCCGAAACCGAAGAGTGGCCCCTTGAGCACCGTCGCGAGGGTGAGGTCGTCCTCGGGCAGTAGCAGAAAATTCCCGAGCGCAATCATGTCCTCGACGGCGAGCTGCTCGGTCAAGCGCATGCGATCGACGCCTGCCACCGGCACGGCGCGGTCGCGGAGCGCGCGCACGAGCGCCGCGATAAAGGGCGTGCGCCGGCGGACCAACACCATGATGTCGCCCGGACGAATTCGGCGATCGCGCGATGGCAGCGGCTCGCGGTCGTCGAGCCACCCCCTGATGGTCGCCGCGATCACCGTCGCTAGGCGCTGGTCGGGCTCGCGCGCGGGCTCCGGCATCACTGGCAAGGTCCAGCCTTCTGGTGCCTCGTCGTCCACGGGCACGACCAGCGGCCAGAGTTCGACCCGGCCGGCGTGGCCGCGCCGGTGCGGCTCGTGCCGGATCGCGGCACCATCGAGGGCGACGCCGTCCGACGCCGCGGTCTGCGCGAACACCGCATCGATCGCCTGCAGCACGGCGTCGGTCGAGCGGAACGAGGTCTCGAGCGCCACGGTGCGCCACCCGGCCTGGGCCTCCGCTGCGCGCGCCGCGAAGTGCGCGCGCATGGTGATGAATGCAGTGGGATCGGCGCCCTGGAAGCTGAAGATCGACTGCTTGGCGTCGCCCACCGCGAGCACCGTGCGCGGCCGGTCGTGGGCGCCTTCGCCCACGAAGAATTCCTGCGTCAGCGCCTGCACCACCCGCCATTGCTCGGGATTGGTGTCCTGCGCCTCGTCGATCAAGAGATGATCGAGGCCGCCATCCAGCTTGAACATCACCCAGGGCACGCCCGACCGTTCCAGCAGCGCGACGCTGTGGACAATCAGATCCTCGTAGTCGAGCACGGCGCAGGACCGCTTGTGCCGCTCATAGGCGTGCAACATGGCAACGGCGAGATGCGTCACCGCCGCCGCCGTCTCGAGAAGCGCAGCGGCGCTGCAGCGCGCGCACACGGCGCCGAGCCGCAGAGCCTCTTCCTCCAGAGCATCGAGCAGGTCCGGATGCGCCATCGCGACGGACCGCGTCAGTAGCCGGGTCCGGGTCACGCCCTCCTGTGTTCGATAGATCCCGCAATAAGCGTCGAAGAGCTCGGTCCGGCGCTCCGGCGCGGCGAGCCAGTCGGCCAGCGCCTGGCCCCGCTCGCGATCGGTCTGCGCCGTGCTCTCGAGCATCGCCGCCGCGGCGCGACGAAGCGCGCCACCGTCGAAAGCGGACTCCGCGCAGGCGTCTGAGATCACCTCCGCTTCTGTCGCGCTCGGCGGGAGACCCAGATGGCGCGCGAGCTCGGCGACGATCGCGCCGCCTTCGCCCGTACGATCGAGCAGCCGGCGGAACCGGGTCCGCGCGGCGGCGATCAGGTCGAGCAGGGTCCAGAACCGTGCCTCGCCGACCCGCCGCGCGAGCGTCGCGACAGCCACGCCCAGCTCGGGTGCGGACTCCTCGCGCGCGGCGGCCAAGACCTCCTCGCGAACGTCCGCCAGCAGCTCGCCGACGGCGCGTTCATCGAGCAGCTGGAAATGCGGCGGCACGCCCGCCTCGACCGGAAACCGGCGCAGCAGCGATTGGCAGAAGGCGTGGATGGTCTCGATGCCGAGCCCGCCGGGTGCGTCGAGCACCGTCGCGAAGAGCCGCCGCGCCTGATCGAGCGTTGCTTGATCGGGCATCGATCTCAGCAAGGCCTGGAGCTCGGCGCCGAGCTCGCCCTCCGGCAGCACGGCCCAGCGGCTCAGGCGCTCGTGCAAGCGGTTCGCCATCTCGGCGGCGGCGGCGCGGGTGAAGGTGAGGCAGAGGATCCGGCTGGGTTGGCTGCCGCCCAGCATCAGTGACAGCACCCGATCGGTCAGCACCTTGGTCTTGCCGGTACCGGCGGACGCGGCGACCCAGACGGAGGCCGTGGGATCGGCGGCATCGCGCTGCAGGAGGCCGACGGCGGAGGCAGTCATGTCTCGTCGACCACTTCGGTGGCGCGCCATTCCTTGACGCGCTCGAGATGCTCGTAGTCGGAATAGCGCGGCGCGTTCCGCGCCACCGGCACTGCGCGGTAGGGCGTCGCGGGATCGTCGAACCACGCGACCAGATTTTGCAGACCCGCAAGCGCCGTGCCGATCAAGGCGCGCGCCTCGGCGCCCTCGGCAATGCACTTCAGCTCGCCAGGAACGGCGAGCCCACTCAGGCGCCAGTATTCGAGCGCGGCGACCGAGGCGGCCGGCACATTGGCGAAGCCGCCGGCCTCGGCGATCGCGGCCTCCAGCGGCAGCTGGGGCGCCAGACCGCGCTTGACCGCGGACTCCCGCGGCACCGTACCGGTCTTATAGTCGACGATCACCAGGCCGTCCGCGCGGCGCTCGATGCGGTCCGCTTTGGCGTTGAGCTCGAAATCGCCGCCAGGCGCCGGGAAGACCCGGCTGCCGTTGGTCTCGCTCACCAGCGCGGCGAGGGTGTGGCGTCGCTCGCGCTCCTGATCCAGGAACCAGCCCGCGATCCTCTCGAAGCGCGGCCACCAGAACGCCCAGATGCCCGGGCGCGAGAGCAGCGGACCGAATGCCGCGCGGCCGAGCGCCAGCAGCTGCGCTTCGGCATCGGCGGGCAAGGCGCGCGGAAACGCCGAGACGAACTCGTCGAGCGCCTGGTGAATGAGCACGCCGCGCTCTCGCGCCTCTGGCTCCGCGTCCAAGGGCTCGAGCGCCTTGAGGCGGAGAATGTAGCGAGCGTAGATCGCGTAGGGATCGCGCATCCAGGTCTCGATCGCCGTGACCGAGAGTCGGCGCGGCCGCGCCCCGATGGGCGGCCGCGGCGCTGGCGCCGCAGTGGCGACGCGCTCCAGGCCGCGGTCGAGCGCCCATTGCCACATCAAGGGCTGGCGCTCATGGATCAAGGCGCCCTCCCGGCCCGCGGCGCGCAGGACCGTCTCCAGGCGAAGGAGCCAGCGGGAGGGCAGCGTCGGCGTACCGGCGACGCGTGAGGCGCGCGTGAGCACCACCTCGGGCGCGCCGCAGCACTGGACGAAATCGTGGGCGGCGACGCCGATGCGGCGCTCCGGCGGCGCGACGCCGAAACTCCGGCGCATCGGACGCGACATCCAGGGATCGTCGGCGGGCTCGCCGGGCCAGGTGCCCTCGTTTAGGCCGCCGAGGATCATCAAATCCGCCCGCTGCAGCCGCGCCTCCAGCAAGCCCCAGATGAAGAGGCGCGGATGTCGCCCGAAGCGCGGGCGCACCACCAGCTCCGCGAGCAGGCTCTCGAAGAGGGCAGGGTAATCCGCGCCCGCGCGCAAGGTGAAGTTACCCGCCGCCGCCAGCAGATCGGACATGAAGGTGCTGGCGATCTCGCCGGCATCGCCGCTCCAGAGCCGCCGGTCGCCGGGCTGGTGCGCGCTCTCCGCCAGCGCTTCCGCCGCCGCGATGTGCACCTCGACCAGCGCGCCGAGCGACAGGTCGGCGGACGCCATCGCGGTGACCAACGGCGCAAGCCGACGGCGGAGCCGCTCGACGAAACTTTCATGCCGCGGCCGGACCTCTGGCTTCAGTGCCTGAAGAATGCCGTCGAGCCCCTGCGCGGGCCGCACGCCGCGGAGCGCGGCGCGCTCGAGGGCGCGGAGCTCGGCGCGAAAGTCCTCGGGCGCGAGTCCGCCCGCCGCAAGCGGATGTTTCAGCGCCGCGAGGAGCGGCACCGGCGCCGCCGCCTCGCTCACGAGGTCCAGCACTAGGCGAAGAAACACACCGGGCGGCGTCTTGTTGAGTGGCACGCCCGCGGAATCGTCGATCTCGATGTTCCAACGGTGGAGCTCCGCCGCGACGCGCCGGGCGAGTGCCCGATCCGGCGTCACCAGCGCAGCCGTTGAGCCGTCGCGGCGCTCGAGATGATGGCGCAGGAGCAGCGCGATCACCTGCGCCTCCTCCTGCGGCCCGGCACAGTCGAGCTGCCGGAGTCCCTCGGTCGCCGCGGGTGCATAGGAGCGAGACTGGCGCCACTGCTCCGTCAGGCGCGCCGGCAAGAGCGCGTCGCCGATGAGCGCCATGCGCTCGGGCGGTCCCGCCGCCATGGCCTTCGACTGCCACGCCTCGACGGTGGCGGGCTGGATCTCGAGCCGATCGAGAAAGCGCGTCATCAGGTGCTGGGGATGCCCGGGGTCGCCGCGGATCGCGTCCCCGCCCTCGGGCGATGCAGTGCGGTCCAGGCCCGGCAGCACCACCGTGCCGGTAGGCAGGCGCGCCACGACTTCCATCAGCGCCGCCACCGCGGGGATGCCGCCGGTCAAGCCTGCGGCGATCACGGGATCGGAGGGCGGACTGGCCTTCCAGCGCGCCGCTTGTGCCGCGAGCAGGCGATTGCGCCGGTCGGCCGGATCGAGCGCGCCGCGCTCGGTCAGGATGCCCGGCCAATGCTCGGTGACGATGCGGAGGAATTTCAGAACATCCTGCCAATGCGTCGCGTAGTCTTCTGGGACCAGCGCCGCGAGCTGCTCGAAGGCCGCACCTTCGGTCTGCGCCTCGTCGAGAAAGCGCGCGAGCGCCCGCGCGAGCATCGCGGCCTGTCCCGCCGGAATATCGGAGTCCCAGGTCTGGATGCGGGCCGCTAATTGCAGCTGGCGATCGAGTTCGGGAATCGCGGGCGGCAGGTCGAGCCCTTCTGCATCGGCCTCGTCGGGCAGGAACGCGAGCTCGGCGAGGTCGAGGTCGCCCACGGGCTTGAGGCGCGGCAGCAGGAGGGGCTCGCCGTTGCCCGCGCGCAGAAATGCCTCGGCGAGGGAGCGGCAGGCGCGGCGGGTCGGCAGCAGCACCGTCATGCGCGAAAGCGCCAACGGGTCGTCGCCCGCCATGGCGCGAAGCCGCTCGGCGAGCGTGTCTAGGAACGGGAGATGCGCTTCGATGGTGACGACGGAGGCGCGCGCCTCTGTCATCGCGGGAACCACAGCTCGCCGAGGCGGGACTCCGTCGCGGCCAGGCCCGCGACCGTGCCGACGTCGTACCAGGTGCCGTCGTGCACGATGGCGATGATGCGGCCTTGCGCGATCGCCTTGTCCCAGAGCCGGTTCATCGAGTAGGGCGCCACGGGCTCGCCCGCGAACAAGCGATGGCTCAGGAGCTGGATTCCCGCGAACAGGAACGGCACGACCTCCGTCTCGCCGCGCCGCCGCGGCATGCCCACCTGATCGAGCGAGAAGTCGCCGCGCCCGGCATAGCCGACAGCCGGTACGGTCTCCTGCATCAAGAGCACGCAATCGTGCCGGTCGGGATCGAAGACTTCCGCGAGGCGCGTCAGCGCCGGCACGCGCCCATTGAGCCAGACCGCGTCGCTGTTCACGGCGAAGAACGGCTCGCCGAGATGCGGCAACGCGTTCGCGATGCCGCCGCCAGTGTCGAGCAGTAGAGGCTCGTGCGAGATCGTGATGGCCGGCGTCTTGCGATCCGCCAGATGCCGCACGACCATCTCGGCCTTGTGGTGCGTGTTGACAACCGCGCGCTTGACGCCGACGGATTCGAGGTGGTCGAGCGCGCGGTCCACGAGAGTGCGTGCCTGCACGGTCACCAGCGCCTTCGGCTTCTCGTCGGTGATCGGACGGAGTCGCTTGCCGAGCCCCGCCGCCAGCACCATGCTGGTCTCGACGGCGATCACGGCTTTGCCCCCTGCGGCGGCGTCACCCTCAGGTCAGCGGGAATGTGCCGATCGAGCCAGTGCCGGACCGGCGCGAGCGCGGGATGGCTCACGTCTCGATAGACCAGTCGCCAGAGCCGCGGCGTATGCACGAGATACTGCGGCTTTCCGTCGCGCACGCAGAGGCGCGTGAAGATGCCGAGGATCTTGCAATTGCGCTGCGCCGCCAGCACCGCCGCGGCGCACGTGAAGGCTGCGCGATCGACCGCGGGGAAGGCCGCCAGATAATGCTCGGTTAGGCCGCGCACGAGGGCGGATGAGACATCGCGCCGTGCATCCTCGAGGAGCGAGACCAGGTCGTAAGCGGGCGAGCCGATTACCGCGTCCTGGAAGTCGAGCAGGCCACAGGCCGCAAGCCCGGTGCGGCCGTCGAGCAGCATCAGGTTGTCGACGTGATAGTCGCGCAGCACCAAGGTCGCGGGAACGGCGCTCGCAAGCGGCAGCAGCGCGCGCCACATCGCGAGATACTCCGCGCGCAGGTCCGGCGGCGTCGAGCTCCCCGAGACAGCGGGCATGTACCAGTCCACCAGCAGCGCCGCCTCGTTCAAGAGACGAGTCTCGTCATAGAGCGGGACGCCTGCGCCGAGCGCCGGTTCAAAACGCTTGTGCAGCGCGATCAGCACGTCGACCGCCAGGCGATAGAGGGTGGCCTCGTCCCCGCCGTCCGCCAAGAGCCGCGTATAGGTGCGGTCGCCGAAATCCTCCAGGAGCAGGAGGCCCGCCTCGATATCCTCGGCCAGGATCTCCGGCGCGCTCAGATCGAGCTTTCGCAGCAGGCGGGCGACGGTAAGGAAAGGGCGCACGTCCTCATGAGGCGGCGGCGCATCCATCAGGACGGCCCGGCGTCCCGGCGCCTCGAGCCGGTCATAGCGCCGGAAGGATGCGTCACCGGCGAGGGGCCGGCGCGGCACATCGCCCCAGCCCGCTCGTGCGAGAAAGCCGTGAATGAGCTCGGTGCGCTCGGTCATCGCTCAGGCAAGCCTGCAAGCCGCCGTTTCCAGCCTGCGCCCCCGCGGAGACGGACGCGGCGAGATCCCGGCGACGAGCCCACGAAGAGCTCGACATCGAGTCGCTCGCGCGGCAGGAGGGATCCCAACCGCTCCGGCCATTCGATCAGCAGAATCGCGCCGCCGAGCGCCTCCTCGAAGCCGAGCTCATAGACGTCCTCGCTCTTAGCCAGACGATAGAGATCGAAATGCCAGACGGCGGGCGCGTCATCTGGGAACTCGTAAATCTCGACGAGGGTAAAGGTCGGGCTCGGCACCTCCTCGTCGCCACTGCCGAGGGCGCGGATGAAGCCGCGGGCGAGGCTGGTCTTGCCGCTGCCGAGCTCGCCGCGCAACGCGATCACGTCGCCCGCTTTCGCCAAGCGGGCGATGCGCGCGGCGAGTGCGGTGGTCGCGGATTCCGTGGCAAGATCCAGGGAGAGCGCAGCGTCGGCAGGTGCGGTGATCACGCCGCCCTTTTAGTCCGTTCCGGAGGGATGTCGCAACCCCGGCGGGGTTGCGCCGGCATGGCCTTGCGGTCATTCTGCGGCGCGCTTTGTGTAGGGAATCGGGCAAATGACAGAGACCGACGTGGCGATCGTCGGCGCGGGACCGGTCGGGCTGTTCGCGGTGTTCGAGTGTGGCATGCTCAAGATGCGCTGCCACGTGTTCGATGCGCTCGACATGCCCGGCGGGCAGTGCACCGCGCTCTATCCAGAGAAGCCGATCTACGACGTGCCCGGCTATCCCAAGATCGAGGCGCTTGCGCTGGTGGAGCGGCTCGCGGAGCAGGCGGCGCCGTTTCATCCGGTCTACCACCTGGGGGCCCCGGTGACGGGATTGGCGCGGGTTGACGGCGGCTTTCGCCTCACCACGGCCGCCGGCATTTCCGTCGCTGCGAGGGCCGTGATCGTAGCGGCGGGCGTCGGCGCCTTCGGCCCGAACCGGCCGCCGCTCCCGGGCATCGAGGCCTACGAGGGCAAGAGCGTCTTCTACCTCGTGAAGCGGCGCGAGGATTTCCGCGGCAAGCGGGTGGTGATCGCGGGCGGCGGCGACTCGGCGGTGGACTGGGCGATCTCGCTTTCCGAGGTCGCCGAACGCGTGATGGTGGTGCACCGGCGCGCGAAGTTCCGCGCCGCGCCCGAATCGGCGGCGCGCCTGGAGGCGCTCGCGAAGAGCGGCAGTATCGAGCTGGTCATCCCCTATCAACTGCATGGGTTCGAGGGTGAGGACGGAAAGGTGCGCCGCGTGGTGGTGGCGGACCTCGACGGCAAGACCCGCGCGATCGAGACGGACTGCCTGCTGCCGTTTTTCGGCCTGTCGATGAACCTGGGCGCGATCGCGGAGTGGGGCCTCAACCTCGACCGCAATCACATCACCGTCGAGCCCGCGACCTGCGCCACCTCGGCGTCCGGCATCTTCGCGATCGGCGATATCGCGACATATCCGGCCAAGCTCAAGCTCATCCTGTCGGGCTTCGCGGAAGCCGCGCAGGCCGCGCACGCGATCTATCCGCTGGTGCACCCGGGCGAGGCGCTGCATTTCGAGTACTCGACTACGAAAGGCGTGCCGGGGCGGAGCTAGTGGATTGTGCCCGCATTGTTTCAAGGCTGCGATGAGCTACATAAGTCAACCGGAGCAAGCCCATGAGTTCGCCATCCCCAACCTTGGCCCGCGTCGCCATCCTGGTGGCGCGGCTTATTTTCGCCGCCGTCTTCGCGATGGCGATGATGTTCAAGTTCTCAGGCATCGGGGACACGGCGTCCTATATCACCGCGGCCGGCTTTCCCGCCGCGCTGTTCCTCGCCTGGGTCGCCGCTTTCTTCGAACTCGCGCTGGTGCTCTGCTTCTTGACGGGCGCCTTCTTCACCGAGGCTGCCCTCGCAGCGGCGACCTACGTCCTCTTCCTCGGCTTCGCCTTCCACGGTCCCGCGTATTGGAGCGGCAGTCAGGCCGAATTCGGATTCTTCGTCGATCACTTCATCTTTCTTGCGGGCCTGCTCTTCGCGGCCGTCCACGGGCCCGGTGATATGTTGATACTGAGCCGAGCCCGACTGATCGCAGCCCGCCGCTAGGCGAAGGCGGCGCGTCGATGCCGCTCGCCGGAGTGCCTCATTTTACCGTAGAGACAGCCTGGGGCTGGGCCGCCGCCGGCTGGCCGAGCCTGGAGGAGAGATAGCAGGTGACGGTGGTACCACTGCCGGGGCTTGAGGTGAGCACGACCCGGCCGCCGTGCAATTCGATGAAACTCTTGACCAAAGACAGGCCGAGGCCGGGTCCGGACTGGCGCGCGAGAGGGCTGCCGCGCTCGAACTTCTCGAATATGCGCGCCTGATCCTCCTGGGGCACGCCGACGCCGGTGTCGATCACCGCGAGCGCGACCTCGCCGTCGGTACGCCGCGCGCTGAGCGTGACGCTGCCGCCGCCCGGCGTGAAGTTGATCGCGTTCGAGATCAGGTTGAAGAGCGCCTGCCGGAGGCGCCGCTCGTCGCCCACGAGCGTGCCGATGTCGGTCGGGCAGTCGAAGTTGAGCGCGAGGTTCTTGTTCCGCGCGCGCTCGCGCGAGAGCGCCAGGACGCCCGACATCATCGCGTGAATGTCTATCTCCTGCGTCTCCAGCGTCATGTAGCCGGCCTCGATGGTGGCGAGGTCTAGGATGTCGTTGATCAGCGACATGAGGCGATGCGAGCTGTCGAGGATGCCGCGGCTGTAGTCGAGTTGGCGCGGGTTGAGCTCGCCGAAATACTGGTTCGCAAGGATCTCGGCGAAGCCGATGATGGCGTTCAAGGGCGTGCGCAGCTCGTAGGAGACGTTGGCGATGAACTCGCTCTTGAGCCGCCCCGCGGTCTCCAGCGCCTCGTTGCGCTCGCGGAGCGCACGCTCGACCCGGGTCGAATCCGTGACGTCGAGGTAGCTCAAGAGCACGTTACCGTCGGGCAGCGGCACAATCGAAGCTTGCAAGATCGAGCCGTCGCTGCGATGGAGGCGCTCGCTCGTCTCGGTGCGCCCGGTCAGGCGCTCGATGATGCGCTCCTTGAGTGCGGGCCAATCCTCGCGCGAACCCGAGAACTCGAAGAAGGCACGGGTCTTCTCGACGAGATCGGTCACGTGCAGGTCGCCGGCGAGGTCCGCCGCGCTGAGCTCCCAGATTTGGGCGTAAGCGGGATTCCAGAGCTTGAGCCTTCCATCGCTGCCCAGCACCGCCACCGCCTCATAGAGGTTGTCGAGCGTCTCGCGCTGCACCTCGATGAGCGTGTTGTAGGAGCGTTCGAGCGCGAGCTTGTCGGTCACGTCTTCGTAGACAAAGGTGAGGCCGCCGAAGGGATGCGGCGACACCACCAGGCGCAGCGTGCGCTCGTCCGGCAGGTGCAGCAGCTCCTCCTGCGGCTCGAGGAGCGACGTGAACATGGCGAGCTGCTGGCGCTTGAAGGCGCGGAAATCCGCGTATTCCGGCAGGCGCCGGCGCTCGCGGAGCCGCTCCAGCAGCTCGTCGAGGCTGGGCTCCGCCGCGAGCCAATCCTCCTCCAGGCGCCAGAGCTGCGCGAAGGCTGAGTTGAAGAAGGTGAGCCGCGCCTCGGCGTTGAAGATCGCCACCGCCACCGTCACGTTCTCCAGGACTTCGCCGTGGGCGGCCACGTGCCGCGCGAGCTCGGCCTGGATCGTCTCCAGGTCCGTGAAGTCGCGCGCGAATCCCAGGATCTCCAGAGCGCCCTCGAGGGGCTGCTCCGTGAACTCCATCAGGCGACGCTGGCCGCCTACGACGATGTGATGGCTCTCGGACTGCGCCACCTGGGTCTGCCGCGCGCGCTCCGCGAGCTCGCGGCCGTGATCGCCCAGCACGCGCGCGCCGATTTCGCGATGCTCGGCCACCGCCTGACCGGGGCTTGCCTCCATGGCCTGGGCATAGGCGCGGTTGACCTCGATGAGCGCGAGCGTGTCGGCGCGCCGGCGCCAAATCGGCAGCGGCAAGGTGTCGAGCACGCGGTGCAACCGGTCGCGCTCGCCGCGCACCGCGTCCCGCTCGGCGGCGAGCTCGCCGCCACTGACGGGAGCGAGGAACCAGACGATGTCCGCAGCGGCCGCTTCATCCGGACCGACGGCGCGGCGCCCGATCACGTCCAGTCGCGCACCCGTCGTCAATGCCGCGGTCAGGGCGAAGGCCGTGCCCTCGCCGCGCAGTCTCGCGACCGCCGCTTCGATCGACGCGGCATCGGGCGCCACGAAGCGCAGCAGGAGATCCCGGAAGCCGCTGATGCCTTCTGCGAGCTCCTGGACCGGCCCGGGCTCGAAACTCTCGGCGCCGCCGACCGGCCAGCGATAGCGGGCGGCCGGCACCGCGGCAAGCTCGACTTCGCGGGCGGCCGCTTCCTTGACGAGCCGAGTGCGCTCGGCCTCGAGCTGCCGCACCCGGTGGCGCGCCCAGAAAAGCAACGGCAGAACCGCGACCAGCACCAGGAGCAGGAGCAACGGCGGCAGGCCGCCGGTGTCCGCGAGATCGGCGGCCTGTGCCCGCACGGGCACCAGAGCCACCGCCCCGACCATGGCCAGCCAATTCCTAGGCCGCACCCATGTCCCCCATCGCGCGCTCGAGTCGAGCGAAATCGGCGCGACTCGGCGCCTTTTCGGAATTATCGCGCCTCGGCGGCATTTAACTAAGAGAATTTAGAGGCATCCAAGAGATCGTGCGGCGCCGTACACTCCGGCGCCACAGACCGTGACCGGACATCATGGGCAAGATCAGCGCCGGACTCCTACTCTACAGACTGCGCCAGGGCGCGCCGGAGGTCTTCCTGGTCCATCCCGGCGGTCCGTTCTGGACGAGGAAAGACGCCGGCGCATGGTCCATTCCCAAAGGCGAGGCGCCGGCGGGCGAGGAACTCCTTGCGGCTGCCCAGCGAGAATTCCGGGAGGAGACCGGGCTCACCGTCGCCGGGCACTTCCGGGCTCTTGCGCCGGTGCGCCAGCCAAGCGGCAAGGTGGTGCATGCCTGGGCGATCGAGGCCGATTGCGACGCAGCCGCCATTCGCAGCAACACCTTCGAGATGGAATGGCCGCCGCATTCCGGCAAAAAGCAGACATTCCCCGAGGTCGACCGCGCGGGGTGGCTCGACTTAGCCACCGCGCGCGGCAAGATCACGAAAGGTCAGCTCGGCCTGCTCGATCAGCTGGAGCGGATGCTTAAAACCGATCAATAGCGGTAGTGATCGGACTTGAAGGGTCCCTGCTCGGGCACACCCAGGTACGTCGCTTGCGCGGCGGTGAGCCGCGTAAGCCTCACGCCGAGCTTCGCCAGGTGCAGCGCCGCCACCTTCTCGTCGAGCCGCTTCGGCAGGGTATAGACCTGCTTCTGGTACTTGCCGGCGTTGGTGAAAAGCTCGATCTGCGCCAGCACCTGGTTGCTGAAGGAGGCGCTCATCACGAAGCTCGGGTGACCGGTGGCGCAGCCGAGGTTCACCAAGCGGCCCTTGGCCAGCACGATGAGGCGCTTGCCGTCGGGCATGACGACCTCGTCCACCTGCGGCTTCACTTCTTCCCATTTGTAGTTCCGGAGCGAGCCGATCTGGATCTCGCTGTCGAAGTGCCCGATGTTGCAGACGATCGCGCGGTCCTTCATGCGCCGCATGTGCTCGAGCGTGATGACGTCGACGTTCCCGGTGGCGGTGACGAAGATGTCGCCCATGGACGCCGCCTCGTCCATGGTCACGACCTGGTGGCCTTCCATCGCGGCCTGCAGCGCGCAAATCGGATCGATTTCGGTCACCATGACGCGCGCGCCGGCATTGCGGAGCGAAGCCGCCGAGCCCTTGCCCACGTCGCCGAAACCCGCGACGACCGCGACCTTGCCCGCCATCATCACGTCGGTGGC
>Ga0126378_10002667_pt1 | contig 13276 bp, 9 predicted proteins | sample PanSoiMetPlot_23_FD_92587 | JGI IMG/M metagenome (GOLD analysis project Ga0126378, IMG submission 92587) | Tropical forest soil microbial communities from Panama - MetaG Plot_23 | ecosystem: Environmental > Terrestrial > Soil > Tropical forest > Bulk soil | place: Panama | collected 2016-02-17
CTCCCCGATTCCCTCCTTGAGCACCGACAGCCCGCGAGACATCGGAAACTCCACGTTCATCTGCATCTGTTTGAGAATGCGGGTCATCTCGTGGTCGCTGTAGAACATGGAGAGCACCACGTAGGGGCTCTGAACCGCGAACCGATCGTCGGCGACAATCCCAGGGTCGATTTGCACGCCGTATTCCGCGAGCAGCTTGTCGAGCCCCGCATCGACGTTTGCGTCGGCGAAGAAGAGCATCCGCCCCCCTTCGTCGAGGTACTTCTTGAGAACCGCGGCTTCCGGCGCGGCAAGCTTGCTCTTCGCTCCGGCGACCACCACCAGCGCCGCATCCTTGGGAACATCCGCCTTGCCCGCTAGATTCAGCGCTTCCGGCGCATAGCCCTCCTGTTGCAGGGTCTTTTTCAGCTCCGACAGACTGGCGCCTTGCTCGCCCTGTGCAACGGCCGTCTCCTCGAGCGGCCACTCGTTATGCCCCGCGATGAAGTAGACCTTCTGCTCGCCGACCGAGTTGATCTTGATCAAGGCATTGGTGAGCTCCTGCTCGGAGACCACGTTGAGAGCGGTATGGGTCTCCTGTTGGCCCTCGCCCCGGGTGAGGACGACGGTGGTCTGCCCTTCCTTGAGCTGGTACTTCGCCGCCAGGTCCGGGCTCTTTCGAGGATCCTTGAAAACGTAGTCGAACTTATCGGGCGCTTCTCGGCGGTAACGCTCGAAGAGTTGTTGCAAGCTTTCATACGCCGGGTGGCTGCTCTGAACGAAGCCGATCGCCCTCACCTTCTCCTTGAGGCCGTGCAGCGTGGTAAGCGTCTGCGGGGCTAGCGTGTAGATCTTCTTGCTGGTGAGGTCCCACGTCTTGTTTTTTCGGGCCGCCACGTAGTTGACCGCGACCAGGGCGGCGATCAGGAAGACCCCCATCAGCGCGGTGGAGGCGATGAAAAAGCTGGACTTTCGCGAGGCGAATTGGCCCAGCTGACCGTAGTTGGTGCCAAAGTAAACGCCGATCAGAGCGACCCCAGCCAACGCCTTGAGGGCTGCGAGCCAAGAAGAGCCAGTAGTGATGAAGAGCGTGTACGGGCTCGACAGCAGCAGCACCAGGCCCACGCCTCCGAGGATTTTTCCGATCAGTGCAGGTCTCAAATCGAGCTCCTCCTACGCCCAGCGCTGCGCCTCGACGGCGCGCTGGGTCAAGAGAACGCAGAGAAGAATGACGGATGCGAAGAACACCAGCGACTTCAGATCGAGCACCCCTTTGGCCATGTTCTGAAGCTGGGAGTCGAACGAAAGATAGTTGACGATCGAGCGCAACGGCTCTTCCGCGGACTGCGCCAGGCCCTTGAGCAGCATCCAGGGCAAAAGCACCGCGAAGGTCAAAAAAGCTGCGATCATTTGCGATTCGGTCAGCGACGAAAGAAACATCCCCACCGCCATGCAAGCGGCGCCCCAGAGCAGCAGGCCGCCGTAGCCGAGCAACACGGTGGACCACTCGAGCGCGCTGCCGGACTCGCTGCGTCCGAAAATCGAGAGCACCGCCGGAAACACGATGGTGAGCCCGAGCGTCGCGGTGATCGCCCCCAGACCGCCGAGGTACTTGCCGACGACGATCTCCATCGGACGAACCGGCGACGTCATCAGCAGCTCGAAAGTCTTGTGCCGCTTCTCCTCAGCGAAGAGGCGCATCGAGAGAAAGGGCGCGACGAATAAGGTCACGATCATCACCACGTTCCAGAGCGGCACCACCAGGCCGTCGGTCAGGTTCTTGTACATTCCCCAGTCCGGCGGCAGGCGTGCCCAGCTCATCGCCCGCGCCATCATCTGCACCTGCTTGAAATTCTCCAGATAGGCGACGAAGAAGAACGACGAGATACCAAGCATCAGGGTGAAGACGACGTAGGCCCAGGGCGTGGTGAAGTAGATCGACAATTCTTTTCGAGCGATCGTCAGTGCATTGCGCATGTGTCTTCCAGGATTGAGCCCGCCTTCCGAACCAAAGCTGGCGAGCAATGAGGGGTTCTAGGCTGCCGTCAGCTTGATGAAGATCTCCTCGAGCGAAACCTGCTCGGTTTGTCCGTATGCAGTCGCCAGGTTTTTGATCTCGTCGAAGGCGACGATTTTTCCTTGATTGATGATCAACACCTTCTCGCAGGTCATGGTGACCTCGGTGAGCAGATGGGTCGAGAGGATCACGGTGTGCTTTCCGGCGAGGCCGCGAATCAAGGAGCGGACCTCGGCGCGCTGCGTGGGATCCAGCCCCTCGGTCGGCTCGTCGAGGATGAGGACCGGCGGGTTGTTCAACAGCGCCTGCGCCACTCCGACGCGTTGCCGGTACCCTTTCGACAGGTTCTGAATCACGCGGTCGAGCACCAGCTTCACCCCGGTCAGCTCGCTCACTCGCGCGATTTCCGTGTCCAGCCCTTTGCCCCGTATCCCTTTTAAACGCGCCACGAATTCGAGATACGATCGGACGGTCATCTCCAGGTAGAGAGGCGGTGTTTCGGGCAGGTATCCGAGGCGGCGCTTCACCTCCATCGGGTGCTCGAACACGTCGAAGCCGGCGATTTGGGCGGTGCCCTCCGAAGCGGGCAGGAAGCCGGTGAGGATGCGCATCGTGGTCGTCTTACCGGCGCCGTTCGGACCCAAGAAGCCGAGGATTTCTCCTTCGCCGACGGAAAAATTGAGGCCGTCGATCGCGATCCGGTCGCGGTAGCGCTTGGTGAGGTTCTTGACCTCGATCATTGCCATGAGCGAACTCCCGTTCGAAGAATCACTTCCTACCTGGACGCCAGCTTTCAGAGGGGAGCTTGGCGTTCTGACGAAAGTGGCGGCGGGAATATAGAAGTGGAGACCTATCTGTCAAGATTGACGCGGCGAAGGTCATCATCCGGGGTGTAGAAACCGCCGGAGAAAGAAAAAAATGCCCAGGCGCGTGTGCGGGGCCGCTGATGCGATTCATTTGGCTCGGGTGCGCAGGTGGCCGGACTCCAGCTCGTGCTTCGTGTATCGCCTGTCCGGTGTTCCGGCAGGCAGCTCGACGAACTCGCACATCTCGCACAACCGGCTGTAGATGCGCTCTCCCACGCGCTCGCGAAGAAGCTCCGAGTCTTTGCTCAATTGCGCTTCCTCCGTGGCGCGATAACCGGTGGCGGTCCGGACGCTCTCGCGCTTTGCCGCCAGCGAGTAGTTGGCGGCGAAGAGCGTCGTCCTGCCGGCGTTGTATCGGCGGGCGATCAACTCATCCAACGTCTCGAGCTCGAAGGGACTGCCGCGGCCCTTCCCCAGCTCATCGATGGCCAGCACTTCGATCTCCGAGAGCGGGCCGATGATCTCCCCGCCGCTCTTTCCATCCTGGAAGCCGCGGCGGATGGTGGCGTACAAGAGCGAAATTTCCACGTAGCAGGCACCGACGCCCAGCTCGAGCGTCAGGTGCGCGAGCGACGCGGCCAGCAAGTGCGTCTTACCGGTTCCCACCGGACCGCTGAGCACGAACCCCTTCGGCGTTTGCGCACCCAGGTAGCCGAGAGCGAACGCTTGGGCGACCTTCTTCGCGCGGTCCTGAGCTTCATTCGAGGCGCGGTAGCCGTCGAAGTCTGCTTTGGCGAGCACGCCCGGCACTTGTGCGCGCGAAAAGAGCTCAAGCCGCCGCGACAGCAACCTGCAGCTGCAGGGCACCAATACCTCGTACGTGCGCGGCCCGACCTTGGCGCTGAAGGTTTCCTGGCGCGTTTGGTACGCATGCCCACGCCCACCGCAGCGCGGACACTGGCGAGAACAGTCGCACAGCCGCGCCGCCGCGCGATCCAGCCGACGCTCGAGCACGTAGCTCTTGCCGCGGCAGGTGACGCAGACCCGGGTTGCCTGACTTGCGGATTCCACAAACCCTCTTTACCAGAACGACGGAAGGCCGAGGCTGTTTCTGAGCACCACGCCGCGATGAAACCGGCGCGAGAGCCTCCGGGCGCGGCTGGACGCTTGCTCGATCGAGCCGTTTGTCTGGGCGCGAGCTTTCTTCAGCACCTCGATTCGCTCTGGAAATGCAAGCGCCCTCAGCAAGTGCGCCTCCGCGAGGTCGATCCGCTCTCGGAAGTCCTCCGCCTCCAAAGAGGCGTGCGCAATCAATGAGGCGAGTTGGTTGATCTGCTCGGTCAGCTCCGGTCGCTCGCTTGCGAGGCGCTGCAGCGCCGACTGCATTTGGCGCCGGACCTTCGCTGGCGATGGAGGTCGGCGGGCTGGTCGGCCGTCGCCGGTGGCGCCCGCAGAGCGCCACTGGTGCTTGCGGATCTCCGACTCCACTTGCCGCCGGCAGGCGCGCAGCGATCGCAGCGCGGGCTCACCTGGCTTCGCGTGCCAAGCCCCTTTCTCTGCGGCCCGGCGGATCCCCAAGGCGATCACCTCGAGCGGTGCTCCGGTGCGCGCCCATCGCGACAGCAGCTCTTCGTCCAACGCAGACAGAGCCACTCCGGATCCGCGGTAGGCGAGAAAACAGTCCTGCACCAATTCCTCCAATGAAGCTCCGACTGGGAGCAAGCTCATGGGTCAATCGAATACCAGCCGAGTCCGACGACACCCATCCTCAGCCGCGTACAGGCGCCCACCCGACCGGTTGACCAAGCGCGCGCTTTGCGAGGAGGATTGGCTGCTTGGCGAAAAAAAATTCCCGAGGTCCGTGCGCACCTGCGTGAGTGCTGAGCAGGTCGGCACCTGAGGGACTCACATTGGGAGCATCATGCAACGCGTTCTCGTTTCGGCTCTCCTCGTGTTTGCCACCGCGGCGGTGGCGCAGGAAAACCTGAGAGAGAAGAAGAACCCCAAGGACGCAGGCTTGAAGAAGGGTACGTCGGCGGCGCCGGACAAATCTCTCGCCGGAGACATCACTCGACCAAAAGTGGAGAAGGGGGCCGAGGCGCCAGCGCTTCAATATGATCAGTTCCGCCTCGGCGTCGAGCTTCAGGTCGCTTCGAAGCGACACGAGCAGATCGATTCGCTGACCAAGATCATCAACCTGTCGCCCGATCAGAAGGAGATGCCCTCGCTGCTGTTCCGGCTGGGCGAGCTGTATTGGGAAGAGTCGAAGTACTTCTTCTTCGAGGCAAATCGGAAGGACGACGACCTGATCAACGCGAAGAACCGCGGCGATCCGGTGGCTCAGGAGCGGGCAAAAGCGGAGAAGGAGGAGCTTCTCGCCAAGAGCAAAGAGTACAGCCAGATGGCGGTCGAGCAGTACTCGACCATCATCCAGAAATACAAGGACTACGCCCGCACCGATGAAGTCCTCTACTTTCTCGGCCACAACCTGATGGAGGCCGGCGAAGAGCGAAAGGCGTTGGTGGCCTATCGCCGGCTGATCGACCATTTCAAGAAATCGAAGTTCCTCCCCGACGCCCTGCTCGCATTCGGCGAGTACTACTTCAACACGTCGAAGGGCAAGAAGGACATGATTGAAAAGGCGCTCGACTATTACAAGCAGGCAGCGTCGTTCCCCGAGAACCAGCTCTACGGCTTCGCTCTGTACAAGCAGGGCTGGTGCTATTTCAACCTCGGCAACTATCCGAAGGCGATGGATATGTTCAAGGCGGTCGTACTCTACGGCGAGTACGCCGGCGCCGCCGCTCTGGAAAAAGACGCCGGTAAGAGCGGAAAGAACACGCTGATCCGCGAGGCCCGCAACGACTTCGTGCGCGCCTACGCGCGCTTCGGCTCACCCGCCGACGCTCGCGCCGAGTTCGGCAAGGTCGCCTCCAAGCCGGACGATCGCTTCTTGATGATGAAGCAGCTGGCCAACCTCTACTACGAGGACGGAAAGGATCGCGAGGCGGCGCTCACCTTCAACAGCCTGATCCGCGAGCGTCCGCTCTCGCCGGAAGCCCCGGGCTTCCAAGGCAAGATCGTCGACTGCGTCCTGCGCGCCGGCAACAAGAAGATGACCGTCGAGCAGGTTCGCCGTCTGGTCAAGCTGATGCAGGATGTCGAGAAGGCAAACGTCGCCAAGGATGAGAAGGACAGAAAGGCGCTCGCCGAGGCTCGCGAGCTCTCGGAGCGAACGCTCTCCAATCTAGCGGTCAACTGGCACAACGAGGCGAAGAAGACGCGCGACGAGGAGACCTTCGGCTTCGCCAACGAGGTCTATTCGGATTACCTCGCTTTGTTTGCCGAAAACCCGAAGGCCTACGACCTGCGCTTTTTCTGGGCGGAGCTGCTCAACGACAACCTGCAGAAGTACGAAAAGGCCGCCGAGGAATACACCAAGGTCGTGATGCAGGACGTCAAGCGCATGGACGCCGGGCAAAAGCCGGGCAAGTGGCTGGTGAACGCGGCGTACAACGCCGTCTTGGCGAATGACGAGCTGGTGAAGGCGGCCGAAGCGTCCGGCAAGCTGAAGCAAGAGAACACCAGCGACGTGCACAAGAAGGCGACCATCGCCCCTCAGCGCAAAGCATTGCTGGAGGCGTGCGAGCGGTACCTCAAATACGTGCCCAATGGCCAAAAACGCGTGGAGATCGCCTTCAAGGCGGCCAACGTCTATTACCGCCACAATCACTTCGACGAGGCGGTGCTCCGCCTCTCGGACATCGCTCTCAAGTACCCGGACTACAAATTCGAGAACGGCGATCGCGCCGGCGAGGTGGCCGCCAATCTCGTCCTCGACTCGTACAACCTGCTCGGCGATTGGGCCAAGGTCAACGAGTGGGCGCGCAAGTTCTACAACGAGCCCAAGCTCGCCACCGGCAAATTCCGAGAGGAGCTCTCCAGGGTTTTGGAGCAGTCCTCGTTCAAGCTGATCAGCCAACTGGAAGGCAAGAAGGAGTACGCGAAGGCGGCCGAAGCGTACGTCGCCTTCGTCGGTGAGTTCCCCAAGTCCGAAATTGCAGACAAGGCCCTCTACAACGCCTCGATCGACTTCTTCAATGGGAAGATGCTCGACCGGTCGATTGAGACGCGCAATCGGATCATCCGCGCCTATCCGAAATCCGACTATGTGCCCGCCTGTATCTACGCCAACGCCGAAGCGCGGGAGGCAATCGGCGACTACGAGGACGCGGCGCGTGCCTACGAGGGCTACGTCAGCGGTTACGAGCGGTCGCTGAGCGCGGCAGAAAGAGCGGCCGCCAAGAAGCGCTCCAAGAAGAAGGCTCCTAAGGCGGCGGCCGCCCCCGCGGACAAGCCGAAAGAGGGTGGACAGGTCTGGGAAGAAGCGAAGGCGCAGGTCGCCTTGTTCGACGCCGGAATCCTCCGCGAGGGGCTGGGCCAACACCGGTTGGCGGTGCGCGACCGCGAGCGCTACCTGGAGATGTGGCCCGACTCGAAGGACGCGGAGGCGGTGTTCCTCTCCATCGCCGACCTCTATGAGCGAAGCGGCTCCTACAGCCGGGCGATCAAGCAGCTCGAAGAGTACGAGAAACAGTACAGCAAGGAGCCGGCGAAAGTGCTCGCCGCCGAGGGCAGGATCGCGACCATCTACGAGCGCAAGCTGAACCGGCCGCGCGACACGCAGCGCACGAACGAGCGGCTGCTCGCCTATTACGAAAAGCAGCCGACGCGGATCAAGAAGTCCCTCGACAAGACCGGCTTGGATGCAGTGGCACGCGCTCACTACACCGGCGCCGAGGCCGACTACAAGAAGTACACCTCGATGAGAATACGCTGGGGCAAGCTTCCGCACCCGGAAACTGAATTCAAACAGGGGCTGAGGGACAAGGCGCGAGCGTTGGAAGCGCTGCAGAAGCAGTACACCCAGACCGTCAATCTCAAGTCCGGCGACCCGGCGGTTTGCGCGCTTTACAAGATCGGGCTTGCCTACGACAACTTCGCCGACTCGTTGATCAACGCGCCGATGCCGCGCGGCGCACCTGCGGAGCTGCACGACGCGCTGCGCGACGAGCTCACCCGCCAAGCGCAGCCGGTGAAGGACAAGGCAGCCGAGGCGTTCCTGGCAGTGGTGAACAAGAGCCGCGAGCTCGACATCTTCAACGATTGCTACGCGAAGAGCCTCAAGCTTCTGCGCGACACCTACCGGCCACAGCAGTTCCCGCCGGTTCAGGAGCAGGCCGCGGAGCTGAAGGAGCTTCGCTCGATGGCGATGGGCGGAGAAATCCTCGCCAGCATTCAGCCGATTCCGGTTCGGGTCGCCCGCGCCGACGAGAAAGACAAGCAGGACAGTCGCAAGGAGCTGGAAGCCTCCAAAGAGGAAGCGGATCTCGGCCAGTCATTCCACGAGCCTTCGGCGGAGAAGCCCGACAACGGCGTTCAAAAGAACGGGAAGAAGCAGAAAACAAAGCCCGAGGAACCGGAGGACTCCCTCTGATGCGAGCAGCGATCACTCAGACGGCTAACAAGGCCATCGCCCTTCTTGGAGCCTTGACTTTCATCGGCTGCGCCGGTTCGCTGGGACGTCGCGGCGAGATTGCACCCCAGATGCAATTGCCCCCGGAGACGGCGCAAGGCCCGGACGGCGTCTCGACCCGGGCCAAGCTGCTCTTCGAGGACGCGGTCAAGGCCTACGAGTCCCAGAAGAAGTCGAAGTCCATCAATTACCCGGCCTTGGAAGCCAAATTCCAAGCGGCGGTCGCGGAGGATCCGAAGCTCGCGGAGGCGGACTACAACCTCGGCGTTTTAGCCGAGCGGCAAGGCAAGAAGGACGACGCCATCTCGCACTATCAGACTGCTCTTAAGAAGAAGCCGACGCTCAAGGAAGCAGCGGAGAACCTGGCGGTGATCGCGCAGAACGAAGGGCGAATTCCGGAAGCGGTTCGCGCCTACGAAAGCATTCTCGCCGCGTATCCAGAGGACGGAAACGCGCGCGCCCGGTTGGCGGAGATTTACCGGATGAACGGCGACCACGATCGGGCGATGGATATGGCTCGCCAAGCCTTAATCCGCGAGCCGAAATCCCTCCCCGCCCACAAGGTGATGATGCTCTCCTACCTGGAGCGCAAGCAGATATCGATGGCCCGTCTGGTGGCGCTGCGCGCCATGAAGATCGACGACAATGATCCGGAGCTGTATCACACCGTCGGTCTTATCCTCCTCGCGGAGAACGAGCCCGCCAAGGCGCTGCTCCAGTTCAAAAGAGCGATCGAGGTTCGACCGGACTATCTGCCCTCGCGAGTGATGTTGGCGAAGACCGCCCTGCAGCAGGAGAACTATCCCGGCGCCGAGGAACACCTGCGCAAGATCCTCCAAGCGAACGGCAGGAACGCGGAAGCCCACCTCGATCTGGGCATCGCCTACAAAGGTCAAGGTCAGCTCGATAAGGCTTTGCAAGAATACGATCTCGCCGAGCAGCTCAATCCTGAGCTCGCGGCGATCTATCTCAACCGGGGCATCATCTTGCACCGATACAAGGATTCGCCGGAGAAGGGCCTCGAGAACTACAAGAAATATTTATTGCTGCTCGGCGGCGCAGTGGCACTCCCTGCGGAGGCGCCGGTCTTTGGTTTGATGAATGAGGCGGAGCAGATCATTCAGGCAAAGGCAGACGCCAAGCGTAGCGAGGAAGAGACGAAGAAGCTCGAAGTCGCGCAGAAGGCTCAGCAAGCCAAGTTGAAAGAAGCGGAAGAGCGCGAGCACCACGAGCAGGAATTGGAGAATAAGAAAATGCAAACGCCAGAGACGCACGTCAACCGAGAGGCTGGGTCAACTCCGACCGCGGGCACTCGCTCGCGCGCAAAGCCTGCCAAACCAAGCGAGCCGCCGGCCAAGGACGAGCCTACCGAGGATCCGTTGGAGAAAAATTGAAATTGCGTGTGTGATTAAAAGTAGTCCGATTTAGCAAAAGGTATGACAGTAATTTCCCGATGATTTCATGCTAACTCAGTGAGTGTTAGGATGCGTTTTCGTCACAGGGGATTGTTCATGTTAAAGCTATTGGCGCTGCTTGCGCTCTTGCCCAGCCTGGCTTATGCAGAGGGAAAAAAGGGCGCTGATGAAAACGTTCGTTACGCTAAAACAACGACGATTAATTTCGAAGACGATACGATCGAAGGAGACCTGACGCGGCCTGACGGAGAATATGTCGAAGCGCGAAAGCGCGTGAAACATTCGAACCTGATCAGGATTCGCGAGGAATTCAAAGACAAAGTGATGGAGTCAGTGGGGGAGTTGTAGCAAGGAGGAACGTCGGATTCGTCGACGATACATAAACAGGAGTCTCCGTGCCCGTGCCACTGACACTTAAAGTATACAAAGGCGATCAGCTGATCGCGACCAGGGAGTACGATCGCGACATCATCAAGATCGGTCGCCTGGCCTCGGCTCATCTGTGCCTGGACGATGAGAAAGTTTCGCGCATTCACTCGGTGATCGAGGTTTCGCCCAACGGGGCGTTGTCGATCATCGACATGGGCAGCGTCGAAGGCACCTACGTCAACGGCCAGCGCGTCAACAAGGGCGCCATCGCCAGCGGCGACGAGATCCGGGTCGGCGGAACGGTAATTCGGGTGGCGCTCAGCTCCGCAGCGGCGAACCTCGCGGCCGCTGCCGCCGAGGCAGATCCATCCGAAAGCGCGGAGGCCGCACCGGCGGAAGATGCCGCCGCCGCATTTTCGCAGGCTGTCGTTCAACCCCGCGCATCGCCTCCGCCTCCCCCTCCGCCTGCAGAAACTTCGGAGCGAGCCTCCAATGGAGCGCCGAGAGCCGCCCCGGCGGCGGCTGCGAGCCCGAGGGTTCGCCCTCCCCGCCGCAAGGGCAGCGGCCCGCTCGGCCTCGAGCTGCGGTTCAAGTGGGGCGATCGAATCGTCGGAGAGTATTTCCTCACGCCTCAGGTGAAGAGATCCTTCACCGTAGGCACTGGAGCCGGCGTCGACTTCGCCATGGGCGATGCGAAGCTGCCGGGCGAAAAGTTCGAGGTCGTGCAGTCGGACGGCCAAAACTTTTTGCTGCGCTTCACTGGCAAGATGAACGGCGAGCTGCACCGCGACGGCAGCGTGAGCGATCTGCGGCAAGTGATTGAGAGCCAGCGCACCGAGCACGATGGAGACGCATACAGCCTCCACCTGGAGCCAAATGACTTCGCCTGGGTCGACTTAGGCGCGATCGATCTCGAGGTCTGTTTCCAGCCCATCCCGAAACCGATCTTCGTTCCTTTCCTGGAGACGATTGACTTTACCGTTCTGAACATCTTCCTGGTGATGTTTCTGCTCGCTGCGCTGTTCGTGATCACCGCGCTCAATCGCGAGCTGGAGGGCGAAGGGTACGTCGACGAGCTTTCCGGAAATCAGGCGCGGATCGCTAAATTGATCATCAAACCGCCCGAGATCCAGAAGAACCGCTTCCTCGAGAAGCTCGCCAAGCAGAAGGAAAATCAGGGCGAGATGGCGGCGAAGCACAGCGGCGACGAAGGGCAGATGGGCAAGAAAGACGCGCCGAAGCGCAACACGCGCACCGCGCCAAAGGGCGATCCGAATAACAAGGACCAGGCGAGGATGATGACCCAGCGGATCTTCGGCCAGGGCAGCGGCGGAATCTCCACCATCTTCGGCCACAACGGCCTGGGAGGAGAGCTCAAGAGCGCGATGGGCAACATGTTCGGCTCGGCACCGGGCGATGCGCGCGGGCTGGGCGGGCTTGGCCTGCGCGGCTCTGGCTCCGGCGGCGGCGGCATGGGCAATAGCATTGGCATCGGTGGAATCGGCACCAAGGGCCGCGGCGGCGGGGTGGGAAGCTATGGCACCGGAGCGGGCTATCTGGGCGGAAAGAAGGATACCAGTCCCGAGATCACCTCGTCTGAGCCGATGGTGATGGGCTCGTTGGACAAGGAGCTGATCCGCCAGGTGATCCACCGCAATCGGAACCAAATCCGCTACTGCTACGAAAGCCAGCTGACGCGCTTTCCCAAGCTGTCGGGCAAGGTGGCCGTGAAGTTCGTGATCAGCGCTTCGGGTACGGTCGCCTCCTCGCAGGTCGCACAGTCGACGGTGAGCAACGCCGAGTTGGAGACCTGCATCGCCGGCCGCGTGCAGACCTGGATCTTCCCCAAGCCGAAGGGCGGTGGCGTCGTGATCGTCACATACCCCTTCATCTTGAAACAGTCGGGAGAGTAGTAGACTGGGAATCGAAGCTGCCGCGTCTGGGCAGAAGCCTCACGGGGCCTCGGGGTCCCTCTCAGAGGAGATCGCCACCTGAACATCTCATTTTCGAAGGGAGTGTCCACCGGGCGCCGCCTGCTAGCTGCCTCGGGATTGTTTCTCTTCACCTTGGCAGTCATCCCTGCCGCGGCGCGCGCGCAGGAGGCTGCTCCAGTGCTCAAGGAGCGCGAGTCGACGCCGTTGTCGGAAATCGAGCGCGGCTTCTACTTCCGCGGCTCGGGCGGCCCGTTCTTCCTCACCAGCTTGCCGGCGACGCAGGGGCCGAAGCCATTTTCCTCCGGCCAGATGGCTCAAGTGGAGCTGGGCGGAGACCTGGGCGAGCACTTGTCGCTCGGAGTTTTCGTGATGGGCACCTCGAACCGGGCCGGCTCCGACTACATCGGTAACTCGGGCGGCACCGCTTCCGGAGACTTCGCCGCGATCATTCCGGGCGCTTCGGTTCGCTTGAGCGTCGTCGGGATCTCCGACGCCAACGGCGTGAAGAGGACCTGGTTCTACGCGCGCGGCGGCGTGGGATATGCGAAGTTCTACCCGACTGAATTGTTGTCGCCGGATGCTCTGCTCTTCGCCGGGCCCGGCATCGAATACTTCACCCGGATTCGCCACTTTTCCGTCGGCTTCGAGGTGACCGGATCCTATCTCGTCAAGTCCAAGACGTTTGGCTTCGCATTGGCGCCAAATTTGAGGTACGCGTTCTGATGGAGAACGCGTTTGGTGAACGAGGACGGAACTGGCAATCCGCCTAGGCCAGGCCAGCCGGACAACCGACCTGCGAAAGGGAACCGGCCGCGGGGAGATCGCAACGAGCGCCGAGGGCGGGCCGACTCGAGCGACCGCAGGCGGCGGGGGCGAGGCGCCGAGCGACAAGGCAGGCGCGAGCGCGACTCCGGATCCGCCGCGTTTCGCGTCTTGAGCGAGCTCTCCGTTCTGGAAAAGGGGCTGTCGACCGGCGACTTCGCCAAGCAGAAGGAGCCGCTCGAAGAAATTCTGAGACAGCTCAGCTCTCTTCATCTGCGCTCGCTCGAAGACCTGGACTTCAACACCCGGGGCCGCCTGCTGACGACGCTGCTCAGAGTGGCGAGGCAAAAGAAGCCGCCTGAGCCGCCCGCCGCGGCGCCGCCGCCATCCGAGCCCGCGCATCCGCCAGCGGAAACGGCCGCAGATGCTGCTGGCGCGCCAGCCGACGCAGCGGCCGA
>Ga0126378_10002668_pt1 | contig 13271 bp, 15 predicted proteins | sample PanSoiMetPlot_23_FD_92587 | JGI IMG/M metagenome (GOLD analysis project Ga0126378, IMG submission 92587) | Tropical forest soil microbial communities from Panama - MetaG Plot_23 | ecosystem: Environmental > Terrestrial > Soil > Tropical forest > Bulk soil | place: Panama | collected 2016-02-17
CACTGGCCCAGCGGCGCAACCTGGTCACCGACATCCCCGGTCCGCGCTCGCGGGAGCTGTTTGACCGCCGCCAGCGCAGCGTGGCCCGCGGCCTCAGCCACACCCTGCCGGTGTTCATCACTGCGGCGGGCGGCGGGATCGCCGTGGACGTCGACGGCAACTCGCTCATCGATTTCGGCTCGGGCATCGCGGTCACCTCTGTCGGCAACAGCGCGGAGCTGGTGGTGACCAGGGTGACCGAGCAGGTCGGGCAGTTCACGCACACCTGCTTCATGGTGACCCCGTACGAGGGGTACGTAGAGGTGTGCGAGCAGCTGAACAGGCTGACGCCGGGTGATCACGACAAGCGGTCCGCGTTGTTCAACTCCGGCGCTGAGGCGGTCGAGAATGCGGTCAAGATCGCCAGGCACGCCACCGGGCGCGATGCCATCGTGGTCTTCGATCACGCCTACCACGGGCGCACCAACCTCACCATGGCCATGACCGCCAAGAACATGCCCTACAAGGAGGGGTTCGGGCCGTTCGCTGGCGAGGTCTACCGCATGCCCATGGCCTATCCGTACCGGTGGCCAGGCGGTCCGGCGCGGTGTGCCGCGGAAGCTCTCGACGTGGTGACCAGCCTGATCCATGCCCAGGTCGGCGAGGAGAACGTCGCGGCCGTGGTGATCGAGCCCATCCAGGGCGAGGGCGGCTTTGTGGTTCCGCCTGACGGCTTCCTGCCCGGCCTCGCATCGTACTGCCGCGCGCACGGCATCGTGTTCATCGCTGATGAGATCCAGTCCGGCTTCTGCCGCACCGGAGACTGGTTCGCCTGCGACCACGAGCACGTCGTGCCCGACCTCATCACGACCGCGAAGGGCATCGCCGGCGGTCTGCCGCTAGCCGGGGTGACCGGCCGCGCTGAGCTGATGGACGCGGTGCATCCGGGTGGCCTCGGCGGAACCTACGGCGGTAACCCGGTCGCGTGCGCGGCCGCGCTCGGCGCCATCGAGACCATGGAGAAGGAAGACCTGCCAGCCGCGGCGCGCGCCATCGAGGGCATCATGCTGCCCCGGTTGCATGACCTCGCGGCCGCCAGCCCGGTCGTCGGGGATGTCCGCGGCCGGGGCGCGATGTGCGCGCTCGAACTGGTCAAGCCGGGCACCATGGAGCCCGACGCGGGAGCCGCAGCGCAGGTCGCGAAGACATGCCACGGCAGCGGAATGATCGTGCTGACATGCGGAACGTTCGGCAACGTGCTGCGCCTGCTGCCGCCATTGGTGATCGGCCAGCCGCTGCTGACCGAGGGGCTGGACATCCTCGCGGACGCCTTCGCCCAGCTCTAACGCGCTACGCCGCTGTTTTACCCTCGGCGGCCATCCGGAGCCGACGAACGACCTCGTCGACATCAGTAGCAGGCATGCGGATGTCCAGGCGATCTGGCACTGCCTTGCCATCGGTCCTGTGAACCCTGATCGTGTAGTGCCACCTACGGTTCAGGTCGAAGTCGTCGTCAAAGAAGTCTTTGAACGGCACCCGTTCGGGCGCGATCCGATTCGACAGTGAATCCAGGTCGTCAAGCTCGGCCGGCTCATCGATCAGGGCCATCAGGTTCGGCAGCGCCCACGTCCAGGTGCAGATCCACACACGGCGCGCCGCGCCGGCTCGCCGGGGCACATCGCCCCAGTCATCCTGGTAACTGTTTGTCGTCGGCACGCCGAGGCGGTTCATGAGATGGATCATGTCCGCGATGGCCCCGGCCGGCTCAATGCCAAGTTCAGTCGCAACCTGGGTGTGCTCAGCGTCGTTCACTTGCTTCTCCCCCCAACTTCCCTCAAGACACGCTGGGGGGCGCGGAGACTCAAAGATAATCCGGGTGGCCGATGATCTGTCAAACCCTGAGCGACATCATTTGCTAGCTGTATAGCGAGCAGTGCTACTAACTTTGCTCGCGGCGGCGGGCGCCCTCCGTCGGAGGCTCATTTTCAGTCCGGAGTTCAGGGGAGGGACAGCAATGGCCATCGAGCTTGTACCGCTGTGCACGGTCAGGATTCAGCTCAAGCCGCCGAATGACGTCGGCGCCGGGCCTGCTGGAACTCGAATAATCGGCGAGGTTGCGAGCGCCGAGTTCACAGGCGACCGGCTGGCCGGAAAGCTGCTCGGGGTCGCCGCCGCGGACTGGCTGGTGCTCAGCGCCGATGGCACGGGCATGGTAGACGCGAGACTCGCGCTTCGCACGGGCGACGGTGCGGCAATCTTCGTGCAGTACAACGGACGAATGGATTTTTCGAAGGGATTCCAGTTCCCTATCACGGCGTATGTGGCGCCACTTTTTGAGACCGGCGACGAGCGCTACGCATGGCTCAATCGGATTCAGGCGCTCGGCAAGGGAACTCTCAACGAGGATCTATCGCTCGACTATGAGTGGCACGAGGTCCGGTAGGCCGATTCTGAGCCCGCCCGCGCGGGCAGAGCGACGGGTAGAGGGAGAGAGGGAACTGCTAACGAGGAGGAGAGTTGACACAAGGCACACCGACTGAGACGTTCGTCGGCTTTGTGAAGGCGCTCGACCCGCACCAGAACAACCCCAAGGAACAGATGGAGCACTTGTTCACGCCTGCGGGCTACTCCGACCTGAGCGCCGATGTAGGCAGCCTGCCCGAAGCACTGGCCAGGGCCATCGCAGCGAGCGACACGGAGACCATGACTCAGATCGCTGAGGTAGTGGGCGAGCTCGCTGGCGACTACGAGGGATACCTCGAGCTAGGGTGACTGCTCGCCAGCCGGCTGTCAGCAGACGCCGTACTCAGCCAGGATCACGGCGAACGCCTCGACGTTGCCCATCGCGTCGTTCACCGGGTTATGGTCGTGCACGGTCTGCCGCCACCGCTTCCACTCCTGTGTGTTCGACCAATTGCCGGTCAGGCCTGCGTAGAAGTCGCTGATCCGCCGGCCCGAGTGACCGAACGGATTATCAATCCCTGCCACCGCGAACAATGCTGAGATCCACTGGAAGTCGTAGGCCGGGTTATCACTCACGAACACGGGCGAGCCGTTGACCACCTCCTTGAGCCACGTGGCGAAGCTCGTGGCTACGTCCAAGTCGGAGTTAACGCGAGGGCCGACGATGGCTACGGCAGGGTTGTTCGGATCAGGTGTGCCTTCGTGCAGCACGCCGTGGAAGTTCTGCCTCGTGTCGTAGTGGACCGCGCCGAACTCTGTCATGACGCCGGTCACGGGGCTCTGGCCTCGTGCCTCGCAGTCCACGAAGACGAGTCGGTTGGTATTCATCAGCTACGACGCTACCCGGCACAGGCCTGGGGTTAAGCCTCGTCGGGCCGCGGTCGCTTGGCCTTTCATGTCGCCCTGAAAGTTCCGCTCGAATGAGGCTGCGGCCACTCTGGTAAAGGAATCCTTGCGTTCGTGCGTGTCTCTGGTGTGGAGCGTAGACGACAGGAGTTCACCGAGTTCTACACCGCCGCCAGGATTGCTGCCTTCGGATCGTGCTGGTCAGCGTCGGCGTGGCAGAGCACGAGGAAGCGGTGGAGCGCCCGCCCGACTTGACGCGCGTCTCCTTACAGTGCTCATGCCGCAATGCGCGCGCTCCTGCCGACGAGCGGTCGGGTGAGCAGCAGGGCGAGGAAAACGGACCTTCTACCCACAATAGGCCCACACTGAGCGAAGCCCTATGAAACTCTGAGGCGATCCGCGCGTCTTATCGGCAGCCCTGACCTTGAGGTGGCCATCGGCAACCCAGGGTGATATTCCGACACCGAGGAGGACTCGTTGCGCACGCTCGCCATCACGCAGAACATCACCGTCGACGGATCGATCGAGATGTTCGGCGACTGGTTCGACCCGCAGAGTCAGGCCGACGCCGACAATTCAGACCTGCTTGAAGAGTTGCACCGCCATGACAGTTCCTCGGACGCCTTCCTGGTGGGTCGGCAGACCTTTGAAGACCTGCGAGGTTACTGGCCCACTGCATCACACGACGGTACGGGCATCACGGACTACCTGAACCAGGTGCGCAAGTACGTCGTCTCCTCCACGATGACCGACCCGCAGTGGCAGAACTCGACCATCCTGTCCGGTGACCCGGTCGACGAAGTCGGTGCACTCAAAGAGCAGCCCGGTAAGGACATTACGGTGACCGGCAGCATCACGTTGTGCCACACGCTCATCGCCGCGAGCTTGGTCGACGAGTACCGCCTTTTCGTCTACCCGATAGTGCAGGGCCGCGGCCGGCGACTGTTCCCCGACGGGTTTGAGCTGCCCAAGCTAAGGCTGCTAGAAGCCAAGGCTTTCCGCTCCGGCATCACCTACTCACGCTACGGCCGCGCCTGAAACACACTCTCGTGCCGCCGTGCGCGCGGTCCTGCCGAAGAGAGGTCGTTGGCGGCCGCCTACCGAGCGCGCAAGAATGCCACGGGAAGGGAGTCACATGCAGGTCGACTGGATCCTCGCCGGACCCGTGTCAGCCGAAGCAGGATCGCCGACACGCTCGGATGCCGACGAACTCCGCAACCGGATCCAGCAGCTCGTGGCGCAACATGGCGGCTATGTCGAAGTCTCGAAGGCTGGCGAGCCGTACCCGACCCTGACGTTGTCGATCAGCGATGACCTAGCTGTCGTGCACTACTTCCGCGGTGCGGATTCTTGCTTGTTGCTGCAGGGTGACGGCCTGGTTCCGGCGGACCATTTCCGTGACTTCCAAGTCCCGGATGTTCTGGCCCCGTTCACCGGTAACTTCATCTCATCGTCGGCACGCGCCGCTGGCCTCATTGACGCTTTCGCGCGCGGTGCCGATCCAGACCAACTCGGAATCTGGTCCGAACTCTGACCGACGTCCGGTCATGCCGCCGTCCAGACGGACCTTTGATTGCCCGCACGGCTAACACTGGTTGCGCCTGTTCTGACGACCGCGAATACTTTTGTGGCTGACTGCAAAATCGGAGGCAGCCACGTCGTCGTCGGCGCGATAGTCGTGGGCGTCGCGGGGCTCGTGCTCGCGGGCTCGGCTGGCCGTTACCTGATCTGGCTGCAAAGGATCCGCAGGCTGTCGGATGTGACGGGGACCGTCGTTGGCCGCGACCGGCAGTTCACCGGCAAAGGTTCCTGGACGTACCCGGTCGTGGAATTCTCGACCAGGGACGGCAGGCTGATCTAGACGTTCAAGCAGATCGCCCGGCCCAAAGTCGGCCGCAAGCTGCGGATCGTCTATGACCCGACCGCGCTGCCCGATGGCAGGCGTCGATCGACCAGCATGGGCCTGACCCTGGTATCGAACGAGCCGACGATCTACTCGGTCTCGCTGGCAGCAGTCGACCGTTCAGCCCGGTCTGGCCCTGGTTAGAAGTGAACTTGCGCCTCGCCGCGCTGGAAGACTGTCTCGGCGGCCTGGTGCGCCTCAAGGCTGAGGTAAGGGGCTAGTGGGCGAACCATCCGCTCGGCGCCTGCGTCGTGGGCGGCAGCGAGCACCCGCCGGGACTCTAGGAGGCGCACCACGTTGAGGGGTAGCAGGCAGGCGTGCAGGACGAAGATTGGGTAGAGGCGGCTGAAGTCGCCGTATGCGAGGCCGAGTAACCCGTAGGTCATGAAGGCGACGTTGCTCGCGATCGCGACGAGTCGCAGCGGCAGCATCTTCTTCATGAAGAAGGTGGAGAAGACGAACGCAGAGGCGATCCAGCCAGTGATCACGAGTCCCATGCCGCACCTCCGGCAACCGATCGTCGCCCTATGCCAAAGACGCGACGTGTGGCCAGGTCAGCGGGCGAGGGCCCGCAGGGAAGCGCGCCTATGTCGTCGTCCTCGCCAAGGATGCCGAGCGCCACGGCGTGACCTGAGACAGGCACACAGCGCTCGCCGCTCGGGTGGAGGAGAGGCTTCGGCACGGAGTCGGGGAACTGGCGCGGTGCATGTAGTGCCAGGCTCCCATCCGCCACCAAGTCGGCGAGCAGCCGAGCAGACTCCGGCAACGGGTCCCGTTCTAGAGTTGTCACCCGCCGGTAGGCATCAGCCAGCATTCGGGCCGCGAGCAGCCCGCCCATACTGGCACCCAGCACTGCCGCGTGATCATCAAACTTCTGGCTCATGGCTAGAACTGTGCCGCCTGGCGCACTCCGAACCCAGTGACAGCACCATGGCATCACCCTGACAACGGCTGGATGCGGCCAACCGCACCGGGAGCGGCAGATCCGCACCCTGAAAGACGCATGCCTGCGAGGCGCCCCCGCGGCCGGACCACGGGTCACGCGACTTGCCGGTTCAATCCTTCTTCGCTGCGGACGCGTCGACGCAGACGATTCCCTTGTTGCCGTCCTGGTCGGCGATCACGATGAGCGAGGGCGCGTCGCTGTCATCGACGACGGTCCCACCCGCGGCGACGGCGGCGGCGACCCGTTGCTCGGCCACCTCGGGCGCCACATAGATCTCGATGTGGAACCGCTGCCCTGGGGCCTCGTGTTCGTCGGCGTTCCCGAACCACAGGTTTGGCACCCGTCCCGTGGCATCCCGGATCTCGTCGCTGGGGGTCCCGCGGCCCTGGGCATCGGCGCGGCCGGTCAGTAGGGCGGCCCACACCGGGGCGATAGTTGCGGAGCGCGCCGTGTCGAGGCCCAGCTCGATGTGGCTGACCGAAGCCGGGTCGGCGTCGACCTCGTGGTCGACGGCAATCTCGGTGATCCGTCGCGCGAGGTCGACGTCCTGCTGGGTCACCCATTCAACAACGTGTTCGGTGCCTTCGTCATCGCGGAAGATGGCGTCGTCGCTGACCAACTTGAAGTCGACATACCCCCCACCGATGGACGCACTCACGTGGTGGCCCAGCGCGTCGCCCGCCTCGCCCACCGCGGCGACGAACCGTGCGCCGGTGCCGAAGTCGTCGATCAGGTAGCGCGCATGCAATCCCTGGGCCAGCTTGCGCCAGTCGGCCAGGTTCGCCTCGGCGATCTGTTCGCCCTTCAGCATGTCCATGGACGGGGACCCTATCCATGAATCAGCTCGCAGTACTAGCGCAAGGAACAACCGGATCTGCCGCCTGCAGCGCATCCGGCCGGATGAGGCCGTCCTCGAAGCTGCCCTGGCCCTGCGAGATACGCCGGGCGCGCTGCGCAATCCTCGATTTGGACTCGGAATGGCATGGCGCGAGGTAGCTTCCTGTTTATGGGATTGGTCACAGCCAATTGCCGCCCTGAGTTTCGGCTGAGGGGTCATCGACCACTTCCCGCCGCGCCGACCTTACGCCAGCGGATTCGAGCCATAGACGACGCCCGCGTAGTCCAACGGTAGAGACACCGGCTTTAAACACCGCCGAATACGGGTTCGAGTCCCGTCGCGGGCACCTGCGCACTCGTGTGGGCCCAGTCGGTACAGCCCGTCGCGTGATGCCGTGGCATGTACCTCGTGGACCACATCGAGGAGGCCGCCTGGGCCTTGACGAGGTACTCTCAGTCGCCCGTTATCACGACAAACGCGCTGGTCAGAGCGGCCTAGCTGTGCAGGACGTCGGAGTAGTGGCAGAAGTGCACCCGGTCCGGCTCGGCGGACATGATCTTCGCCACTGAGGCCCGCCACGCGCGGACATCGCTGGCCTGGCCGGACGGCAGGTCATCGCTCAGCGGGTCGAGGTACTGGCGCGGCTGGTAGGCGGCGTCGCCGATCAGCACGTCGGACCGACCGTCCGCGGATTCGACGAGCACGCTCTGATGTCCCGCGGTGTGCCCGGGCGTCGCGATCACCCGCAGGCCGGGCAGCACCTCCGCGTCCCCGTCGAGCAGCTCGAACCGGGCGTTCATAAAGTCGAACCAGCCCGTCAGCTCCGGTGACTCGGTCCTGGCCCGGGTCAGCTCAGCCCGCTGCACGTAGAAGGGCGCGTGCTTGAACACCGCGTTCTGGCCGCAGTGGTCAAAGTGCAGGTGCGTGTTGATGACCAGGCCGATGTCCCCGGGTGTCATGCCGAGCTCGTCCAGGGCGTCCGCGACGGACCTGTTCACCACCCGCCAGCTGGTCAGCCAGTGCTCGGGTCCCCCCACCCCGGTATCGACCAGCGCCGCCCCGCCAGGGAAGCTCACCACGAAGCCATGTACTGGCCAGTCCAGCCCGTCGACACCCCGAAGGGTGGCGAGGCTCAGCCGCCTGATCTCGAGGGTCACGGTTCTAGAGTCGCACGGTCTCCCACCTGCCGCTCACGGCAACCAGGATCGTGATCACCGTGACGGCCGCCAGGATGGCTGGCGCCAGGCCGTGCACCATGGACACGTCGAACGGCCTGAGCGCGGCGCTCGGGGCGCCGCCGGGGTCGCCGGGCATGTTCGCGATGGTGGCTGCGGTCAGCCGGGCCAGCACAAGCCAGTCCAGCCACGTAGACGGGAACAGCACGAGCACGCAGATGATCATGGCGTCGTACCACGGCAGCTGATAGGGCCAGACCAGCAGGAACGCCAGGCTGAAGGCGACTGCGGGCCGGATCGCCGGTCTGTCCGGATCGCCAGCTGGCAGCCGCAGCAGCAGCAGAGTGGCCAGCGCGGCCACCAGCAGCACGGCGAAAACCACGAGATAGTTCCAGTCGTTCAGATGCGCCCACTGCCAGAAGCTGTCCTCCGACGTCTTGTCCCGGCGGGCGAACAGGGCCTCGAACGCGGGCTTCCCCAGCCAGGCATACGTGGGCACCAGGACGGCGAAGGCGCCGCAGGCGGCCGCGGCCAGGTCAGGCAGCGACCGGCGCAGCGCCCAGGCGAGCGCGAGGCCGAAGAGCAGATAGTCGATCTTGATGTCGGCCGCAAGGCCTATCAGCGCGCCAGCCGCCACGGCCCGCCAGAGCGATGGCCGCGAGTCGCCGCCGATGCCCTGCTGGCGGCCGACAATAAGCAGGCCGCAGACGCCGGCAGCCGCGGCGAGGACGTCCACATGGCCGGACGCGATCAGGTCCCACAGCAGTAGCGGGTTGATCGTCCAGAGCAGATGCGCGCGCAGCCGGGCGGAGGGCCTGGCGCGCAGCACCCTATCGAGCACGACGGCGGTCAGGCCGAAGCCGAGGGCATTCCAGAACTTCAGCCAGAACGTCACATGAGCGATCGAGTCCCCGCCGAGCCAGGCGGCCACGTACTGTTCGATGCCCGCGGCGGGCCCGTACAGGCTCACCATGTACTGCCACGTCACCGGCACGGATTGACCGAAGCCGGGCTCTGTTACGCGCAGGTAGATCGGAGTCACGAGGTACGGGTTATGGCCGAGAAGCGCGATCCGGCCATACGCGGCATAGTCAAGCGCATCGGTTGATCCGGCGGGCGGCAGCACGGTCAGCGCCAGCACTGCCACGACGGCAGCGGCGAAGATGAGGCGCAGCGGCCCGCGAGCACCCCGGCGCGCTGCCGTGAGGCCAGCCACCAGTCCGCCCGCCGCGAGCACGGCAGCCACCCACAGCGCGATCGTCGCGAGCTCAGCTGAGACGTGGACGTGGCTCAGTTCCCAGGGCGGGAAAGCGCCGTGCACCGGCACCGACGGAAACATCCAATTCTGCCGGACCGCGGCCGCGCCGATCATGATCAGGAGCGCAGCGCCAATACCGGAACCGGAAAGCCAGCCCAGCAGCCGCACAGGGCGCTGCGGGGCCTCGCCGCTTCCGGCCGCCTGACGCGGCCGGTCGACGCGGACAGAGTCAGTCATGCTCCCACCGATGGCAGACTCAGGCGGCGCCCCGGCAGGCCAGTGCCCGCTGTGATGTCCCGGCGCGCACCTGAGCTTCACGCCCCCGTCAGCGCGGCCAGACCCCCGCGCGCCCACGCTGTCCCTACCCGGTCCGGGCGCCGCGGAAAACCGGCACCCCGATCCCGGTAAGGTGCGGGGTGCCACGATCCGGGAGCCGCGCCATGCCACGAGTCCTCTTCATCCCGGCCCGGTTCACCGATTACCGGATGTGGGGCGGCATCCCGGGCCGGCTAGCCCAGCGTGCGGCCGTGAGTCATCTCGACCAGCTGATCAGCCTGCCCTGGGTTGCAGCGCCGGACGCCGTCGTCGGACTGGCCCGCAGCCAGGAGCCGAGCGGATGGGACGTCGTGGTCGCGGCGGGCCAGGCTTGCCCCTTGGCCGTCGCCCTCGCGGCCGCGGGCCTTGGTCGTGGCCTCGTGCTCATTCAGCCGGAGATCCCTTTCGACCGCATCCCGGAGGACGTCGATCTCGGGCCTGCCACCCCCGGCCTTGCCGCGCTAGAGCCCTACGAGGCGCTGGTCGGGGTTATGCATGCGGCCACTCCGGAGGAGTGGAGAGCGCTACTGACGCAGACCATCAGGCAGACTGCGCCCCCAGGCGTGCCACCCGGCGAGCTCGACCTCATGGTGCAACTGGCCGGCGACCACGCTGCCGAGGTCAGAGCCGAGCTGCTGGATTTTGAACGAGCAGAGACGGGCGAACGCTACCTACTCGGGGATGCCCAGCGGCTGTGGCGGCGCGAGCGGGGACGGTGGCTTGATCAGCTCGCTACGCTGACGCTGCCGGTGCTGGTCCTCGTGCCTGGTCCCGAGCGGTTTGCCGGCGAGACGATCGCCAGGATCGCGCAGAACCTGGAAACGCTCGTAGTGACCGAGGAGGGCATCGTGCCGCCTGGCACCGCGGCGGCGCGGGACCAGGCCGCTGCGGCAATCGAGCGACTGCTCGATGTCGTGGCGCGCCGGGTCTAGCCGTCGGCGCGGGCGACGTCAGCCGCGGTCACGCGTTGCTGAGTGAAGGAGTGGCTGTGGCAGTAGACGGGGTGGACTTCGTGGGCCTGCGCAGCGGCCAATTCAACGAGATGGTGCGGCTATTCCGGGACATCATCGGCGTGCCGGTTGCCGAGGAAACCATCGGCATGGCCAGGTTCCGGCTGGGCGATAGCACGGTTCTCGAGATCTACGGGCCAGCCGATGAATTCCACTCGTTCTTCACCACAGGGCCGGTGGTGGGCTTTCGCGTCGCCGATTTCGACCGCGTTCGCGCTCGGATGCTCGCCGGTGGGGTGAAGTTCATCGGCGCAATCCAGCACTCGGGCGGGATGAGCTGGCAGCACTTCTGCTGCCCTGACGGTACGGTGCTCGAAATCATCGGACCAGGGACGCCCCAGGAATAGCGCGACGAGGAGAGCCGCCGGGTCTAGCCGTCGGCGCGGGCGACGTCAGCCCCAGCGGCTAGCGCCGTCGCAGGCGACTCCGCCGGGGCGAGCAGCCGGCTGAGCGCGAGCGATCCGAGCGCCAGGGCGACGTCACACGCGCAGGCAATCCAGAATCCGGTGACGTAACCGGCCGGCCGCCCGCTGCCGGCCGCCGCGAAGAACCCCAGGCTGACGACCGCGATGCCGAAGGTGCCCGACATCTGCTGCGTGGTCACGAGCACACCGGCGGCGGCCCCCGAGTCCGCCGCAGGAACGCGGCTCAGGACCACCCCGATGATCGGCGGAATCAGCAGTCCCTGCCCGAGCCCGAACAACGCCACCCCGGCGAGCACGAATACGAGCGGCACCGCCGGGCTAGCGGACAGCAGGAGCACCAGCAGGCTCACGACCTGCAGCGCCGCTCCTGCGGTCAGTGTGGAGCGACCGTACCGCGCTGCGAGTCGGCTGCTGGCGAGGCTGGCCACGAAGTTTCCCGCTGCCAGGGGCACGAACGTGAGCCCGGCAGCTGCGGGAGTGTCCCCGCGCCCCACCTGGAAGTACAGGTCGAGGACGAAGAAGAAGGAGCTGATTGTCGCGTACAACGTGACGTTGACGAACAGTCCCGTCCTGAAGTCAGGCGACCGGAACAGAGTCAGGTCGACGAGGGGCTGCCGCACGGCGCGGACCCGTAGCTCCCACCAGACGAACGCGAAGCCGGCAGGGAGCACGCACGCCAGGGCGAGCCAGCACCACAGCGGCCAGCCGAGTGCGCCGCCCTCGACGATGGGAACGACAAGCAGGCCGGAGGCGAGGGTGAGCAGCCCCACACCGACCAGATCGAGGCTCGGCCGCGCTGGCGACCGGGATTCCGGGAGATAGCGCCGTCCCACGAGGAAGGTGGCGGCGGCAACCGGAACGTTGACGAAGAAGATGGGCCGCCAGCTAAAGCCGAGGATGTCGGCCGAGAGGATGAACCCGCCGAGGGCCTGACCGCAGGCCTGCCCTACCGCGATGGTCACTCCGTACAGGGCGAGGGCCGCGCCACGCTGGCGATCCGTGAAGGCGACCCGGATGATCGACAGCACCTGCGGGAGCACGATCGAGGCAGCCACGCCCTGCAGGAGCCGGGCGGCAATGAGCGCGCCGCTCGTCGGCGCCGCGCCCGACGCTGCGGACGCGAGTCCGAACAGCACGACCCCGCCAAGAAAGATCCGGCGACGGCCATAACGATCGCCCAGCCGGCCGCCGGTCACCAACCCCAGCGCGAACGTCAGGCCGTAGCCGCCCACGATGAGCTCAAGGGCGGGCGGCCCGCTGCCGAGATCGTGGCGCAGCGACGAGGTGGCGACGTTGACGGCGAAGAAGTCGAAGGAGTTCATGAACAGGCCGGGCAGCACCGCGGCCAGCAGCAGCCACGTATGCCTCCGGCCCGGCCCGTCCACCGAGTCGGTGGTCAGCCGCTCGGGCGGGTCAGTGATCCGGTTTCGTAGGCCTCCTGCACGATCGGATCGTCCTCAGTGCCGAGGGTCCGCCAGTCCTCGCCCGGCTCGAGGATCTTCTCTGCGCCGCGGATCGACCCGTAGTCGAGGTCACCGCCGAGCGCGGGCGGCTCCTTGCCTGCGGCCAGGTCTCTCGCCGCCTTCAGCAGGATGTGCCGCATCCGGGTGATGGCCAGGTCGGTCGACCCGAGCTTCTCCTGGGTCCGGTCGTAGATCGGCCCCATCGACTCGGTCACCATCAGGTCCTGACTCACGAAGTCGGCCACGCCACTGAACGTCGAGTCCCGCTGCACCTCGCGGTCGATCTGGAAGTCGTTCTCCATGGTGTAGAGGCGGGGAGTGATCCCGTCGCGATTGCCAGAGAGCGGCGTCGAGAACGGCGCGAGCGAGAACAGGTTGGCGCCCCCGAGGTCGCGCGGCTTGCGCCATGACTTGGGCGCGAGGAAGTAGCGCCAGCAGTTGTTGTCGTCGATCGGCACGAACATTCCCTGGCCCACGCTGAACGGGATGCTCGCGACCATGGTGCTATAGGGCACCGCGTACGCCGTGACGCGGACGTGGGTGTTGCCGTTGGGGGTGGTGCGGATGCCGGCGTAGCGGTACCCGTACCAGGTCTCGTGCAGCTCCAGCCGCGGCGCCCGGTCATGCCGCCAGAACTTCCACGACATCGC
>Ga0126378_10002669_pt1 | contig 13270 bp, 7 predicted proteins | sample PanSoiMetPlot_23_FD_92587 | JGI IMG/M metagenome (GOLD analysis project Ga0126378, IMG submission 92587) | Tropical forest soil microbial communities from Panama - MetaG Plot_23 | ecosystem: Environmental > Terrestrial > Soil > Tropical forest > Bulk soil | place: Panama | collected 2016-02-17
AGAGGTGGAGAGGCAATGCCGTGAAGCCGGTCTGGGCTGTGAATGGGGATCGGGAGATTCCTTGCGTATATGGAAGGTCTGCCCAGCATTCCGCGTCCATCCAGAGACGGATGAAGAAGTGTTTTTCAATCAGATTCTGATTCACCATCCGGCCGGGTTGGATATCGAGGTGCGCCAGTCTCTGCTCCGGCTGTTTGGTGAAAAAGGCTTGCCACGCGATGCCCAGTACGGAGATGGATCGCGACTCGAGGATGGCGTTGTTACAGAGATTTTGGAAGCCTCCAAGCAAGCGGCGGTTTCCTTTCCTTGGCAGGAAGGCGACGTTTTGTTGCTCGACAACATGCTCACGGCGCACAGCCGAAGCCCCTATGTGGGTGAGCGCAAGATACTTGTCGCCCTTGGAGACATGATTGCCGAAACCGACAGATTCGTTCCCCGCGAGGTAAGTGAGCATGAGTGCTGATTCCGGGAATTACGGTTATCTCATTTCCACCCAGCAACGCTTCTTCTCGGCGGTCAGCGGTCACGATATGTCAAGGAGATCTCTTGTAGTGGTGCGAGTTGGCCCGGCGTGTGATCCATCGGGTATTCGCAGCGCATGCGATCGACTGATCCGGAGAAATGAAATTCTTCGAACGCGCTACGTACAGCTGCCTGACAGGCGAACGCCGGTACAAGTCATCGATGAGACGCCGTCGGTAGAGTGGATCGAAGAATCGCACATTTCGCCGGTCGGGCAATTGACTGATGCAATCGAGGCCGTGCGGTCGCTTCACTCGCAACAAAGGGAACACACCACGGCCATTGTGCGATGCTCCTGGTTACAGTTGAAAACCGGGGATTTCCTTTTCGGGCTCTCGCTTCCCTTGCTGAGCTCTGATAGAGCGACCCTCTCCAACGTGGCCGTGCAGCTTGCGGGTGAATACTCGGGGAAGGTCCAAGATCACGAGCCGCTGCAATACTGCGATTTCTCCGAATGGCAATACTCTAGTCTGGAAGACTCTGCGAAAGATCGAACCAACTCAGAGGAGAAGTGGAAATCGCTCTTTGCCGGTAGCTCTTCGGGGCCGTTACTGCGTTTTGAGCATAGTTCCGATACGGCCAACCGCGCGATGGATTTTCAGTTGAGCGAATTCTGCATTCCTCTTGCGGGCTCGATCTATGCCGCCATGAAGGCCCTGGCAAGAAAGGAAGGAGTGCACATCCGGGAAATCGTTTTTCAGTGTTGGCGAGTTCTGTTGTGGAGGTATGCCGGCCAGTGCAGCGATGGGTGGCTGGGCCGTATCGAGGCCGGGCGTGATATTTCGGAGTTCCGGAGTGCACTGGGCCTCTTTGCCGGCTGGGACACTACTCCCTTACAGCTGGAGCGGGATTCCACGCTTGTGTCGCTGCTGCGCGCTCCTGTGGCAGGATGCAGTGTCGCCGATCTGGAAATGATGTGCCAGAAACTGCCGGAGCAAAAAGACATCTTCTGCCGATCGGTGGATTTTGAATATCAAGAGCTTCCAAATCTCGAGCAATCATGGGAAGTCGTTTGGCAGGACTGCCGATTGAAACCTTTCCGGATCAAGCTTGATTGCATCGAAAATGCCGAAACATTGCTGGCGAGGTTGGTTTATCCGACACATGCATTTGATCGGAGCGATATTGTCGATTTTGGCGCAAGTTTTCAATCGCTGCTGGAGAACGCCTTTGAGCACCCGGAACGCAGCATCGAGGCTTTATCCCTGATCGGTGCCCGAGCTGATTCTGTCCGTGGCGGTGCTTTAGGGCCTATTGATTCGCCCGCACCGGATATTTGCGATCTCCTTGGGGTCCCGGCATATGGATCCTGGGATGATATCGCCGTGGTGGAAAAGGAGCGCACACTCACCTGGCGGCAGTTGCAAGCGAAATCAAGCTCGTTTGCCGGCTGGCTGCTTGGGCAGGGAGCCAAATCGGAATCTGTGATCGCTCTGGTGCTGGAACGTTCTTTAGACGCTGTGGCGATACTCCTTGGGATTCTGAAAGCTGGATGTGTCTACGCTCCAATTGATACGAGCCTGCCACCGGCACGTATGCGCCGTCACCTTGAGAAAATCAAACCATGGGCTGTGATTTCCGCGGACGCTGCGCCGGTCGATGGTCTGCCGTCTGCCAAGCAAATCAACCTGCCCTCCGGCTGGCGGTTGTTTGACTGCGGTCAAACGGCGCCTGATCCCCAGCGTGTTCTTGACTCCTTGCAACTGGCCTACATGACCTTCACTTCAGGATCCACAGGCGAACCGAAGGTAGTAGGCGTAAACCGCGGCAGCATTGCAAACTACACAGATTTCATACGGCGACAACTGCCTGCCGAATTCGCGAAGACGGTTGGAAGGCCTCGTTTCGCGATGGTGACTACACTTGCTGCCGATCTGGGCAACACCGCGCTTTTCGGCTCGCTTGCCTGCGGTGGCGTTCTTCACCTCGTTAGTAAAGATGTGGCCATGGATCCGGTATTGCTTAGCGAATATTTCGAGACCCATGAGATCAACGTGGTCAAAATTGTGCCTTCTCACTTGCGTGCGTTCATGGAGGTGGCTGAGCGGCCGATACGGAGTTTGCGCTGGCTGATTTGCGGAGGCGAAGTCTTCGATTGGCGTTTACTGGCGCGGAGCCGCAAACTGTTTCCGTCGGCCAAGATCATGAATCATTATGGACCGACGGAAACGACTGTCGGGTCGCTGGTTTATCCATGCGATTCGCAGCTTGCTGTGGATGAGCGTGCGCCGTGCGTGCCAATCGGCGCTCCAATTGCTGGGACAGACGTGCTGGTTCTGAACGGAGCGCTCGAAGCCTGTCCTCCCTGGGCTCCGGGGGATGTCTATATCGCGGGTAAGGGACTGGCCCGCGGTTACATTGGCAATCCTGATCTCACGGCCGCATCCTTTGTCCCGCGCCACACCACGACGGATCCCTCGAGTCGAATGTATCGAACTGGAGATACCGCATTTACCCTGCCAATGGGCAGCCTGGTCTTTCTGGGACGAAAAGATGATCAAGTCAAACTTAGAGGCTATCGTGTCGAGTTGAAAGAGATCGAACGCATCATGTTGGCTTACCCGGGCGTGGGCGAAGCGTTTGTGGCTGTCTTGCAATCGGATAAGGTCATGCCACGATTAGGAGCATGTGTGGTTTCCTCAACCTCCGACTTATCGCTGCAAGCTCTGCGAGCCCATCTGCGAGAACAACTTCCGGAGTATATGGTTCCTGCCTCACTGCTCGCCGTCCCTGCTCTGCCACTCACCGGAAACGGTAAGCTCGACCGGGACGCAATTACGCAATTGCTGATCAAAAACGCCGCTGCTGCTCAGGCAGGCGCCGGCCATGACCTCTCCTGGATTGAGGAGATCATCGCAGGCATTTGGAAAGAACTGCTTGGGGTTGACCGGGTAAGCTCCCATGACAGTTTTTTTGACCTGGGCGGACACTCGCTGGTAGGCACGCAATTGATTGCAAGGATACGCGAGATCTTCCGAACCGAAATTCCCGTGCGAGCCCTTTTTGAACTACCCGTTCTACAAGACCTCGCTCGCGCGGTGGAAGAAAGCCTGTTCCGACTCACATCCAGGGATTTGCCGCCGATTGAGCCTGTTTCGCGGACCGGCGCGATACCCTTGTCGTTCTCACAGCAGCGGCTTTGGTTCATCGAGCAAATGCAGAGGAGTCCGGGAATCTACAACTGTTTTGCAGCAGTGCATCTCGCTGGTTCCCTGAATACGCAAGCGCTCGAACAGGCCTTCCTCGACCTTATCGCGCGCCATGAGGTGCTCCGAACGAGTTTCCAGAGTCTCGAAGGGACTCCACAACAGAAAATCCATGCCGAGATTCCCTGGCGCCTGGCAATAGAGAACTACACGGACTTGCCGGCAGACATGCGGATGCAAGAGGCGATGAGAGCAATCGTGCGCGATGCCGCCAAGCAGTTCGACTTGACAAGCCCGCCGCTCTTCCGCGTCGTTTTGCGCAGGCTCAACGAAGGGGAGCACATCCTGGATATCTGCATCCATCACATCATTAGCGACGCCTGGTCGATGGGCATCATGCTTCGGGATCTTGCTTTGTTCTATCAGCAATGCGCCACACGACAACCGCGGGTTGCTTCCCCGCTTTCAATACAATATGCCGACTTTGCCGTGTGGCAACGTCGTGCCTTGACCGGCAATCTTCTGGAGCAACAAGTCAACTACTGGCGCATGCAACTGCAAGACGCGCCGACTCTGGACCTGCCCACAGACTCGCCGAGACCTTCCCTGCCGGCGGGCATCGGGGCCGAACAGCACTTCCACTTTCCGCTCGAACTCAGCGAGCAGGTTGAGGCGCGATCTCGCGAGTACGGCCTTTCTCCTTTCATGTACCTGCTGGCGGCGTGGCAATGGGTTCTTGCTCGCTACTCCAACCAGAATGATGTGGTGGTGGGATCTCCGGTCGCGGGCCGCAACTATAGGGAACATGAGGACCTGATTGGCTGCTTTATCAACATGCTGGCGATCCGTACACGGTTCGTTACCGGCATGACAGTTCGAGAGCTGCTGGAACAGGTCCGGGAAGTGTGCTTGGGTGCGTACGCAAACCAGCATCTCCCGTTTGAAAATCTTGTGAGTCGTCTCGAATTGACGCGTGATATCAGCAGAACTCCGCTTTTCCAAGCCAGCTTTAACTTTCATAACACGCCGCAACAACCGTTCTCGCTCACCGATCTGAAGGCTGAGTGGCTTCCAATCCCGGCTACCACGTCACGGTTTGAGTTGGAGCTCAACATGTGGCGCACCCACGAAAGCCTTCGCGGAACGCTTGTCTACGACAGCGAGTTGTTCGGCCAGCCTAGAGCCCGGAGGATGATCGCACATTTCATCAATATCGCGCAGGGGATGGCCCACAGCGCACATCATCCTCTGGAAATGCTGCCTATGATGAATGGCTCGGAACGGGAACAGGTGCTCTCTTACGGAAGGTCTGGCCCAGCCGAATATCCTCACGATTGCTGTATCCACGAATTGTTTGCGGAAGTGGCGGCCAGGTTTCCCCACAACGTGGCGGTAGCCTCCGGAAAGGAACAACTCACCTATCGTGAGCTCGATGATCGCTCATCTCGGGTAGCTCAAGCTCTGCGAGGGTACGGCGTTGGTCACGAAGCGATCGTAGCAGTCGGCCTGAACCGGTCGATCGAGGCGATCGTATCGTTTCTTGCGATTCTCAAGATTGGAGCTGCTTATCTTCCCCTGGACATGGAACAGCCGTTGGCACAACTGGAATTCATTCTGGCAGACTCCAAAGCGGTTCTTGCGCTCGTGCCGCGCGAGTATTTGGATCGTCTTCCGATATCGGGCCCGCAAGTCGTTTGTGTCAATGACGTTCGTGGGCTCGATGCGAATCAGAACGGACCGGCATTAGGTCCCGGCTCAACATGCTTTCCGGAGAATCTCGCTTATGTGATGTATACGTCCGGCACCACTGGAGTTTTCAAGGCGATTGCCGTAACTCATCGTGGCGTCGTTCGTCTTGTGAAGAATACGAACTACGTGACGCTTGATGACAAGAACGTGATGTTACAGTTCGCGTTCCTTGGGTTCGGCGCTTCAACATTTGAGATATGGGGGGCGTTGTTAAAAGGGGCCAGGCTGGAAATCTTCGCGGCCAGGCAATGGTCCTCCAGAGAGTTGGCCGCCTTCATGATTACGAAAGACATCGATACGCTCTGGCTGACGCCTCCCGTATTCAAAAAAATCGTAGATGACGAGATATCTGCCTTTGCACGCGTGCGCCAGCTTGTGACGGGAGGAGATGTCGTACCCCTGGCGCAATCACGCCGACTGCTCACCACGTATCCCGAACTTGCCCTGGTCAATGTCGGTGGTTCTATGGAGAACTCAACATTTACCGCCGCCTATCCCATGCAAAGTCCAGCACAAGCTGGCTGTAAGGGTGATCCGATTGGAAGTCCGATTTCAAACACAGATATTTATGTGCTGGACGAGTCATTCGAACCAGTGCCGTTGGGAGTACCGGGTGAACTCTACGTTGGCGGTGACGGATTAGCGCGCGGATATGCTGGGAGGCCAGAGTTGACGGCAACGGCGTTTCTTCCAAATCCGCATGCCGGCACGTCCGGCGCCCGGATGTACGGAACGGGCGACCGAGTTCACTGGCGTGAAGACGGCAAACTGGAATTTCTAGGGCGGGCAAACCGAGTCGAGCTTCAAGGGTATCGCATTGAACTAAGGGAGATCGAGGCTGCGCTCCAGTCATACTCAAGCGTACGCGAAGCACTGGTGACGACGAAAGGCATAGGGACAGAGAGACGTCTTGTCGCCTTTGTGACTCCGGCCCGGGCAAGGGACCTAAATGCTTCTGAACTGCAGCAATACCTTAGGCTAAGGTTACCGGCCCACATGATGCCGTCGTCTTTTGTGGAGATTGACGAATTTCCTTTGAGCTCTATCGGAAAGCACGACCTGGAGGCCCTGGCACGTTTACCGGAAATTCGGCCTGCGCCAGGGTCCGATAGTACACCACAAACTCCCTTGGAAATCAGGATCGGCAACGTTTGGAAGGACGTCCTCGGCCTGGAGCGCGTCAGCACTCACGAAAGCTTCTTTGAGGCCGGCGGTGATTCATTTCTGATCGTAAAATTGCACAGACTGTTGCTCAAAGAACTTGAACTCGAGATTTCAGTTGTCGATCTCTTCCGTAACCCGACAATAGCATCTCTCGTGCACTGGTTGGAAACCCAAGAAACCGAATCCAAAACAGCCCGTGTTGCTAGTGATCGGGCGGCAAAGAGAAAACAGGCCATGGCAGCGAGATACAACGTTAACACTCCATCATCACTGCCTTGATCACGCAATGGCCGGCCCTGGATCTGATGAAACGCCGAAAGTTATGCCGGAGTTATATCCTTTGTCGCTTGTGAGGGAAGAAAGCGATTGGGAGGGAGTAGACCTGTCGTGAACGTGTTTGCATTCTCATTTCGACACTCGCCAGGTGCGGTCATTCTTGCCCTGGTCACGGGTATCCTCAGCGGAGTTTGTAACACATATGTTCTGGCAGTGATCAACGCGGGGCTAAACCGTCAGTCAGTCGGCTCCGTGGCGGTACTAATATGGCGTCTTTTGTCGCTATGCCTGGTACTTGCCGCAAGTCGAGTCATAGCGGAGGTCGTGTTAGCCCGCCTTGGCCAACGTGCCCTTTATAGCCTGCGGATGAAACTTTCAGCCCAAATTCTACATACTCCTTTACGCGAGATAGAAGTATTGGGCAGCTCACGTTTTCTGGAGGCTCTCACCAACGACCTGCCGACGGTCACGAATGCCCTGATGATCATTCCCTTGATCGGAATTAATGTCACGGTCACAGCCTGCGGCTTGATTTATTTGGGATGGTTATCCTTCAAATTGTTGAGCGCCGTACTCGTGTTCCTGGTTATCGGGGTTCTGATGTATCAGCTTCCACTGATTCGAGCACAACACTACCTGCGCAAGGCGAGGGAAGACGGAGATGCCTTATTGAAGCACTTCCAGGGTCTTATCGACGGGATTAAAGAGCTCAAACTGCATTCCTCCAAGAGGCAGGACTTCATGCTGACAGACCTTGAGCCCACTGCTGCCGCGCTGCATACCAACAGCGTCCGCGGGCTCACGATATACAGCGTGGCAGCCAGCCTCGGGCAGACCCTTGCTTTCCTGGTGATCGGGTTCATGATCTTCACGCTACCGCGCTTTCAGCAGGTTCGCTCCAGTGACGCTGTTGCCTTTGCTCTGATCCTTCTCTACCTGATCAATCCTCTGCAAGTTATCATCAATGCGCTGCCCGCTTTAGGACGTGCGAATGTTGCGATTAAACAGTTCCGGGAGCTCGAGGCATCGCTTGGAAGCGGTCTGGGGGAAGATGCCACTGCCACAGCGGGCCTTCGCTCAAGTGACGAGTGGAAGGAACTGGAGTTGCGTGATGTTACATATCAATATCGGTCGACCTCCGATACGGTCTTCGCCCTGGGGCCGCTTGATTTATGTGTGCGAAGAGGTGAATTGATATTCATATCAGGAGGAAACGGTAGTGGTAAAACTACTCTCGGCAAGCTTCTAACCGGTTTGTATGTGCCGCACTCGGGTGAGATTTGTCTGGACGGCCGCGTCATTAATGATCAGAACAGAGGTTGGTACCGTGAGCACTTTTCCGCAATCTTTAGTGACTTCTTCTTGTTTAGCAAGTTGTTCGGGATTGAGCAAGCCCAAATTGATGAATCCGTTAGGGACTTTCTGGCTCAGTGGGCCCTGGATGCGGAAGTTAAGCTGCAAAATAGAGAGTGGTCAACCGTAGATCTCTCGCGAGGTCAAAGAAAACGGCTGGCCCTTCTGTCCACCTACCTGGAAGATAGACCGATCTTTATGTTCGATGAGTGGGCCGCCGATCAGGATCCAGTATTTAAGAGATTGTTCTATTGTGAATTTCTCCCGCTTCTCAAAAGGTACGGCAAAACAGCCATTGTCATCACGCATGATGACAGATACTTTCATACTGGCGATCGCTTAGTCAGATTTGAAGCTGGAAAGATCGTTGAGGTTTGTGAGCCCAAAAGCAGTTATGCTTAGCACCTGTTGGAGCCGGTCCTGCAAGAAGGGAAGGGGGGCGGCGCAAAAGAGCTGCGCATCAGGGAGCTGAGCGCGGACCATTCGTTGATTGTGCGCTTCTACGGGTATTTCCGATCGAGTGCCGAAGACGCGGTCGTCCCTGATGCGATTGGCTATGCCGCAGAAAGCGGTATAACTCGGCCCGGAAGCGGATTCAGGGCGGTAACCCATTTTGGCTCTACCTCAGCAGCGACGCTTCGCATCATCATGGTAATTGTGATGACGAGTCGCTGTCTTGCTCGAATCGAAGTAAGCACGCCGACGGCGCCGGAAAGCGGGCCTTCCTTAATAAACACCTTGTCCCCGAGATGAAGCCCTTCCCATGTGCAGGTCCGTAGTCCGGAATTCACCATGATTTGGAGTGAGTTCATCTCCTCTGCGTCGATGGGGATCGGTTTTCCTCCGGCCCCAACAATCCGGATGACTCCGGGCGTCGTTACAATTAGACCGTGACAGTCAGGGCGCATGCGACAGAACAGGTACCCTGGAAAAAGGGGGCGGCGGGCGGATCGTTTCGCGCTCCTGAGTTCGCGGGTTGGAAGGAATTCCTCGTAGCCTTTGGTCCGCAGGAAAATTGCAACCGGACGCTCCGCACGAGGCTTTACGTGCACCGCAAACCACTGCTCGGAGTCGTTCAACAACACTGTCCGTAGCCCTCCGGCGTCATGTTTCGTCGCATCTCAAACAAGCGCCGATTGAAAGCAGATTAGAAGCTACGCACCTCCTAGTACACAACCGCCGGAAAGACCTGGCTCTGCCTAGTCGTAAGGGATAGGTTGGATATTGAGTCTTTAGCAGTATGCCGGTTCTTATAGTAGAATTGCCACGCTAGTAGAAAGTCCAAAATCTTTTCATGGACGACCTTGACGTATACCAGCTTAGTCGATCTCCTATCCACGTTGGCATAGTCGCTTTTCATTTTCTGGCTGCGTGTCATCTAGCCGACCTTGTAACTGCCACGAATCGTTTAATACCCGTGATCCTGACCGATGAAGCCGGATCGAATATGTTCCCGCCTGACGCTCGGGTTGTGATTGTCATAGATCTCTGGGACATGCTGTTTCCAATAAGTGAGTTCTTGAATCGCTTTACGACAGCAATACCCGGCTGCATGTTTCTGGCTTTGGATCGATCCAGGAAGCCAACAGAGATTGTCCAGCTCTTTCAAGCGGGATTCTCGGGCTTTGTGAGCTATGGCGATGTTCGCCAACAAGTTGCCGCGGCGATTACCGCAATTGCAGATGGAGGTTTTTGGGCGCCTCCGCAAGTGATGCGCATGTATCTCGATACCACTTCGCGTCGTGCTGGCATAGGCCATCGTAACCATACATTGACGTTGCGCGAGAATCAGGTTTTGGAGCTGCTGCAAAAACGTTATTCAAACAAAGAAATTGCAAGATTGCTGGGCATTTCTGAGAGCACAGCGAAGTTCCATGTTTCGAACGTCCTGGCGAAAGTCAATGTTACAAGCCGCCGCGCGCTCGCACTCAACCAACTGACGTTGGCGTTGAGCCACACAGTTCTTCGCAGGGGCTGTCAGAAAGAGGATCGATCAAAGGGAAAAATGCTGGCAAACGGATAGGGCGAGCATGTTTAGGCTGGAAACACAGGTGGGGCAAATCAAATGACCGAGCCAAAAGGCGAGTCGCTGAAATCAAGACTGCTCTTCCGGCTCCCCACTAGCATAATCACGGGCATTGCAACCTTGTTCCTTCCCGCCGGTTCCGTTAAGTTCTGGGAAGGATGGGTCTTCATTGCGACCGTTGCCTTGGGAAATCTATTGACTACCATTTATTTTCGCCATGATCGGCAGCTCGTCGACCGTCGGCTCGAAAGCGAGGAAACGGAGGGCGCTCAACGGGTCTTCCGCATGTTGTGGACTCCGCTGTGGATAGGCGGTCAGCTCATCTGCGGACTGGATTTTCGTTTCGGATGGTCAGCTGCTGTGTTCGGTGGTGTGCCTCTGTGGTTGGTCCTATTGGCACAAGCTCTTTTAGTCCTCTCTTACTTTATCGTGTTTCAGGTTTTGAAGGCCAACAGCTTCGCTTCCAGTGTGGTCCAGGTTGACGCCGGCCAGGAAGTAATTTCAACGGGACCCTACCGGTTGGTGCGCCATCCCATGTATTCAGCGTTTGCGCTGCAGGTGCTATCCATGCCCCTGGCCTTAGCGTCCTATGTCGCGATTCCTGCTTTTGTGCTTCTGATCCCTCTGCTCATCGTTCGGGTCCTCAATGAAGAGAAGGTTCTGCGCGACAGCCTCCCTGGCTACCCGGAATACTGCTCACGTACCCGCTTCCGCCTGATCCCGTTCGTAGTGTGATGGAACGCGCATCCAGCCATTGGGAAGGCCCGTTCCGAATCACAGCCAGGGCTTGATCGTGGTTCTTTTTCCGCTTGGGTATAGCGGTTCTAGTCTTGGAGATAATGAAATACTATGGGTGGCGTATCTATGAAAATTTAAGGCAACCCTCTACCATTCTAGGGTAGGGATCTCCAATTATTTAGAGATCACTAGTCATTGCTTTTGTGCTATATAAGCTTACATTTCTATCCCAATCCTTTACTTATAAAAGAATGGTTGAGAAAGCCTAATATCTTGCTATGATCGAGATTCCAACCCTAGGCGTTAAATATTTTAGCGTGACCATAACGTTCTTGGGCAGTGTGCTCTTTGGGTCTGACCGCTGAGTGGTATCCCTTGCAAGCGCTGTTGGCGTTCCTCCTTGTTGTTTGGCGTTATTTTCGCGGGAAGATCGGCAAAGCGGTTGTCTCATCGTGCTCATAGCAGGCGGCGTAGCCATTCCCTTCATTCAGGACTTTGCCATGAGCTTGTCTACTCTGGAAAGACGTTTGCACAAGAAGGCACAAATCATCCCTTTGCGACGCTTCTCGAAGGTGACACGGATGCTGTCGCGCTCCGTACCTTTGTAGTTGGGCAAAAGTCATCCTGCTACTGCGCGTTAAGGGCTTGAACGCCGTGGGCGTCCAGAACCGGCGTCCCCCATAAAACCCAGTTCCGCTTTAGCGGAACGGCTGTCCGCTCGCAAATTCCCACATTATCGTTGTCTGGAATTTTATGTCCCAGCTGGCAGGGCAGTGGTACCAAGACGGCGAATGGTGGATCCGGCACGACCGAACCACAAAATCATTAGCGCGGCTTAGGATGGATTCCACTAAGGCTCTGCAATGGGGCCTCTCGGGTCTGTTCTCAAAGCCCGTATGGAAAGACTCAAACACACTCCACATCACTACGGGTCTGGGCCCCTCATTATTCGATATCGCCGAGGGCTTTGTCTATTTAGAACCCGGCCAGATCACCTGCAAAGTTCGATTCAAGTGGCCCTTACTGGACATTTTCCTGAAAGACAAGACGCTTGCAGACGTAGGTGGCACCGCTATCGAAGTCGCAGGCATCATGCGCGACAGCAAAGAGATATTCATTGTGCATGGACACAGTGAGACAGCCAAGTCGCAGCTCAAAGATCTTTTGTCAGCGCTTGGCCTTCAGCCCATCATTTTGAGTGAGCAGACCCATCGTGGCCGGACAATTATCGAGCAACTCGAATTTCACTCGACTACCTGTTCTTTTGCCTTTGTGCTGATAACTCCCGATGATCTCCCGGGAACTGCCGAAATCAAATCGTTCCGGCGCGCGCGCCAGAATGTAATTCTGGAACTCGGATGGTTCATGGCGCGCTTGGGACGCGAGAATGTCATTTTAATCAGTCAAGGCGAGATCGAGTTGCCGTCCGATGTTTTGGGTATCCTCTATCTTCAATTCAAAACCGACGTTCACGAAGTTGCCGCCGATATTTCCAGGCAATTGCATGATGTGGGTTTGGTTTAGCAACCTCGTGGTTTGTGACCAAGCACTCTCGCGGCCTTACGAGTGAGACGTGGCGGTGCCAACCCCCCTTCGACAAGCTCAGGGCCACACCCGCAAAACGGCTCAACGGAGATCCTTCGGCTACGCTCGGGACTTCGGCTCGCGGCTCGGACGACCCCATCAAGCCAAAACCGGGCTTGCCGGGGACCCCGACGGACGCCGCGAAAACGCCTCAGCTTTACAAAAAAAGGGGCTCATTCCGTCCTTCCGTCCGTGGCGTTGATTTCAGGGCAGTTAGGTGCGGACGGATTGCGGACGGATTGGTTCAATCCGTCCGTTGTTCTCAATGGTAGAAAGATCCTTCGACTTCGCTCAGGATTTCGCCTGCGGGTTCCCGCTCGGCATAAACGCCTCGCTCACACCCGCAAAACGGCTCAACAACAGATCCCTCTGCTTCGCTCGGGACTTCGGCTCGCGGCTCGGACGCCGCGAAAACGCCTCAGCTTTACAAAAAAAGAGCCTTGATCCGTAAATCCGTAAACGCCCTTGATTTCACGGGAGTTAGGTGTTTACGGATTGGTTTACGGATTGCTTTCAATCCGTAAACCTTGTTCCCTGTTTCCTGGAAGTGGCTTTACAACGCGGAGGCGCGGAGGCGCGAAGGAAGACGGGTCTGACGAGAGCGCAAATAGAGATCCTTCGACTTCGCTCAGGATTTCGCCTGCGGGTTCCCGCTCGGCTAAACACCTCGCTTACACCCGCAAAACGGCTCAATGTCTTCGAGGACGCCTCC
>Ga0126378_10002670_pt1 | contig 13268 bp, 17 predicted proteins | sample PanSoiMetPlot_23_FD_92587 | JGI IMG/M metagenome (GOLD analysis project Ga0126378, IMG submission 92587) | Tropical forest soil microbial communities from Panama - MetaG Plot_23 | ecosystem: Environmental > Terrestrial > Soil > Tropical forest > Bulk soil | place: Panama | collected 2016-02-17
GCGAGGCGAACCAGGCTCGCCGGAGATGCCCGGGCTGGGGCGGCGATGATGCGTATGGCTGAGATGCGTTAGACGGCAAGGCTGAGCCAGATGTAGTCGACCGGTTGGGAGGCGTTCCACGCTGCCGCCTGATCAGGCGCGGCGGGCTGGAAGCCCGCCGCGGCGTAGCAGCGCTGTGCGGCGATGTTGCCCGGATGGACCCGCAGGAAGACCCGCGGATACCTGGATCGGGCCAGGTCGGCCAGCCCGGCCGCCAGGCGCCGGCCCAAGCCCTGGCCTCGTTCGCCGGGATCGACGATGAGCCGCGCGAGCTCCACCTCCGCTTCGCCGTCGTCGACCCACAGTTCGCCGTAGGCCACCAGCTGCCCGTCGCGGTACAGCCCGAACGGTTGCACCCCGTCCTCGCGGGCCCAGGCGTTGATCTGCCCGGGCGGCACAGGTGCGGCTGGACGGCCGCACCACATGACCACTTCCTCGTCCGTCGTGGCCCAGCGGGAGACCACGCTGGCCGAGTCGGCGGGGAAGGGACGCAAACGCAAAGGCATCGCGGCAAGCCCTCCGGGCGATCGTGGAACATCCTGGCCGAAATCCTTCACCGTCAGCGCAACACGCAGCTCAGTCACATCGGCCATGTCTATTTCTAGCGGACGGTGCAAAGGGTCAACGGCGACAGCCGCGGCGGCGACCGTCCAGCCTGATAACTATGCATCGTCCGGAGGACCATCAGTGCTCGCTCATGCCGCGAGTGGGTAATGCGGGAAGCCCATCTGGCCGGGGCGCGGGCCGATCGCGGGCACCCGGCAGCCCGCGATAGCCACCGCTGCCGGGCCTGATAGCTGGTGCGCCCGGCCTGGCTGGAAGACTGTCGGCGTGGGTATCCCCGAGCCGGGGCGCGCGCGCTGGCCGGCGCACCTTCCCGTGGGTGCGCTGCGGGTCGTGCGGTGGAGCGCGCACTACGACCAGACCGTCGCTTTCTACCGGGACGCCATCGGGCTGCCGGTGCTGGAAACCTTCCACGACAGCTACGGCCTGGACGGGACGATCCTTGGCCTGCCCGGCAGCCCGGTTCACCTGGAGATCGTCCGGTTGGGGGACGCGCCGCACCTGGCACCCGGGGTGGATCAGCTGGTGTTCTACCTTCCCGATGCCGCTGCCCAGCAGCGGATCACGGCCCGGCTGGCTGCCGCGGGCGTCCACCCGGTTGCGCAGATCGCCTACTGGCAAGACAACGGCGGGGTCACCTACCAGGACCCGGACGGGCGGGAAGTAGTCTTCGCGTCCTGGATCTATGGCCCGCCGAGATCGTGATCCACGCTGACAGCGCAGACCGGGTGTGAATGCCCGCCCATGGAAAGCCCTGCACACGCCGCTGCGCGTGTCCCCGCCAGGGCCGGGAGTGTGGTCGTCTGGCGCCGCGATAGGGCTGTGTTGAGCCCTGGGCTGCCAGCGGGGAAGCGTGCGATCCTGGCTGTCTGCGCCACAGACCAGCGTGGCCCTCATCGCGGGGCTGGAGCGGGCGCGCGGCAAGCCTGCCTATGCTGTGCCAATGTTGACCATCCGCCTCGCCGGGCCTGGCGACGTGGATGCGCTGCGCAAGATCGCGGCCGAGGCCTACGGCCACTACGTTGCCAGGATCGGCCGGGCGCCCTCCCCGATGACCGCCGACTACGCGCAGGCGGTCCGCGGCCGCCAGGCGTGGGTTGCGCTGGAAGGCGGCGAGATCACAGGCTTTGTCATCTTGGTCGCCCAGCCTGGCTACCTGCTGCTGGAGAATGTGGCAGTGCTGCCTGCGGCTCAAGGCCGCGGGGTTGGCAGCCGCCTGCTTGCCCTGGCCGAGGACCACGCTCGCAGCCGTGGTCTGGGCGAGGTCCGGCTTTACACCAATGAAGCCATGACCGAGAACCTCAGCTACTACCCCCGGCGCGGGTACGCCGAGACTCACCGGGCCGAGCAGGACGGCTACCGCCGGGTGTTCTTCCGCAAGCCGATCGGCTGACCGGCCAACCCCTGGACCTCGCTACGGCTGGACGTTGCACGACGCTGTTGGCACTGGCGGGGCTACCTCGACCCGGTCGCTGTATTCGATGCGCTTGGCTGGCCGCCACGCTGACGTCACGCCGGTAACCAGCGCGCCGGTGACCTCCACATCGTCCAGCAGGGGCCTGACCTGGGTGATGTCGTTCGTCTTGGCATCCACGCCCTTCTGCGCGATCACGGCGCGCACCCCGGTGATCACGGCCGGGAGCAGGTGCGGGGCCTTCCCGTCCCCGGTCCCACGCCCCGGACCACCTTGCCCCCCAGGGCGATGACCAGCAGGGTGGCGTCCGCCATGCCGCCCAGGACCTGGGCGGCCAGCCACGTCCCTGCCGCCCACAGCCGGAACGCCCTGTCCACGGAGCACTTGACGCGGAAGCGGTAGTGGAGCGGCTCCCGCATGAAACCCAGGAGGCTACGCAAAATTTGCCGGCCCGCGGCTGTCACATCTGGCGCGGTCGCGCTACTACAGGGATGCCAGGCAACCGCCAAGGAGGCGGACCTCCCCCGAGAAGGGCGACCCATGACCGACGACGTTGTAGCCAGCGACCCGTGGGGCCAGATCATCTTCTACGACCAGTGGAACACGCTGGAGCTGAGGTGGCTGCCGTCCACCAAGGACGCCACCGACGATGACACCCGGAAGACGATGGAGCTGTTCTCCGCGGAGGCGGAGAGGCGGAAGCCGTCGTCGCTCATCGTGGACACGACCGAGTTCGGCCACCGGTGGGGCGAGGGGATGATGGAGTGGCGGAACGAGAAGATCATCCCCGGCTACAACCGGGCGGGCGTCAAGAAGTTCGCCTTCATCGCCGGGCCGGGCTACCCGGGCGACACGGTAGAGGCGGGCGCGCAGCCGGCGCCGGAGGGGCCGGCGAACTTCCCGACCGGCTGGTTCTCCACCAGGGAGGGCGCGTACGCGTGGCTCGCCAGCTGATCGCTGAGCAGCAGGCCGAAGTGCTGTCCGCTCCTATCGAGCGCCGCGTGTGAACAGCGGGATGCCAGGCAGGCGCCCGGCCTGGGTCGACTCGGCTCTGTTCCCGTTCGAGAGCAGGTTTGCGCGCATCCGCGGGCACGCTGTCCACTACGTCGATGAAGGCCGCGGGCCCGTTCTGCTTCTCTACCATGGCAACCCGAGCTGGTCCTTTCTGTACCGTGAGATGATCGCCGGGCTCCGGGACGAGTTCCGGTGCATCGCCTTTGACCACCCCGGCATGGGCCTTTCCACCGCGGCCGACGGCTTCGGCTACCGGGCGGCTGAATACGCCGACGTGGCGGAGGCGTTCGTCGAAGAACTGGATCTGCGCGGTGTCATCCCGGTAGTGCAGGACTGGGGAGGGCCAATCGGCCTGGCGGCCGCGGCGCGGCACCCGGGCCGCTACCGGGCTCTGGTGATCGGCAACACGTGGGGGTGGCCAGCCGCCACGCTTCGTGAGAAGGTCACGCACCGGGTCTTTGCGATGGTGTGGGGCGGCCCGCTGGGCCGGATCGCGACCGACAGGCTGAACTTGTTCGTTCGTCAGGTCGTCCCGGCGGGTCACAAACGGGTCCGCCTGAGCGGACCGGAGATGGCCCATTACCTGGCGCCGTTCTCCGATGTCGCGAGCCGGGCTCCTTGCCGTGTCTTTCCCGCCGAGATCGTCCGGGCCCGTGGCCTTCTGACCGAGGTCGAGGCCGGTCTGGTGAAGCTGTCCTCCCTTCCGGCGCTGATCTTGTGGGCTGACCGGGATTTCGCGTTCAAGGACGATGAGCGCCGCCGCTGGCAAGCCGCCTTCCCCGGCCACCGGACTCACGTGCTCAAGGGCGCTGGCCATTTCTTCCAGGACGATGCCGCCGGCGAGGTATGCGACACCATCAAAGCGTGGTGGGCGTCCCTGCCGGCCTGACACGAACGTAAAGGCCCGGCCAATGATGGGGAGTCGCTTCCCGGTCCCAGCATCGCCCGGGTGAGTCTTGGAGAGCTGCCGGCTCGGCCCGTTTATCCCGCCCTCGCCCGGTCGTGGAGGAGTTCGACCGCCGCTGCTAGCTCCATGACGTCGCGAACGCACCTGCTGTCCAGCCCGGTGAGGGAGTCGATCCGGCCGAGGCGGTGGCGGATGGTGTTGGGGTGCAGTCCTAGCACGCCAGCGGCCCGCACGACGTTCATGTCGCAATCTAGGCAGGTGGCGAAGGTGCGGATCAGCGCGCTGCCTGCCCGCCACCCGCGAGCCCGGGCACCGGTGTGGTGAGCAGCTTCTCGAGCCAGCCGGGGTAAAAGGCGCTGGCCTTCACCAGATCGTCGCGGCCGCGCGCGAAGTCATCCGGCGAGGCGTTCACCGACCCGACCATCACCTTGTTTCCGAGCACGAAGCCCTGGTTGATCGCGTCGCAGCGGACCTCCGCCCGGCGGTCGCCGCCGGTCACGCCGACCAGCACCAGCACGCCGTTCTTCCCGAGCGACTCGGCGGCCTCGAACACCAGCGGGCTAAAGCCCGTGGCCTCAACGATGATGTCGAACGGACCGTAGACCCCCGCGGCCTCGGCTATCGAGGTGTCCTGGGTGGAGAGGTAGGCACCACCGATCTCCTCGATGAGCTCGCTTTTCAGGTGTGGCGGGCGGCGCCGCGAGAGGCAGGCGACCTCGATGCCGCGCAGCCGGAGAATGAGCGTGGTGAGCAGGCCGACCGCGCCGGAGCCCAGCACCGCGGCGCGGCGCGGCTGCCAGACCCGCAGCCGCCGCTGGATCTCAAAGGCCTGGTTGATTGCCTTTTCCGCCACGGCAAGCGGCTCAAGCAGAACGTCGGTGCCGTCCACCCGCAGCACCCTCACGAGCACCCCGCGGCCATCCGGTGAGTCGCTCACACGGGGCTCCTCGGCATCGCGCAAATGGGTCGGGTTGGGCTGCCCGGGATACACGGCGAGAGCCTTCAACGCCTCGCCTCCCCCACCGTCAAAGGCATCCCAGCCGCGGTGCTCGAGCTCGACCCTGGTGGTGCCGTCGCCGTTGGGCAGGAACCGGACCTCGACCTCGGTGGCGTCGCTGGCGTCAGCGAAGATGTGCCAGAGGTAGACAAGGCGTCTGGGCGGCTCCCACACCAGGACCGACCCCCAGTCGACCTCGTTTCCGTCGGGATCCCGCTCGAAGACGCGGCCACCGGGCCCTGGTTCGAAGACGAGGCTGGTGCCCTTGCGTTTCGCCGTCGTGTGTGATGGCGGCCACCACATCGACGCACGCCGCGTCCAGATCCAGAACGCGTGATCTGGCTCGGCGTCCACGTCGAAGACGATCCGCAGGGGCTCGATCACCGCTCGCTCCCGGGCCGGGTGGCGTGCATACGGCGGCCCGCGCTAGCCGTTCGGAATGATGGGAGGGTCTGCATGGGGAGCGATGCGATTACCGCAGAGCCGGCCAGGCGCGGCCTGGCCGCGGCCGAATAGGAATGCAGTGCCTCAGCCACGATCTGCCCGCTTCCCGATAGGCCGGGCGCCAGGCGGCTGGTCGGGGTTAATCCCGAGGCGCCTCCCGGTCTCTACCAGCCCTTTCAGCCGGGAGCCGACAAGCTCAGCCCATCCGCGCGACATCTCATCGGCCACCGCGGAGTCCGCCACTCCGATCGCGCGGAACGTGAACCGCACGAATGTCCCCCCGCCAGACTCGGCCAGGTCGAAGGTGGCAACGCCGATGCCGACGCTCATGTGGAACGAGCCAGTCAGCTGCAGGTACTCCCCCGGAGCCCAGCCGGTCACCGACGCGATCACCTGCCCCCCGTTCTCCCACTGCTCCACGAACAGCCCGCCAAGCCGCGGGTCCATGGCCAGCCCGCCAGCGCGCGCGGTGACAAATGGATGCCCCCACCAGCCGCCGATGTCCTTGGTAAGGGCGGCGAACACGGCGGCCGGCGTGGCGGCGACCTCGATGTCGAGCGCCACGTCCACGGTGGGCTGGATGGGTTCCATCTGCCTTCCTTCCGCCTCGACGTTGTCTTTCAGCCGCAACAGCGCGGACGCGAACTCCGCCGCCGCCGGATCGGCCCATCGCCTGTGCAGCCGCTGTAGCGGAACCGTGTTCAGGTAATGCCACCGCTGCCGGCCCCGCTTGCGGCTGGTCACCAGGCCCGCCTCCGACAGCACCTCCAGATGGCGCATCACCGCGATCCGCGAGATCGCGAACTGCGCGGCGATCTCCCCGGTCACCAGCGGCCGCTGCCGCAGCAGGTCCAGGATCCGGCGGCGGGTCGGGTCGGCCAGCGCCCGCCAGAGCGGAGCCGCATCTTCCTCCAGCCCGCCGCGTTCCAGCGGTATCATGTTGCCGGGCATACATGTAACTGTAGCATTACATGTAGACGCTGGCGCGCCTGGAAGCAAGCGGCGGGGGCACGCTTCCCGGTCTATCGCCCAGCGCCTGCCCGGGACCAGCCCGAAAGCCTCACACAGGATCCGGCCAGGCCAGGCGGTGGGAGCGCGTTCGTCACGCAGTCTTCCTTGTCAAATCCACCATCGATGCGCCACTCATAATGTCCTCGCTATCAGCAGGCCGGCCTGGTCGAGGGCGAGGCGGCCGGGGCACGGTGCATGTACCGGCTTCGTGCCGAGGGCGTCGATGCCGTGCGCGCCTACATCGAGGGAGTATGGGGCGAGGCGGCGGCACGGTTCCGCCTGGCGGCCGCGAACGCCCCGCGCCCCGAGGGCGAGCGGTGATCGAGCCCTGCGGATCGTGTTCGACGTGACGCCGAGCCAGATCACGCGTTCTGGATCTGGACGCGGCGAGCGTCGATGTGCTGGCCGCCATCGCAGCCACAACTACCTTCCCGGCGGGGACGTGATTCTCGCCGCCTGGGACTGGGCCGCTACCCGGGATTATGACTGGGTCCTTAGGTAGGTAACTGTGCCGGGTAGTGGCACAGCCGGGCAATGCTACGACGCACTCTCGCAATGGCTCGGTAACCCGGTGGTGACGGTAACATGGGAGCTACCGGTAACACCGCGCCCATCGCCCTGCGAGGAGCACCATGGAAGCAGCGGACGACCTTGTCCTGGACGCGCTGGGCGACCGGCAGCGCCGGGCGATCTTGCGCCTGCTGGCCGAGCGCCCCCGGCCCGTGCATCAGCTCGCGGCCGAGCTTCCCATTAGCCGTCCCGCGGTTTCCCGGCACCTCCGCCTGTTGAAGGACGCCGGATTGGTGGTCGACCGCCCGGCCGGGACCCAGCGGGTCTACCAGCTCCGTGCCCAGGGCATCGACGCGTTGCAGGCGTATGTGAGCGACGTGTGGGGCGAGGCGATCGCACGGTTCCGCTTGCTGGCCGACAACGCCAACGCGCGCCCCGGCCCGTAGCTGTGCACCCGATCGAGCCCGGTCCGTTAGCGCTTTGGGCTTGAATATCCCAACGATGAAGTGGCTGGTGGCGAGCCTCCGCCGACCGTGAGGCGCGATTTGTGCCCGAACCCGCGGCGCGGCACGTCGTGGAGATCGAGCACCGGGACTGAGGATCTTCGGTAAGAGCGGGAGCCAACCAGCGGGCATGGGCGATCAGCGGGGTCCGGTGTCGTCCCGGCTTCGAGCAGACATGCTCCGTAGGCACTGTCCGGTGATGACGGCGCCTCTTGCACATCGGTAACTTACGTGTTACGGTCCATCCAGGGTTACGGTCTGCTTCATGTTACGGAGCTGATCCTAGTGCCGATTCCTGCACGGCTCAGCGTCCCTTTGAGCGCCACCGCGGGCTTGCGGCAGCAGCGAGACCCCGCAGATGGCGAGATTGACGCCGTCTTTGCTCCGGACTCACTGATCACCGTTGCGGCGCAGATGGTGCCGGCCGCTGACAACGACCTGCTGCCGTTTTGGGTATGCGCTGACATTGCCGATTCATCACAGGTGTCCAGATGATGGACTCAAATCCCAAAACAGATCTCAGGCTGCGAGGCTCGCGAAGCCACTCCTGCGGCCTGATTGACCATTCTTACGAGAGAAGATGCCCATGTCTGACTTCATGAGGCGGCCCGTCCTCGTCGTCGGCGCCACCGGCCGCCAAGGAGGCTCGGTCCTTCGCTATCTTCTCGAGCGCCAGATCCCGGTGCGCGCGCTCGTCCGCTCCTCGGAGAGCAGCCGGGCTAGAGGCCTGGGAAACCAGGGCGTTGAGATTGCCATTGGTGACATGGACGACCCACTGAGCCTGAAACACGCCATGACTGGGGTGCGCGGGGTCTACAGCATGCAGGATTACTGGTCGGTGGGCGCCAGGCGGGAAGTGCAGCAGGGCAAGAACATGGCCGACGCCGCCGCAGAGGCAGGCGTCGAGCATTTCGTCTACTCATCGGTCGGAGGCGCTGACCGGGATTCCGGCATCGATCACTGGGAGACGAAATGGGCGATCGAGCAGCATATTCGCGCACGGCGGCTGTCCGCGACGATCCTTCGGCCCGTCAGCTTCATGAACAACTACTACATTCCCGCCGTCGAGAAATCGCTGCTCAGGGGAAGGCTACTCGATCCGGTCCGGGGTGACCTGCCGTACCAGACAATCGCTCCTGACGATATCGGCAAGTTCGCCGCGCTCGCGTTCGCGCGGCCGCAGCAATTCGCCGGGCGCGCGCTAGAGATCGCGGGCAGCGAATTGACGAACCGGCAGGCGGCAGGCGTCTTCGCGCGGGTCCTGGGGCGGCCGGTTAAGTTCCGGCGGATTCCGATGCCGGTGGTACGAATCGCCATGAGCAAAGAGTTCTACCAGATGTTCCGCTGGTTCAACGCCGGTGGCTATCGGGCTGACATCGCGGGACTGCGGCGGGACTACCCGGAGATCCGCCTCACATCGCTGGAGGACTGGCTTCGCAGCGAAGGCTGGGAGAACAAGCGGACGATCACTGTCAAGCGCGACAAGATCGGCCGACCGCTCCGAGCCAATTAAATGGCGACTGCCAGAGTAGGACAGCCGTGAGAAACCTACCGCCAGCCAGCCCCGAAGTGGAACCCGACTCGTGTCTACGGAATGATGAAGCGCTCCTCGACCGCTTGCTGGCCGGCGATGAGGAGGCGTTCAATCGCGTCGTGCGCACGTACTCCGCGTCCATGGCCCGTGTCGCTCGCAAGCTCGCGCCGAGCTCGGCAGTCGCCGAGGAGGTCGTGCAAGACTCGTGGCTGGCCGTGCTCAACGGCCTTTCCCGTTTTGAGGGCCGATCGTCGCTGAAGACCTGGATATTCCAGATCCTCGTCAACCAGGCGAAGTACCACACCACCCGCCAGCGCCGCCTCTGGAGGCTCGAGCGCCCCGCCGACTCGGACACGCCGGCCAGCCGGGGCGCAGACGGAGGCAAGGCAACCGCAGCCGGTGCCACGGCCAGCATGTGCGACGAGGTGGCCGAGCGAATCATTCTTGATGAGGTAATGGCGTCGGTGCGAGCCTCGATCGCCACGCTGCCCAGACGTCAGGCGCGCGTGATCTCGCTGCGCGACATCAGCGGGCTGTCCGCACCGGATGTCTGCCAGGAACTCGGCCTAAGCGACGCCCACCAGCGGGTACTGCTGCATCGAGCTCGCGCGCGCATACGACGCGATCTGGAAAGACTCGGGTACGGACTGGAGTAGCGGCAGATGCGCAGGCCCAGGCAGGAGATGCCAGGCGAGGATCGGTGCAGCGGCCAGCCCAGGCAGCCTCGCTGCGAACAGGGGCCAGAGGCCGCTATCCGCCTCGCCGTTGGCCTCCGCACGCCGGCCAGGCCGCCTGTCGGTTCTGCGGGCGGGGGGCATTCATGCCACTGGTAGGCCGGGACTTCGGTTCCACTCGGCCGCGGGGCGCTGGGTGATCGCCGGACTCGCCGCCGCCCTGACTATCACCAATCCCCGGCAGCAAGCCGGCCCTGGGACCCAGCGCATGCACTGCGCTCTTGTGGCACCACCCCTACTGACCAGCACCGCAGACAGCCCACACTGAGATCAGTGCCGCGGAAGGGCCAATATCGGGAGAGGCGGCCGGCTTGAACAGCTACCCTTACCTCCCGCGTGGCCGCCTCGCCGCAGCGCCGCGTGGCGGCCGGGTCAACGCGAACCAACCGGAAGGAGCAAGCAGATGGCACAGTTCCCGGCGCCCACGGAGGGGATCGCGCTGACCTATTTCATCGTCTCGAGGGACGTTGAACGCTCCCGGCGCTTCTACACCGAGGTGCTCGGCGGCGAGGCGGTGCTTGAAGGTGAGCTCTCGATTGTCGCCCTGGCGAATGGCTGGATCACCATCGGCGCCGGCGGAGGACCCACCGACGACAAGCCGGCCGTGATGCTCGAGCCACCCTCAGATCCCAATCGCGTCTCGGGCTTCCTGAACATCCGTGTCGCCGACATCGCCGCCGTCTACGAGCAGTTGCGCGGCCGCGGAGCGGAGTTCCTGACCCCGCCAATCGACCGTGGCAGCGAGATCCGCTGCTACCTCCGCGACCCCGATGGCCACCTGATCGAGGTGGGCCAGCTGGTGGGATCCCCCCAGGACTGACCCACTCAGGTCGCGGACCTATTCGAGCTAACGCGGTCAGCGAGCGAAAGGCGCGGGGGTGACCTGCACCGGTTGCGGTGAAGACGGAAGTGCTCACGGTGGCCTGCGGCGGGGACGGCCGAGGGTGTCGGACACGTGTCTACTCCTCCGCTGGCCCGCACAGCGGCCGACCGTCATCCCTGGCGCGGCTGGGTGGGTGCTCAGAGCGAGATTGCTGTGGCGTCTTGCTTCGCCGGAAGGCGGGGCCGCTGCCGGCTGGCCGGGCTGGCTCCGAGGTCTCGCGGCCGTTCCTGTAATACACCCACGTACTTACTGGCAGGTGCACTAGCCAAGAAATCCGCACCGAAGTGGGCGATCTGTACCGAGTCAGGACCGGCGGCCCGCGATGCCGATCTAGCGCCGATTCGGCGATCCGGCGTGCTCCTGGGTGAGGGTGCTGCGCCGGTGGGGGTTAGCTCCTTGTGACGTTGCGTGATCACGCGGTTTGGGCCTAACGGTGAGGTGAGTCATCGTCGCTGGGGCCACGGCGGGCCCAGCCTCCCGGGTCTCAGCCCGACCCCGGGGGTGCCCGATGACCACCACGACCCCGCCTGCTGCCCTCATCCCGGCTCCGCACAGCCTGCCGGTGCGTCAAGTCCGCGACCAGCCAGCGGCGATGACGGCCGCGTATGGTGCTCGCGTCTTGGCTCCAGTACTTCATAGTGCCTATGATGTCCTTATGAGTAGCACCAATCCGCCCTTCGGCGTTGACCTCTCCAGTCCCATTCCCCTGCATGAGCAGGTGGCAGCCGCCGTCCGGCGGGCCATCGCCGACGGTGAGGTCGGGCGGGGCGATCGCCTTCCGCCGGCGAGAGACCTCGCCGCGGTCCTCGGCGTCAACGCCAACACGGTGTTTCGCGCCCTGCGCGCCCTGCGGGAGGAAGGGCTGCTGGAATTCCGCCGGGGCCGCGGCGTGACTGTCACCGGCGCAGCCCCGCAGCGAAGCGCCGTTGTGACCAAGGCGCGCGAGCTCGTGGAGGTCGCCCGCCAGCTCGGGCTGGGCCCTGACGAGCTCGTGCAGGTCATCAGGCAGGTGTCCTAGGAGCGCGCGATGACGGCGACGGAGCGAGTGCTCGCCGCCACGGCCGGGCGGGTGGCTGAGGCGCTGATCGAGCAGGCACGGCGGCGGCAGCGGCGGCGGCACTGGGTGATCGCCCTTGCCGCGGCGGCCGTTCTCGCCGCCGTGCTGGCGGTCCTGGCTGGCGCCGGGGGAGGGACCCGCGAGCGCTTTGGAGGTCATGGCGGAAAGCTGCCGCCCGTGGCCGGTGCCGCGCCGAAGCTCGGCGTCCGGTGGCGAGCGAAGGTGCCGGCCGGGGTGGTCTCGATGACGGCCGCCTACGGGTCGCTGTGGGTGACCGGCATCGGCGCCGTCACCCGGATGGACCCGGCCTCGGGACACCTGGCCGCCCGCATCCCCACCCCGCTCACCGGGCAGCTGTCGGACGTCGCCAGCCTCGGCGGGACGATCTGGGTCAGCTCCGGAAACCCCAGCCGGCGCGTGGGCGTCCTCTACCAGATCGACCCAGCCACCAACCGGGCCCTGCGGACCGTCCCCGCGCCTGGCGAGCCTCTGGCGATGACTGCCGGCGGCGGCTACCTGTGGGTGGACATCTACCACAACGGCCTCGAGCTTCGCCCCTTCGACCCGCGCACGACGACATTCCTCCGGCCCGTCGTCTCCACACCTGCCGCCGTCGTCATGGGGCAGCTCGGCCGGCCGGCCTACGGCCTAGGTTCGGTGTGGGTCACCTCCGGGCTGAGCCGCATCTGGAAGATCAACCCGAAGACCATGCGGGCCACGGTGCTCTTGCAGACCCCCTCCGCGCCCGGGCTGCCGCTCTACAGCTCCGGCGGGCCGGCCGGGGTCACCACCGCGGGAGGCTCGGTGTGGGCCGGCTTTGGCAATGCCACCGAGATCGCCCGGGTCAACCCGGCCACCGGCCGGCTTGAGCAGCAGCTTTTCGTCACCCACACCGAAGGCACCTTCTTGCAGGCAGCCACCAGCCAGATCTGGGTGCTGTTCCAAACAGGTTCGAGCTCGCCAAACGTCTATCTTCCCGACCGATCCCAGCCCGGCCGCGTCGGCCGCATCGACCCGCGGACCGGCGCCTTCACGGGCAAGGACCTGAAACTCGGGTCCTCCGGCGGCTACGACTCCTTCGCCGCCAGCCCGGCCATGGCATGGGTGGGAGACTTCTCCAACTCGACAGTCACCGCGGTCGGGAACGCGGCAAGCGCTGGTGACCGCCGAGTTCGCAAGCGGTGAGGAGCGAGTTGAGCTGAAGCCTGAACCGCAGCACCATCCCGGCGCCGGCACGCGAGGTCACGGGCAGCCGCGTCAAATGCGAGGCACTTGAGGGTGCCCGCGCAGAACGGTACCTCCGGGTGCGCCACCCGGTCCGCAACCAGCCACCGCACGCCCACATTCGGCGATCCGGCCGCAAGGCCGCACAAGCTTAACGTCACTTTCTGTGATTATTCCTTGCTCCTGGCTTACACACGCCGGGCCGCCGTTTTGGTGGGCCTCAAGGCACCCGGGTGTCCGCCAGATGAGGCACGCAGAACAGGTCGATCTGGTGCGCCATGATCAGAGCGGACCCCCGCCACTGGGCGACCGCACATGCTTGAGCGTGTAGAGGCCCCGCGGGTCAGCGTGCTGTCCAGGGCCGGAGTTTGCCGGGGTTGCGTGCCGCCGAGATGCGGGTGATCTGGTCGCCTGCGGTGGCGAAGGCGAATAC
>Ga0126378_10002671_pt1 | contig 13262 bp, 11 predicted proteins | sample PanSoiMetPlot_23_FD_92587 | JGI IMG/M metagenome (GOLD analysis project Ga0126378, IMG submission 92587) | Tropical forest soil microbial communities from Panama - MetaG Plot_23 | ecosystem: Environmental > Terrestrial > Soil > Tropical forest > Bulk soil | place: Panama | collected 2016-02-17
CGGGGTCCCCGCCGACCTGCTCGCTCGCCGCGGGCCGGTCGATCCCGAGGTAGCCGCCGCGATGGCGGCGGGCGTTCGCGCCCGGCTGGGCGCTTCTTACGGATTGTCGACGACCGGGGTCGCCGGGCCGGGTCCAGCCGACGGGAGGCCGGCCGGGACAGTTTTTGTAGCTATCGACGGCCCCGCCGGGCGCTCCGGGAGAGGCCTGGAGCTCAGCGGAGACCGCCAGGAAGTCCGAAACGAGACGGTTCGGTCGGTGCTGTCGTTGCTGGCCGGCGCCCTGCGGGAAGATGCAGCCTGATTACAGTGTTACGCGTCTGTGAACACGCGAATGTGCCCTCTCCCGCACTGTCCGTTGGGACAGGTACGGTAGAGGGAGCTAGTAGATCGACCTCAGGGAGGGAGCGCGACGATGGTCCTGCTTCGTCACTTGCTTGGTGACGCGCTTCGGCGACTGCGTCTTCGCCAGGGTCGCACCCTACGTGAGGTCTCGGCCACGGCCAGGGTCTCCCTGGGGTACTTGTCCGAGGTAGAGCGCGGCCGGAAGGAAGCCTCATCTGAACTGCTCGCCTCGATCTGCGATGCCCTAGGGGCCCCGCTTTCGCAGGTCATGCGCGAAGTGTCCGACGGATTCGCGCTCGCAGAGCTTCAGAACGAGCCTGCCTTCGGCGTCCCGCTCGAGCCTGCGCTCGCCGGAGCAGGAGCGCCGGAGTCAGCGGAGCCCGATTCGCGGGAGTTGGAGCCGGCCGGTTCGGCCTCGATCCACGGGGTGCGGCTACCGCAGGCTGCGAAGGGTCAGGCTGCCCCGCAGCGGCTGGTCATGCCGCAGGGGACTGTGCCGCAACGGACGCTGTCGCAACGGACCCTGACGGTGCGCAATGCCCAGCGCATGTCCCAGGGCGAACAGATGCTGGAGCCGGTCACGCTGCCCGGCGCCGAGGGCAAGTTCGACAAGCTGGCTCGCGACTTTACCGACATGGTGCCGGTCTAAGCCGGTCGAGCTGTCGTAGGCGAAGTCCAGGCCGCAGGATCGTCTGCCAGCTTGCGCACACTGGCCGGCAGGTTGCCAGACACGATGTGCTCCAGCCTGACCTCTTCGAGAATCGCCCTCTCGTTGGCGCGCAGGGCGATCCAGACAGCCTGGAGTGGTTCGGCTGCGCCGGTGTAGCCGACGTTCTCTGGCCGCTCGCCGCGCACACCTACCAGCGGTCCGTCGATAGCCCTGATGATGTCCGCGAGGGAAATCTCGCTGGCCGGTCGCGCTAGCCAGAAACCACCGTCTGGGCCGCGCTGGCTGCGAACGAGGCCGGCCCGGCGCAGCTGGGTCAAGATCGCCTCGAGGAACTTTCCTGGTATGGCCTGCGTCCGGGCTAGCTGATCAGCCGTCACGTGACCACCGCCTGCGGCGGCCAGTTCGATAACGGCGCGCAACGCGTAGTCGGAGCGAGCGGACAGACGCATATGCAGCATTATGCTCTGAACCGCGGCCGACCGACTGATGGCACTCCGGTGCATTGTCCCTTGGACCGGCGTTACTGGCCTACCGAAGGCCGCATCGGGCGCGTCAGCGCCTGGCCATCAGCCGCAGAAGCTCAGCCGTCGCCTGCGCGTTGCTCTGCCCGGCGCCATAACTGGCCACATAGCTGACGTCGGCCGGCTGCCACACCGGAAGCCCCATTTCGACGACGACCGCATCCGGCCGTTCGGCGAGTACGCGCTGGACTGCCTGCCTGGCCGCGGGATGCCGGTGAGCGTCGCGGACGACGATGATCAGGGACCGACCAGCAGCGGCGCCGATCAGTCCGGATACCAGAGCGGGCAAGTCCTCGTCCCCGGTGGCCGTGCTGACCTGGCGGCAGCTGTCGGCCGGTGCGAACGCGCTCAACCCCCACGGCACTGCTCCGACCGCCAGATTCGGCGGCGGTACGAACTGCACGATGAGCGGCCGGTGCAGCGCTGGGAGTGCGCCGCGCATGGTGACGGCTCGCCTGGCGGCGGCGAGACCGAGCGTCGCCGCACCGTCCCCCGCCGTCGGCCGCTCGGCTGCTGTTGCCATCCATTCCCGCAGCTCGGCCACCCGCGCCGCGGCTTCCTCAAGACGCTCGCCATCCAGGCGGCCCGACCGCACCGCCTCGACCAGCGCGGTCCTGACGGCCAAGACGGTGAGGTGGTCCTGGTCGCGTCCAAGGCACAGCAGGTCAGTGCCGGCGATGACAGCGAGCACGGCAGCTTCGGGCACGCCGTAGGGCTCGCTCACTGCTCGCATTTCCAGGCCATCTGACACGATGACGCCCGTGAAGCCTAGTTCGCCGCGCAGCAGGTCGGTCTGCGCCTGGCGGGAGAGCGAAGCCGGCAGGTCGCCGGTCAGCTCGGGTACGCGCAAGTGGCCTGGCATGATGGCGCGCACGCCGGCAGCGATCGCGGCTTCGAACGGCGGTAGGTCCCGGTGACGCAGCACGCTGAGCGGCGCGTCCACGGTGGCAAGTGCGAGGTGCGAGTCGAGCGTTGTACTGCCGTGGCCGGGGAAATGCTTGGCGCAAGCTGCGACGCCGGCCGACTGTAGGCCCGCTACCGCGGCTGCGGCATGCCGGGCAACGAGCGCCGGATCGGCCCCGAACGACCGCGTGCCGATCACCGGGTTGTCCGCCGCCGTGTTGACGTCCACTGCTGGAGCGAGATCCAGGTTAATGCCGAGCGCCGCTAGGTCGGCGCCGAGGGAGGCGTACACCGATCTGGTGAGCTTGACGTCGTCAACAGCCCCGAGGGCCGCGTTCCCTGGATAGTCACTGCCGGTCTGATGCGAGATGCGGGTGACGTCGCCGCCTTCCTCGTCGATGGCGATGACGGGCTCGATCGCAGCGCTCCGCAGGCGCGCCGTCAGCCCGGCTAGCTGCTTGCGATCCTGCACATTCAAGCCGAACAGCGTGACGCCGGCGAGCCCGCTGCCGAGGGCGGTGCGCACCCAGTCGGGCTCGACACCGCCAGGGAAAGGCGGAATCAGGATGGCCTCAGCTAGCCGGCCCAAGGCTGGGTCGGCTGCGATTTCCTGGGTCATCCCTTCACGGCTCCTGCGGTCAGCCCGCCGACGAGCCTCCGCCGCACGAACAGGAAGAAGATGATCACCGGAATGGTGTACATCGTCGAGGCCGCCATGATCGGGCCCCACGCAGCGCCGCCGCGGCCGAAGAAGAACGTCACGTAGATCGGCAGCGTGTAGTCGCTGTGGGCCTGGCCGAGGAAGGTCAGCGCGACGATGAACTCGTTGTACGCGGTGATGAACGCGAAGATGCTGGTAGCGACTAGCCCCGGCGCTACCAGCGGGAACAGGATCCGCCAGAAGATGGCGAAGCTGCTGGCCCCGTCGATGGCCGCTGCTTCCTCCAGCTCACGCGGGATCGTGGCGACGAAGTTCCGCAGCATCCAGATGGAGACTGGCAGGGCCTGGGCCGCGTAAACAAGCACGAGGCCGAAGAGGTTCTGCAGCAGGTTCAGCCGCTGGAAGTCGAGGAACAGCGCGATGATGAGCGCCTGGGCCGGAATCATCTGCACGATCAGCAGCATGACCAGGAACGTCGCCCGCAACCGGAACCGGAACCTGGCGACTGCCACGGACGCCAGCAGCGACACCAGCGAGGCGAGCACGACGGTCGAGAGGGTGACCGTCAAGCTGTTGCGGAAGAACAGCCACACCGATCCGATTCCGGAGACCTGACCGCTGATCACCTCGCGGAAGTTGCCGAGCGTCCAGTGGTTCGGCAGCAAGCTCGGGGTAAGGGAGAAGATCTCGTGCGACGGCTTGAACGCCGTCGAGATCATCCAGAACAACGGGAAGAGCGTCGCCAGCGCGATGAGCACGCCGAAGCCGTTGAGACCCGCCCAGCGGAGGCGCCGCTTGGCCCTGGCCCGGCTCGCGCCTGGCGCGCTGACCCGGCCGGACCTGGCGCGAGCCGCGGGACGTAGCGCGGTGACGTCCGCACTGTGGGCGCTCATGTGAGTGCCCCTTGCCGGACCGAGGTGCGCACGTAGCCGATGGTGATAACCAGCAGGATCAGCGCGAAGATCAGCGCGATGGCACCGCCGAGCCCGTAACTCGGTGGCAGGCTGGCGAACGCCTTGTCGTACAGGTACAGCGAGAGGTTGTACTCGTTCTGATTACCGGGGAAGCCGGTGATGATGTAGCTCTGGGCAAAGACATTGAAGTCCCAGATCACCGACAGCAGCAAAAGCACGAGGAAGATCGGCTTCAGCAGCGGATAGGTGATCTTCCTGAACACCCGCCACGAACTAGCGCCGTCGACCCGAGCGGCTTCCAGAAGTTCGGCGGGGATCGTCTTCAGCCCGGCTAGCACCGTGACGGCGATGAACGGGAACGACTGCCACACGACCAGGACCGCGATTACCACATAAGCCTGGAACGCGCCCGTTGTGGCCCAGTTGTATTGCGCCCAGTTGGTGCTGCCAACGAGCCAGTGCGGCATCTTGGACAGGGCCCAGTCGACCACGCCACCGTCGGGATTGACGAGCCAGTAGAAAAGCACGGCGGCGGAGATCGGCGGTGTAGCCCACGCCATCAGCGCCGCGGTGCTGACGAAGACCGCCATTTTCTTGCCGAGCCGGTTGAGCACGACGCCGACGATCGTGCCGACGAGGAGCGTGGCCGGGACCACGACGACCGCGAGGAGCAGGGTGTTGCGCAGCGACAGCCAGAACTCGGCGTCCTTGAACGTGCTGGTGAAATTCGCCAGGCCTATCCACTGGGTGGGTGCAGCGCCGGTGATCTGCATCAGGCTGTAGTTCTGGAACGAGAAGATCACAACCTGGATCAGCGGCCAGAGCAGGACGAGGGCGATGCCGATCAGGGCGGGCGCGAGCAAGAGGTACGGCGCGAGCTTGTACCGCCGGATGAAGGCGCCAGCACGACCTAGCCGGACAACCGGACCATTGCCGTGCTGCTCGCTCGCATGCTGATGACCGTCGGCGGTCTGTCCGCCGCCGGTCAGCCCGGCCGGACGTCCGGTTGGCACTAGGGCGGGTGGCGGTTGCTGGATCATCCGGCTCGTTCGCTCCCTTCATCGGCTCGTTGCGCCCATTGTCATAGTCGCGCGCATGGCCGCGACCGCCATTGGCGCGCGTCGTAGATCGGAGTTGGCCGGGCCTCGCCATCGACTTGTCGGCGGGCGGGGCGCGCCGGGTGGTTGAGGGCCCTGGTGTCCCGGCCGGCCCGCCCCTGTCGCGGGCCGGCCGGGAGTATCAGTCAGTCCGTCAGGACTCGCTACCAGTGTTGAGCACGTTCTGCAGTTCAGTGTTTGCCTTGTTCACGGTGGCCGTGAGGCTGGCGCCCTGCATCAGTGCCTTCATCATGTTCGGAATGATCTGATCGGTGGCGTCCGCCGTTCCCCAGTTCTTCGAGTTCAGAGGAGAGATCTGGGTGTAGCCGGCCGCCTTGGCAAATCCGGACAGCAGCTGGCTGCTTGCATATGTCGGGCTCGACAGCTGCGTGGTGAAGTCCGGGAAGAATCCCTGCGAGTTGGCGAACGTGGTGGCGTTGGTCGGGCTGTCCATCACCGACAGCAGGTCCCAGGCTGCGGTCTTGTTCTGGCTCTTGGCCCAGACGCCGAGGTCCGAACCGCCGGCGAACGCCGGGGCCGGGTTCGGCCCGCTCTGGCTCGGGATCGGGAACGAGGCCCACTCTGCCTTGTTCGCTGTGCTGACCTGTGTGAGCTGGGCTGCTGCCCACGGGCCGTCGATGTACATGTCGAGGGTGCCCTTGGCGAAGTCCTCGTTACTGCCGCCGGAGGTCGCACCCGGCGCGCCGAGTTCGGTCTGACCGATGTACTTGGCGGGGGAGACCTTCTCGGACAACAGCAGATCGGCATAGAACTTGATGCCTGCCTCAGACTGCGGGCTGTTCAGCTCCGCCTTCCACTGGCCGCCTTGCTGCACCGCTACCTGGCCGCCAGCGCCCCAGATGAAGCTGACGATCGCGTTGGTGTCGTTGCTCGGCGCGCCGAGGCCGTAGGTGCCCGGGTAGGCCTTCATCAGCGCCTTGGCGTCGCTGACGAGTTGCGGCCAGGTCGTCGGAGGTGCGGAGATGCCCGCCTTGGCGAACTGGTTCTTGTTGTACCAGATGCCGCGCACGCCACCGAACCACGGAACCGCGTAGTTCTGGCCGTTGACTGTGTCGTTGGCCAGGTTGCCAGCGATGATGTCGCTGCCGCTCGACCACGCCTTGACATTGCTCGTGATGTTGGCGAGTGCGCCCTGCGTCGCGATGCCCGGCGTGTCGGTGTTGCCGAGCTCGGTGATGTCAGGTCCGCCCTTGCCGCTGGTCAGGGCGTTCGTCCACTCAGTGGTCCGGTTGCCCCACGGCACCCAGTTAACGACAACCTTGGTGCTCTTGTACTGAGGGAACTGCTTGTGGAACTGCGCGACGACGCCATTCATCCAGGTCACCTGGGACGGGACGGACCCACCCATGCGCCACACGACGAGCTTGGCGGGGGCCGATGAGGCCGAAGATGAGCTGCCGCTGGAGCCGCAGCCCGCGATGCCCGCGGCTGCTCCCGCGAGCGCGACGGCTGCACCCAACGCGGCCGCCGATCTGGTGAAAGTCACTGACCGATCTCCCTTCCCGGGTGTGTCAGCGGAAGTGACGTCCTCCGGGCGGACGTCTCCGGCCGGGCTCTGGCCTGACAGCCGGCACCTACGCTAGGTGGCCGACTTGAGTAGTTCGGCCTGCTCCGAGCGATTCGTACCTGCAGGGGCCGTTGCCCCAAATGATTGCTTGCGCAGAAACTAACAGGAAACTTTCCTATAAGATAGAGTCCGTTGCCAGATTGAGACACAGACTCTGTGGGTGCAGGTCGTGACGGCCCGAATTCGCCGCCGTGCCCGTACAGTCAGGTTTGTCAGCGCCAGATAGGGGTGGGGGCATGCAGCGACGGCCGGGGACGCCGAGCCTGTTGCGCGAGCTGAACGATCGTTCCGCGCTGGAGTTGCTTCTCACCGGCGGCCCGATGACGCGGGCGCAGCTCGGCGAGTACACCGGCCTGTCGAAGGTCACGGCGTCCCAGCTCCTGGCCCGGCTCGAAGAGCGCGGGATCGTCGCGGTAGCTGGTGAGCTCGCCGGCGGCCGCGGCCCCAACGCCGCGCTGTACGCGGTCGTTCCGTCGACGGCCTACGTCGCTGGCCTGCATGTCGAGCAGGACGAGATCAGCGCCGGCGTGGCGGACATTACCGGGAACGTGGTGGCTCGCATCTCGGTCAATCCGAGTGACGCGGCCGACCCGGTGGCGCTGGTGCGCAACGCGGTCCTCGCGGCGTGCTCATCTGCGGGCGTGCCGGCTGACGAGCTGCGCGCCTTCGTAATCGGGACCCCTGGCGTGCTCGACCCGCGGACGGGCGATCCACGGCTCGCGGTGAACCTCCCGGCCTGGCACGAAGGCGTGGTCGCCGCGCTGCGCTCTGACCTCGGCAGGCCGGTGACACTGGAGAACGACGTGAACCTGGCCGCGATGGCTGAGCAGGCCGTCGGCGCCGCGGCAGGGGTGCCGGACTTCGTTCTTGTGTGGATAGGCGTCGGCCTCGGCCTGGCGACAGTTCTCGGCGGCCGATTGCACCGCGGCGTCGGCGGTGCGGCGGGTGAGATCGGCTACCTGCCGGTGCCAGGAGTGCCGCTACCCGAGGACGTCACCCACCCGGCAACCGGGGCATTCCAGCGGCTCGTCGGCGCGCAAGCCCTCATGCCACTCGCAGGACAATACGGCTTCGCCGAGCCGACGGCGGCGCAGTCGGTCGCTGCTGCGGTGGCCGCGGCGGCGGCGGGGGAGGCATCGGCTCAGGAGTTCTTGAGTGAACTGGCCGGACGAGTAGCGACCGGGGTGGCCGCGGTCTCCGTCGTGCTCGACCCTGGGCTGGTCGTACTCGGCGGGGGAGTGGGGCTGGCTGGCGGTTCCGAGCTGGCAGACCGGGTCGCGGCCGAGGTCGGCCGGATCTGCCCCGCCCGGCCAACCGTGGTGCCCACAGCCGTCAACGGGGAGCCGGTGCTCCGTGGCGCCATCCTGGCCGCCGTCGACCAGGCGCGCGCCGAACTGCTCGAGTCCGTGGCTGAGCCTGCCTAGGTTGGCGCAGGATTTCCCATGATTTGCGGCAGGGTCAACGATCACGGATCCGCGCCTGATCTGGCCGACGATCGTGGCGCGAACTAGGCCGGTCGGTTCGGGTGATAACGAAGCAGCGAAGCCTCGTGACGCCGGCCTTGGAGGTTGCCCTTGCCAGCTATGCCAGCCGAAAGGTCAGGACAACTCCCCAGCGACGCAGCCATAATCGAGCGGTCCTGGCGCGACCCTGAGGCGTTCGCTGGGCTCTATGACCGGCACGCGGGTCTCCTGCATCGGTATGCAGCCCGGCGGCTGGGCGACGGGGCCGCAGACGACGTCGTCGCCGACACCTTTTTTGATGCCTTCCGACGCAGGCACCGCTACGACCTCAGCTTCGACGATGCGCGTCCGTGGCTCTATGGGATCGCCGCGAACCTGATAGGAAAGCACAGCCGGGCGGAGGTCCGGATGCTCCGGGCGTACGCGCGGAGCGGAGCCGACCCGGTGCTGGCGGGGCCGGATTCGGCCAGTCAGATGGACGAGGCTGACAGCAGGGTCTCGTCGGCGGCCGTGCGGCGGGAGCTGGCAGCCGCGCTCGCTGCGCTACCCGCGGGCGAGCGGGATGTGCTGCTGATGGCCGCTTGGGCCGACCTGTCCTACGCCGAGATTGCCGCGGCGCTGCGGATCCCAGTTGGCACGGTGCGGTCGCGGCTGCACCGAGCCAGAACACGAATACGCACTGCGCTCGGTGGCTTTGACCCGACGGCTGAACGTGAGGTACATGGGGAGCCAGTGCAATGAACGATCTTGACCTGGTCCGGGAACTGCGGGCCGAAGTCCCTGTCCCTGGCACCGCCAGGCTGGCCAGCGGCCGCTCCGCGCTTCTCGAGGCGGCGCATGAGCAGGCGAGGTTCGCAGGCCGACCGGCCCGTGCCAACCGGACAGCCATCAAGCTGTCGGCCACCGCGGCCGCCGTCGTGGTTGTCGCCGGCCTGGCCGGCTATGGAATCGCTGCGGGAGTTCGCCGGTCAGCTGCGCCTGCCGCGTCGAGAACGGCGCCTACTGCCGCTCCGCAGCAAGCCACGCTCGCCGCCCGGATCCTTCGAGCAGCGTCCGTCGCCGCCGAGCGGGTGCCTGTGAAGGCAGAGCCCAGCCCGCACCAGTGGATCTACTCCCAGATGGTGACTTACGAGTACAACCAAGGCAACCTCCCGCCTGGATGCGCGTTTGTGCGCGGACCAAAGCCAGGGCAGACCCAGAAGTGCGACGCGTGGACCAGGTTCGACGGCAACGCGAACGCGTTCTTCCAGCGCGGACATCTGGTGGTGTGGACCACCTCACCTGCTCCGCCGGAATACGTCGTCAATGGCCCCAAGGCCGCGTACGACGCCATGGCGTCGCTGCCGAAGAACCCACGCGCGCTGCTCGCGGCCGCCGGTAAGGCGGCGAAGGCCTATGGCCTGGGGATCCTCGAAGGCCTCGCTGGCCGCGGCTCCTCGTTGACGGGCGACTACCTGGCGATGCTGTTGTGGAACGCGGCAGGCGGCGTGGGCGGACCACCTCAGGCCGAGGCCGCGGTGTTCCACGCGATGGCGACCCTGCCAAGGGTCAACATCCAGCAAGGCATCACGGATATAACGGGTGCCCAGGCCATCGGCGTTTCCTTTGGTGGCTTCAAGCAGCTACTTCTTGACCCGGTCAGCTACCAGGTAATCGGCCTCCGGGCGTTCAATCCCGGTCGCGGTCCAATGCTCGGCTGGCCGAAACACGGAGGCCTCATTGTCTCGGAGGCCTACACCCAGGTGCGCGAGGTGAGCGGTCCCGGCATCCGCTGAGCTGTTGCGTCTCATGCCCCGGGACTAGGGTTTGACCGCAAGCGCTCCGGGCGCAGCTGCAGAGCCGGGGAGTCGGCTGGAATAGTGGCTCCGTGAGCTCGCGCGATCTTGCCGACACCGTCGCTGGCGAGTACGCGCACAAGTTCGGCCAGGAGCCGGCGGGCGTGTGGTTCGCACCGGGCCGGGTGAACCTGATCGGTGAGCACACCGACTACAACGACGGGTTCGTGCTGCCTTTCGCGCTCAGCAGCGGCGTGGCCGTCGCGGCAGGTCCTTACGGCGATGGCCTCTCCATCTGGTCCAGCCAACGGCCAGCCGACACGGTGACCGCTGACATCGACGCGCTGACCCCCGGTGGCGTGAATGGCTGGGCCGCCTACCCGCTCGGCATGGCGTGGTCGCTGACGCAAGGCGGGCATCGACCCGGCAGCACCTCGATCGCGATCGACGCTGACCTGCCCGCTGGTGCGGGGCTGTCGTCCTCCGCGGCCTTGTCGTGCGCAGTCGGTCTTGCGCTTGTCGACCTGCACGGCCTGCGCGTCGTGCGCCGAGAGCTAGTACGGCTCGCGAGCAAGGCTGAAAATGACTTCGCCGGCGCTCCGACCGGCATCATGGATCAGTCAGCTGCGCTCTTGTGCCAGGCCGGCAACGCGCTCTTGCTTGACTGCCGGAGCGGCGCGTCCGACGACGTGCCGCTAGAGCCGGCCGCGACGGGGTTCGCGATCTTGGTGGTAGACACGAAGGTCCGACGCTCGCTCACCGATGGGCGGTACGCGGAGCGGCGCCGATCATGCGAAGCGGCCGCAGCGGCGCTCGGCGTCAACTCCCTGCGCGACCTGCCCGACGGCGTAGATGACCTGGCCGGGCTCGGCGACCCCGAGCTCATCCGCCGGATCCGCCACGTTCTCAGCGAGAACCAGCGCGTCCTGACCATGGCCGACCTGCTCCGGCGCGGTGACCTGGCGGCCGTCGGCCCAGTGCTGACCAAGTCCCACGCGTCGCTGCGCGACGACTTCGAGGTGTCCTGGCCACAGGCCGATGTCGCGGTCGAGACCGCGATTTCCGCTGGCGCTGCTGGCGCGCGGATGACGGGCGGCGGATTCGGCGGCGCCGTCATCGCGCTCGCGCGGACGGCCGCCGTCGCGAGCATCGAAGCAGCGCTGTCCGCAGCGTTTGCCCGCCAAGGCTGGACGCCACCTACGATCGCGCCTGCCGTGCCCTCGCAAGGCGCGCGCAGGCTGCGCTGACACGGCGCTCCTGAGGGGCAGCGAGTCATGGGGCGATGCTGGCTTGCCTTGCCTATCGGGCGTGGTCAGCGGACAGTTGGGTCCGGTAGCAGCAGAACGGACCTGTGGGGAGCGCCTCGTGATAGTGCTGGACGGCACGTCGCTTACCTGTGCTGACGTGGCGGCGATCGGCAGGCGACACGCTCAGGTCGAGATCGGCGCGCCCGGGCGGGCACGAGCTGCGGCAGCGGCTGAAACCGTCAGGGCCCTGCCCGCGAATGCCGTCTACGGCCGCACGACGGGGGTCGGCGCCAATAAGAGCGTTCAAGTCCGCGGCGGCGACGTCGCGACCGGACTGCGGCTAGCCCGCAGTCATGCCAGCGGCGCCGGGCCGCTGATCGCGCCGGAGGTCAGCCTCGGGATGCTGGCGGTACGCGCCAATCAACTCGCCGCGGGCGGCGCCGGTGTCGACGCCGGCGTCCTCGACGTGCTGGCTGAATGCGTCAACGGCGGCTTGCGGCCACCGATCCGTCGCTATGGCGCGATCGGCACGGGAGATCTGCCTGCGCTGGCGGTAACGGCGCTGTGCTTGCTGGGCGAGCGCGACTGGCTCGGTGCTGACGCCGGCGCGAGGCAGCCTCGGTTCGCCCTGGATCCCAGCGACATGCTCGCCTTCTTGTCCAGCAATGCCGCCACCTTGACCGAGGCCGCGATCGCTTGCCATGACATGTCGACGCTGCTCGATGCCGGCACGGTGATCGCCGCGCTCGGTCATCTGGCGGCGGGCGCATCTACCGAGTCCTACGCCGAGGCAGTGCAAAACGCTCGCCCGTACCCAGGGCAGGTGCGGGTGGCCGCCGATCTGCGAGTCCTGCTCGACGGCCAGGCTGCCAGCGCCGCGAGGATCCAAGACTCCTACGGGTATCGCGCCCTGCCGCATGTCCACGGCGCCGCCGTCGACGCGATCGAGCGCGCGACAGAGGTAGTCACGCGCGACCTCAACGCCGCGGCCGAAAACCCCCTCATTGACGTCGCGTCTCAGCGGTTCTGGCACAACGGCAACTTCCACACGGCCTACGTCGCTCTCGCCCTGGACGCTGGCCGGGCCGCGATGTTCCAAGCGGCCTCGCTGTCAACTGCACGGCTCGGCGCACTCCTGGACGACCGCGCGACAGGGCTCACCCCGTTCCTGGCCCATGACATACCGCCCAGCTCGGGGCTGATGGTGGTCGAATACGCCGCGCACTCGGCGCTCGCCGACATACGCCGGCTCGCGGCGCCCGTCGTGCTGGGTGACGCCGTGCTCTCCATCGGCGTCGAAGAGCACGCGGGTTTCGGTACGCAGGCCGCGTGGTCGGCTACCGGTGTCGTGCACGCGTACGGGGTGGTGCTGGCGTGCGAACTTGTCTGTGCCATCCGGGCGCTGCGGTTGCGCAGCGGCCGGCCTGCATCTGGACCGCTCAGGCTGGCGTTCGAGCACGCTGACGCCGCACTGCCCGCGAGCCTGGCTGATCGCCCTCTTGATGAGGACATCGCGGCCGCCGAGCAGCTGCTGGCGGCGATGGCGGCCCTGCTGTCCGGCCGATAGGCTCCGCCCGGTAGGTCCCACTGGCGAGCTGGGCAGGGAGAGCTGATACCGGGTGCGAGTCACCGACATTCCAACGCCAGCCCTGCTCGTAGACGCAGATGTCCTCGACCGCAACATCACCACCATGGCCGAAGCCTTGCCAGGACCGCGGCTGCGTCCGCACGTCAAGGCCCATAAGTGCAGCGGTCTCGCGCGGCGCCAGGCCGACGCCGGCCACCGCAACTTCACGTGCGCGACCATCCGCGAGTGCGAGGGTATGGCCGCGGCCGGACTCGGCGATGACCTGCTGCTGGCGAACGAGGTACTCGACGCCACTCGCCTCGGCGCCCTGGTCGCCGCGGGCGCGCGGGTCACGCTCGCGGTCGACTCTGAGCAGACGATCGAGGCGGCGGTGTCCGGCGGCGTCCGCGAAGTCCTCATCGACGTTAACGTCGGCCTGCCGCGCTGCGGCTGTGCTCCCGAGGCCGCCGCCGAGCTCGCCGACCTGGCGCGCCGACGCGGCCTCGAGGTGCGC